>Ga0255048_10001826_pt1 | contig 14208 bp, 22 predicted proteins | sample JV7_2_2_MG_FD_183619 | JGI IMG/M metagenome (GOLD analysis project Ga0255048, IMG submission 183619) | Seawater microbial communities from Jervis Inlet, British Columbia, Canada - JV7_2_2 | ecosystem: Environmental > Aquatic > Marine > Inlet | place: Canada: British Columbia | collected 2016-10-06
CAGCAGGGCCATCTTGCGAGTAATCAGTTAACCCTTGCATCACCACACCCTTCGAGTAAGTGGCAACACGCGCGGCCCAGCCGCCGAAGTATTCTATGCCGCGAGTAATCTGCGGCTCGAACATCTTACCGAAGCCGCCATCGCCCCAGTTCAGTCCCCATGAATTCGCAAACACGCAGCCCCACTCGCCGTTCTCGTGGATGGGCTCGACCGCGCAGATGGCGTGTCCGCCTCGGCCCCAAAAAACACCGAAGGAAATGGGAAACCCATAGAACAAGGCGGACATGAACTCTTCGAACGTTCCCAAGTCGAACCACTCATCAACCTGGTATTTTGCTGCCTCTTTCTCGAATCCCGCTGGGTAAGACTTGTTCCAACCGAGTTCGCCACCCCACATCTCGACAGGGACACAACCGACATTCTTCAAGCATCGCAAATTCTCGTCCAGCCCACTACCAGCATCCCTGCCGCCGCCCGACTGCTTGTAAAGACTCGAAGGGGCGATATGAACAAACGGCAGCCCGGTCAACGAACGAGGAATCTCAACCCCAGCCAAGACGGAAGAGTTCCCCGCGCACGACCCTTCTCCGTTCTGGTAATGGATGATTGGAACGTGCGGCCGAAGCGAAATCCCCAGTCTGTCCTTCCATTGCTCGCGGGGTAGAAGGCCCATCACGTCGGACACCACTGGGAATTCTGCGCCCAGCAAGGTCTTGCGTTGGAGACAACCTGTCTTCACACCATCAGGCACAATGGTACAATCAACCATCACTCGCCTCCGTATTGCTTTAGCGTACGAAGCACAGAAGCCTCGTCCGCGACCACGTCGTCATAGAGCACCGCGCCCGAATCGTCCGCGATAATCAGCCGCGGCAAATGCTGATTCTTGCCGCGCTGAAGAAAAGAGGCAATTGCCAGCGGCGTCCGGTCGCCCCCTTGACCATCGGGCTCAACCACGTGCTGGTCCACCTTACGATAGAGGTAGCCCTTGGCCTTCATATAGTCGAGGTCGCCCTTGGCAATCAACGCTTGAATCTGCTCTGGGGTGTACTCATCCCGGTCGCCCGTCTCTTCAATCATCACGGCGAAGATCTTCCCGGGCGGCGGAGGAATCGGGTCTGGGCCCGGGTCCGGGCCATCGTCGTCACCGACCGCAACGCACCACGTCACATTCCGCAGGCCGCGATTGGCGTCGGTCGTAAGGCTCACAGTGAGCAGCCCGCCATGTTGAGTCGAGACTACCAAAGCTCCGGGGAACTCTCGCCAGACGGGCTCATACGGGACACCGTCGACATCTTGGCCGGAGACCCCCCACGCGCAGGCGACATCCGGAGGTGCGTCCAAGACGAGTAACTGCCCTACCTCAACCTGGTCGGGCCAATCGAAAGCAGTGACCAGCGAGGTGAACGACAAGACCAAGACTACAACGAGCATTCGCAAAAGACTACTGATCTTGTATCTTGTCATAATACTTGCTCCCACAGCGTTTACAGTCGCCGCGCATGGTATGTATTCCGAACAGGACAAACCGTACGTCTTGTTCATCACGGTCATGACCAGCAATCCAACACCACACCCTGTACAATCGTTTCACCAAGTAGCTCCTCAGTCCTCCTCGTCACACCCCTCCATGAACCGTTCGATCAAAGGCATCAGAAGTTCGATGAGTGCGATGATAGCGACGATGTCAAAACCCAAGCCTGCCCGCCCAGGGGCCCCCAGCACCAACTCCGCAGACAACAACTCGGCCATCTCGTCGGGCCTGTCTTTGTTCCACAAACCCTCCTTCTTCAATTCACGAGCGGCCACGATGACGTCTCTTCGCCTGATCCCCTGCTTCCGCAGAGCTTTGAGTTCCCTTCGTCTCTTTCTCATCAACCCCGTTGGAATTCTCATAACAACCTCTCCCACGATAGAAAATTACAAACCCGACTCCGTCAAGCCGGAACAACGACTCAAGCCCCTCTCTTCCTGACTAAGACCCTCTCCTTCTTGTACCTTTGTGATCGCTCTTCTTCTTCCAAACACCTGTGTATATCTCCCTTCATCACACACGACAAATGCTTGGCTCTCTTTATCAGCTCCGACCCCGACATTCTTTCCCCGGCCTCATAGATTCCCGTGAAGAGTACGACCAGAGCCGTCAGCTCCTCACAACTCAAACCCGCGTCCATTGCCCCACGAAGACCACAAAGGAACTCCGGTGGAAAATGATCACAGCTTGATTCTCCTGCTTCGCTCAATGCTTCCATCATCCATTGTGTTGATTTTTGCTGCTTCTTCCCCATCTCTACTATCTCCTATTGTATCGGAGGACAGAGTTTCCACCTATAGGAACTTCTATCGTTATTTTATAAACGAAGAGAAGTCTGAATCGTCATTTTCCGACAACAACTCATCGAGAAACGCATCGTCCTTCCTTGCATCCTCCACAGCCTCTTCCGCCACTTCCTCAACAGGATGGAAAAACTTGTCGACTACAGAAAGGGTGACGCCCATCAACTCAATAGCCTTTGGCATACAGACAAGCAACGCCGTCCCGACGTCCGCATGTCCATGCTCATCTTGTAACGAGTTAATTCTCACCTTGTCCGGTGGTGTACGTTTCCACGTGAACTTTCCTATGTCTCGTCTGAGAATCTCACTTTCTGGGGATTCCAAGTACGGGATGCTCTTCATGAATGCTTCGGCCATTGCACGCAAACTATTACCAGTGAACGTCATTTGAGACATTCTGATACCATACGTCCGCAGCCCCTGCTCAAAGTGCCAAGCCCCCTCGGCTGGATCGTAACCGAACCATACCGGAGAGAATCTCTGAAACACACCTACAATCTCACGTCTCACCTCTTCCAGATCAATCTGCTTGAGCCCCTGACTGTTTGGCAACGTCGGCTCCAGATCACGAAGATAAGCCACTCGGATACGCATCTTCTCCTTATTCACTCCGAGAGCGACGATGCCACAATGGTCCTTACTTCGTCCGAGATCCAATCCTGCGACGAACATCCAATCTTCTTCGTCTCCTCTCATCCATTCCAGATCTTCATGAAAGATACCTTCCACAGTATCTTCCGTCAAAATATCTCCTTTCCCACTCGGCCAATGTCCCTTAAACAATCTAGCAAATTCAGAAGGCAAGTTGATCTGCTTAGCATCCGCCACATCCTCATTGTCTATCCACGGAGCCGGCTTTTGCCAAAGATGTACCCTCCAACGTTCTGGCTGCTGAACAGCATGCTTCTTCCATGCTTCGGCTTTCGTACCACGATAACCAGCATTGGTTGAAATAATCATCACACCACGAGGTACACCAGAGGCATTGTTGTAATGAGCCTCCATCACATCCCACTTCGTCACGTGCACCAACTCGTTCAACACCAAGAGAGCCGGGGTCTCGCCATGAGCAGATGCTTTGTCCGTTGCCTCGATTACAGTCGTCCCGAGCCCATTCATGCTCTGTATCTTATTTATCCGAATGGTCACGTATTCTTTCAGCCACTCATTGTAAAACAAGATGTGCTCAGCTCGTCTTTTGATGATTCCCGCCTGCTGTTGATCTGCGGCAACCACTTGACAGAGAATTGGTCGGATAGGGAATGACATCAACCAAAGCAGACAAACAGCCAAATCGTTGTCCTTCGAGCCCTTCTTCGTTCTTTCTAACCAAAATCGACGATGGGGTGGAACATCACCAATCTGCAAAGCCCGAAGGCTCGGAGCCACATCCTCAAAAAATTCGCGTTGGAAAGGATCGATCCCGAGACGCTCATACTCAAGCATCGCATCCTCAAACATCCTTGGTCCAGACGCAGACTCGATTATCAGCAGCCGAGAAAAAGCAAGGAAGTCTTCTCGGACAGCAGGTACAATAGCCTCGACCAACTGATTCCCACTAAACGGCAAGGAAGAGCTACTCACTTGTCACCTCGATATCATCCAACAGTTCAGCTTCAGTTCGATTGTCCTTTTCCATCCTTTTTCTTTTCTATACCACGACAGTGAACACACAACCAATCCGATTCACCAGAATCAGTACCATCCGACACCACCCGCAAGTCTTCGTTAGCACATCCACACCCTTCACAACTCGTAGCCTTTCTTCGAGATCATCAATCCTATCTACCGCCCAGGACAAGTCTGCGGTAATACAACTCTGCTGCTCCAACGATAGCTTAGAAATCCGCGAAAGGGTTTGCTTGATCCTATCAAGTCAATCTATCACTTTATCCATCTTTCTCCTCCTTATCTTTCTTTTCCGCCACGGAGCCAAAGTGGAGAATAGGGGCTGGGGAATCAAGCGAACGACATACCACAGACTGAACGATGTCGCTCATTCTTGTAAAGTCCTTGCGTCGCCAGGCTTCCTTGAGAATCAACCTCTCGCGGAAGTTCAAGAATTCTCGCCGATGCGCAACTAATGCACCCATCACCACCCCCCAATTACTTTGACCAAATCGAACGAAACACTAGACGACAGAACCATAAACATCTATGACCCTATCTTACCAAAAGTTCTAAGTGGCCCTGTTAGAATCGAACCAACTAGCCCAGAGACACAATAGGACCAAATACGACCCTCTCGCAAGGATCTGGAAAGCCGTAGGAATCAGAGGAAACATCCCTTGGATGCATACCTCGAAAAGCTCTCTTGTTTTAATTCACAAGACTGAGTACTTCCCACCACTTCTCTGTCGATTGGTCTTGTGATAGTATTTCGTCCTTGATTTCGTCAGGTATCTTAACCTTCATCCTACACCAATTCCCGCGACCACCAAACAATCACTGACCTTCCCGGCCACAAACCACAGCAGGCACCCCCCTGCCTAAACGACACAAGGGTCGAACATCAAACCTGCCTATCTCCTCCTTCGAGTTCATCCATCCGTCCCACGTTCTTGCAAATCATCACAAGTTGTCAATGACAGCCGTGAGGCGATCGGTTTCGTTACGCCACCCTTCGATGGCCGATTCGAGGATGGAAATCCTTGCCACTAGCCGTTCTTCTCGTACGCGATGCCCGCAGCCGGGGCAGTCACAGGTAGTATCGTTAATATCATGACCACATTTTGAGCAAGTCTCTCCCACAACTATTATCCCTCCTCATCTTTCTCTTTCACCTCCACGCCCAAAACCTCTCCGTTCCCGCTCCCCTCTTTCAATTCCAGCATCAGACGATTCATACGCAACAGCATCTCGGTCGAGGCTCCCACTAACGGGTTTTTCTGCTCGACAACCTGATCTCCCTGAACCAGGTTGAGCTGCTGTCCAATCTTTGTCATTCTCCTTTCCGGGTACATCCCATATATCTTGGCCTTCTGCAACAAAGCCTTCAAGACAATGCCCAGATGCTTCGGATCTCCCGGGCGTACTGTTTCGATCCACCCCTCTCCATCACACAAATTGCATTCGTCTCCGTCCTTTTCCTCTCCCAATCCCTTACAGCTTCTACACCGGGATCTCGTCCTCTGGCTGAAATCGAACGCTTCGTACGCCTTTCCTATAATCAACTCAATCTGCAAAAGCGTTCTGGTGACTTCTTCCTCTCTCTGTTCCTTGAGCATTTCCTCCAAACCCGCCTTCACCCTCCGCATCAGCTTACCTATGTAAGAATCCGATACACCATGCCTTCTCGCCGCCTGACTGTATGTAGTCCACTCCGAGCAGAGATATTCCTTCGTCAACTTCTGCTGCAACTCCATTGCTTCCTCTTTCGACAAGGCACGATATCGGATACTCATCTCATACCTATTTATTTCTCAAGCGCTATTTTGGGTTTTACTGATCCCCTATCTTGGGGGTAATAAAACACATTTCGGCATACCCAACAATCGGAGAAGGATCACGCCGGCCCAGAACTACCATGATACTCAACTCCGAGAATCCTTCGATCTTTCTCAAACTCATCATGGGCCGCCACCTTGTCGTATATTGCTCCAGTTTCGCGGTGAACCTTTGTGAGACGTTCTGTAGTTATCTTCCATGCATTGTATTCATTTTCATCGACACAAAGGATTATATTCAGTTTTCCGAACCGAATCGTTCTTTCCGTATCGGAGAATTTTTGCAACAAGCTGTTAGTATGCTCATCTGCAAAGACGACAAGGTCTATATCAGACTTTGCTTTTGGTCTTCCATAAACGTAACTTCCCGTCAAGAAGGCTTTCATTTCTCATTTCTCCCCCAGACCCTAACTCACCATGTCTTCCATCTCGATTCTCCCTTACTGATAATCTCATCCTATCTCCACAATCTTTCCGGTAGCCAACTGCAGATCGTGTGTCACTATAACAAATTGCACTTGCATCTCATCGGCCAGTGTCTCGATCAATCCCTTCATTCTCGGTCTGTATTCTGATGACAAATATTTCCACGGTTCGTCCAGCAACAACAACCTTCTTCTTGCGGGGCGCGACAACACCAAACAAGCCACTCTGGCAGCAAAAGCAGCAACATCCACCACTCCTCCACCAGACGCCGACATTGGATCAACCTGTTCTCCATTCCTTGTAAACAATATCTTCGCTTCCGTCTTCCCCCGCTTCTCCTCAAACTCTATCCGAAACTCATAAGGATCTTCAAACACAGCTTCCAAGCATCTAGACACGATCGACGCTATTTGCCCATGAGCTCTCTGTTGGACCATCGCTGCTACTGCCTGGAGCAGCATCCTGGCAGATTCGGCATCCTCAAACCTCCCCTTTGACTCCTCAGCTTCTTTTCTCGATTCTTCAGTTCGCTGCTCAGCATGGGAAGCACAAGCTGCTGCTCGCTCGACCAGTCTTTTCCAATCTTTCATTTTCCACGCTTCTTTTCGAGATCTGGAAGATATTCTTTGGGTTCGCCAAGGTATGATATCTGTTCAGCAACTTTTTGCCATCGGTTTCGAGCATCTGTATTTTCGGTCCCTACATGTTTCTGGATGCACCCAACAACACCCTCCGTCGCACATAATGAATCTACAATCCATTTTGCTCATCACACTTCCTCCAACTTCTCATTCCACTTTTTCGAAAACGCTTCCAATCGCTGATCCACCCGACGTCGCATCCGCTCCACCCGCTCCTCCAATGCCGCAATCCGATCATCAGCCTCCGCTGCAGGAACCCCCAATTCCCCACTCAATCTCTTCTCCGCTTGCTCCAAAGCACCCTCTGCTCTGATCTTCTGTTTATGCAAACAGTCTATCTTCGATTTCAATCGAGTGTATTCTTCAACTCTCACTCTCACTTCTCCATCGACCACGACCTCAACCTCGATCCCGACCACGAACTCACCATCTCAGTCCCAACTTTAATAACTGCTCTATTCATTTTCCTTCTCCGACAATTCATGATTCCACTCCGAAGCTTCTATCACCGTACCACGTCCCACAATCACCTCTCCAACTGGAAACGGTACTAACTCAGATAACAACCCTGTTCGTAATGATCCACTGAATCGACCAGTATCAACAACCCACGACACATCAGTCATCACAAGCTCTTGACTGGTAACCCTTACCATTCGTCCCACATAGTACATAGTCACACACCGAACGAAGTAACACTTGCCCACCTCATAAGGATGGTCCGGTTCTGCCTCCACACAAGCAACACTCTCTTTCTCTTCCCCTCTGCACACTACAGACAAAACATCAACAAGTTCCTTGAATCCAATCTCCATTCTAATTCTCCTTTTTCAATAAACATTCCAAATCTTACGAGCATCTGCAACTCTGCCCCTTCTCCATCGCTTCCAAAATCACTCTTCTCACCGCCCGACTCACTTGCTCATGTTCCATTGCTATCTCAACTGCCCTCCGGAAATCTAAACCTACCTTCCCCGTCTTCTGCAATTCATCCAACACCGGACCAAAATTCAGTATCACCTGTTCAGCCTCTGAGGTAACTTCGGACGAATCAAACACATCACAAGACGTGTCCAAATAATGAGGCACAATAGAACCATCGTCGAACAACACCCCAACCATCGGCTTGTAACCCTCCTCGCCCGTATGCCTCCGCATCAACGTTCCGGCATTGAAAATCGTGCAACAAGATCTTTCCTCCAGAAATCCCTTATGATTGTCCCCAAACAAGGCCACGTCAAATCCTTGGAGTTTTTTAGCCGTCTGCACAAAACTATTCTCTTTCCTAGCTACTACTGGGTCTACTGCTCCACGCCGCCACACGTACTGATGTGCAATTGCAATCGCCACATCCTCATCACGATCGGGTTCCCTTCTACAACTCTCCAGCTCCTCCCCCCACCGAAACCCACGCAAGGCCGTCCTCCCATCACTCCTCCACCCAGAAATCAAATCAATGGCTCCTGATTCTACCAACGTCCAGAACGCTGAACTCTCCCGCTGTTCCCAACTGTGATACGGAAGATCATGCTGACCCATGACCGAATTGAAATTGTCCGGTAGTTCCCGCATCACAAACGTGATAAGCTTTGGCGGACAGTTCCACTTCTCAAACACGTCTCCGCCACACAAGACAGGCAACCCCAAACTATCGTCCGCCAGATCACACAACTCCCGTAGCGGCCGGGCCATCGCCTCGTACCAGTCTGGTTCTCCACTTCTGGCCAACGGTGGCGAATGCGACATATGTAAATCTGAGCACAAAATAGCGGCTTTCTCAGGCATCGCCCCTCCAAACATCCCCTAGAACCGCGTCTGAAAAGGCTCCGCCCCCTTCTCCTTCTCCCTTTACCCCTCTCTGATCCGACCCTTTAGACACGATTTTAGGCTTAATTTTAGAAAAACCCCCCCCTTCTGAGGAAACTTCCGAGAAAATTGCTCCGATCGTCTATATTCCTATGGATTTATAAATCTATAGACCTATAATAGGGATGCGACAAACAACAATCACCACACGAACGGGAGCAAAACGATGAAAACTAAAACCAAAAAAACCGAAACCAGGAACGAAACGGTGGAAACGTTGACAAAGGAAACAGCACAGAGAACAGAGGAGCTGAAGGCAACAGGCATGAGCGATGAGGTGGCACAGGCGTGGGCGATAGCGGAATTGGCGGCGGAGAAAGTAGAAATAATGAAGGCGGAATTGTCGAAAGCGGAATTGTTGGCGGGACGAGCATGGAAGGCAGCAGAGAAAGTATTGAGGTTGTCCCCAGCATCAGCCCTATATCCAAATTGGGGGCGGAGACAATATTGAAGGCGGAATTGTCGAAAGCGGAATTGTTGGCGGGACGAGCATGGAAGGCAGCAGAGAAAGTAGTGAGGTTGTCCCCAGCATCAGCCCGATATCCAGCCATTGAAATATGGGAATGAGATCCGATTTTCAATGAATTACCCCTCCACACAAAGGACAAATTCCACCAGACTCAGCTTCCAGTCGTTTCTGTGATGTCTCCAACTCCCTGCCAACAGAAACTGCCTGCTTCCTCAAAATAAAAATCTCCCTCTTCCCTGCCCTCACCGCCTCCAACTTTTTCCGGCCCTTTTCCAATTCTCCTACCAGACCATCCAACTCCCTCGTATCCGGCACCTCCACCTTGGCCGCTCTTCCCAATCTCTGCACCTCATCGAACAGCTCCCCGACCCGATCTAACTCCTCCCGCCTACTATCATACTTCCTTCGTTTCTCCTCGATCTCTCGCCACTCTGCCTCCATCTCCGACACCCACGACAAGCTTTCGCAGTCCCGCTTGGCCTTCTCCGCCCGCTCCGCACAAAGCTCTACTTCGACCTTCGCCCTCTTCTCTCTCTTTACGACAACACCCATTACACGATCAATCTCATGCAGATTTACTACCTCGTTGAGTTCCCTGCTAGCCTGTCCGGCGGTAAGTGAAAGCCAAAACGGAGGATCGTGCTGTCCCTGAAAATTTGTCTCGTCCACATTGCACAACAATCGGACAGACTCAGGGAGCTTGTTCTTTCCGAATGCTTCGAGGTCTTCCCCATCTAAAACAAACTTGTTCAATCCCTTTCCCTTCCGACGGGATAGCCGATGCCCATCCAACCAAAGCGTTACTGACGCCTCCTTCTCTCCGTGCCGAACGAAAGTAGAACCAGACGGCCTGTTCGTCATTGTCCACTTCACAGCACGCATAACTGCCGACTTGCCTCCATCACTCGGACCAACAAAGGTCGTCACCCGCTCATCCAACACGACACGAAAATCCTCATATCGCTGGAAGTTCCTGATCCTTATGCGTTCTATCATCACTCCCTTTCCACTCTCACCCGCCTACTTTTCAGATACGACAAAAGCTCCTTCCCCTGATCGGCCAACCACTCCAAATAGTCCAACGGGACATCATCATATCGCTTCCCTTGAAACTTTCCAAACTCCACCATCCTTCGTCCGAACTCCTTCGCCCTTATATCCGACATCACCGTCTTGTCCGACTGCTCTGTCTTTTCCTCCACCTTCACCCGACGACGAATCTCCCGCCAGAAACCTACACGGAAAGCACCGGAGAAATCTGCTTCCTCTATATCACGTAGCACTTCCTCCGCGAATACTCTTCCATCTATCCGATCCTTGTCAGCTTGTGTCAACGTTTCCACCCAACTCGCTCCTTACCAAATCCAAAAGCCACACTGCATCAGCATGATTGTTATCCCGTGGTTCAATCCCGAACTTCTTCTCACATGCCAACATCATGGCCAGCTTCGTTCCTCTTCCCTTACCAAGAGCATGCTTCTTAATCTGCAACGAATGCCTCGTAGTTGTCTCCACCCCGTGCTCTGCCGCCCAAGTCTGCACGGTCGTTGCCATTCCAACCAAGACTTCCGTTGCATGTCCTCCTCGATGATGAGCCTGCTCATAAGCGATCAAACCAAATGGAGTAATCTCGTACATCCCGGACAACCAGGCACGCAAGTTCAAATATCTCATACCAGGCGAATCTCCACGACGAGGCTTGAAACTCTGCATGCCAGACGTCCCATCACTGGACGCCCATCCGATAGTCGTCGCTAAATCCAACGCAAGGATATTCATACGATACACTCACTACCTCTAACTATCTCCCCGGATACAATCCCTTCAGACTTCCCAATCCCCACTGCTTGCATGTCCGCCTCCACTTTTCCTTCGTCACTCGATCCTCCATCAACTCGTACCTAGGACAACCCTCGTATGGAAGCTGAACCAAACACAAATTCCGCTCCCACCGAACACTTCCCGATATGATTGCTTTGTACCGCTTGTTCTCAGGATTCATTCTCCCAGTCAGAAACGAGATGGCTGACTTCTCCCCCACACCTTCGATTCCTCGAACATTATCTGTCGGACATCCGGCAACCGCCTTCACATCCGCCCACTGACAAGGGGATATCCCATACGTCTTCGTGAACCACTGTAACGTCCTCCGACGTCCACTGCTCGGATCAAATACAGATACACACGAGGAGATTAGCTGCAACAAATCCTTGTCGCTCGACACGACAATTGCCTGATCTTCCTTCTGTAACGAGAACAAGCACACCGACGCAATCACATCATCCGCCTCATATCCATCTTCCCATAGCACATTCCTATAGCCAAGCTTGAACAAATCCTCCTCTTGCAACCGACGCACCTGCTCATAATATCGCTGCCTCTTGAGCTTCTCCTCCTCGGGCTCGTCCTCCTTAGGCTTGCGATTCTGCTTATACCGCTGATAGATCTCCTTCCTCTTATTCCCCCTGGAGTCAAAACAGAAAACATACCGATCTGTCGAAAACAACCCTCCCCACGCCACTACATCTCGCATCATACTGAATAACACCGATGTATCTTGTCCATCATACTCCAAATCTCCCATCGCAAAATTAGCCCGATGGGCAAGGTATGGCACGTCGAGAATCATCCATGTCTCAGACAAACTTCTACTTCCCCATACAAACTTTCACTGCACAACACAGAACTAGACCCACGACAAGCCCAAAAGAAACATCTCACTCATCGAGTAAGCCAATCACTGAAGACCCAACCATATTTGCCGGCAAAGGAACCATTTTGGATTTTGATTTCACTAAAGAAAAGACCACGGTCGATCACAAAAACTTCCGTACCATCTGGAACTGTAAAAACCAGTCCCGCTTTTATCATTCTGTTGATCCCTTCCAAATCACCAGCTACTGACAAATCAGTTAGTCGCTTGTCAATTTCCTTGCTTACTGATACTGGAATTTCATTGCCAGTTTTGGATTTCAAGATATAGACATTGGTTTGTTTCGGATTGGTCGGAGCTTGTTTCGGATTGGGCAGGCATGAATGTACTCCAAGCAAGAGTATGCTTACCACCAACAGAAACCAGAAGATTTCAACTCCACCCTCACTACTACTGCCCTTCTTCATGATTTTCCCCTTCACAAAAATGCAAGCACTGGCACGCCACTTCTCGGTTTCACATCAACACTCGCTCATTCTCAAAAGGCAACCCTGCTCTCGGTTTCATTGCAGAAATCGCTCATTACCAAAAAGCACTCCGACACTCGGTTTCACATCGCCGATCGCTCATTCTCAAAAAGCATGGCTGCCTTCGGTTTCACAGCAACGATCGCTCACTCATATCGTTTCTTCCTCACCACTCGACATTCCTGCTCCACCTCATCCCACGTCTTTTGCACCATAGACCGCAAATCCTCTACCATACCTTCCTCTTCTATTTTCCTGATCAGATCGTCTCGCCGCTTCTTAAACGTAGGCCCCAGACCAGTAGCCTCGATAAAACCATTACCAGTCTTCGACCAAGTCTTCTCGTCAACTAAGTAGTCCACACAAGAGCCCACATCATCTATCCCAAACGAATGGTAAATCGGAACTTCCACAGTTCGCTCTTTTCCCGTCAAACGGTTCTTCTTCACCATCACCTTCACGACCACCCCAAGTTGTCTGGGCTTACTATGGACAGATTTCTTGATCCGCTCCTTCACCTTGCTCCATAGCTGCAACGTGGCGTAGAATAACAAGGCCCGACCACCAGAATACGTAGTCGGTTTGAACTGATCGAACGAGTCTCGGGTCTGATTCAACACAATCAGGATCGACCCACTCTCCCGCAAAGGATTTATCAACGTCCGCAAATTCGCCGAATGGATCTTAGGTTTTCCATCTCCGTAACTGCCCGCCGTCGTCTTCCCCTTTCTGTGAGCTTCCTTCGTCGAGACGAACTTCTCCTGCTCCTCCTCACTGCTCAACGAATCCTGCGAATCGAGGACATATATGCACGGACGCTCATCCTTCAAAGCATCGTGAGCATTGTAGTAAAACTCACGAGCAGTTCCGCTCGGAGGATCTACATGTTCAATTCTCCCAGCAGCTCGTTTACCAAAAAACTCCTCCAAGTCCATCAAAGCTCCGGCTTCCGTCGGATCGTAAATCAAACGGTACCCATCGAAACGACCATCGTTTGCCGCTTCCGCAAAGCAGCTCATCCCAAGCCACGTTTTGCCCGACATTGAATCCCCAGGAACGAAGTAGTAATGCCCAACAAGAAACGCACCCTCGACAGAATCGGAACAAGCCAAGTTGATCAACGTCGACCCGCTACTCAGCAACACTCGCTTCTCCGGCTTCTTCTCCGGGGATCTCATCATCCGCTTGATCTCCTCCACTGATACTCCCACTCCAGATCTCCCAGGGGACTATGAAAGTACCCCGCCAGCGATGACCGACACCGGGGCACGGCGCACGGAAACCCACCTCTGCCATGAACAACAGTGAGGGGCGGCCATTCTAAACCTTTCTCGGTTCTCGGGCTCCACTGGCTCACCCGATCTCGCGGCGGCATGCTACCAATTGTCCCAATCATCATCACCCGAAGCTTCGTTCGACTTCTTCCCGTCTGACTCTTCCGTTGTCGGTGCCTCCTCTCTGGGAGAAGATCCCGTACCGTCGTCCCAATCATCCAGATCATTCAAGGGATCGACCGCTTTATGAATCACATCATTCGAATCTTCCAGCATCAAGCTCGTTCCATCACCAGAGACACGAAGCACCACACACTCCATTCCCTTATACCAAACAGTATCCCCAGCCGAAATCTCCCGCCGAACTGTCTCTTCCTTGGCAGGATCCCTTTCTCTTCTCTCAACATTAGGACTCTTTCCTCGCCGATCAGATTGCTCCTCATCCGACTCGGTTGCTTCAGTCTGGAACAACAACGACTTGTACTTGTCATAAGGCGTGGTAACAAGCATCTCATCTAAGCAAGGCATCTCATCCACGATGTCCGAATCGTACTGCTTCTTGCGGGGAC
>Ga0255048_10001827_pt1 | contig 14208 bp, 21 predicted proteins | sample JV7_2_2_MG_FD_183619 | JGI IMG/M metagenome (GOLD analysis project Ga0255048, IMG submission 183619) | Seawater microbial communities from Jervis Inlet, British Columbia, Canada - JV7_2_2 | ecosystem: Environmental > Aquatic > Marine > Inlet | place: Canada: British Columbia | collected 2016-10-06
GGAACGTACTGCTTATTATTCCGAGCAAACTAAGGCTCAAATAGAATCCGTTGACAACAACCTGATGCGAGAAAATGATCCTCGTATGCCGCTCTTTAATGATCGGAAGACAAAGATCACTTTCGGTAACGGAACTTAATCTTAACAGGAGTATAAGCGATGGCTTATCCTACAGTAGATGCCCCTTATGGGCTAAAGCCAGTTAAGATGATTAGCGGTTCCCCCTATACTGGTGTTACCCGGCAGTACAGAATTGCTAGTGCTTATGGCACCAACATCTTTTACGGGGATGTCGTTAAACTTGTAACTGGAGGCACCGTCGAGCGGGATACCGCTGATGCTGCCATGACACCAATAGGTGTCTTCATGGGATGTACTTTCACTGATCCCGGTACATCTCAACCGACCTTTAAACAGTATTGGCCAGCTAGTACGGTTGCTAGTGATGCGAGAGCATATGTGGTCGATGCTACCGATGTATTGTTCAAAGTAGCTGTCATTTCGTCTGCAGCTAGCAGCACTATTGTAATGGCTGATCTCGCTATTACCGATATTGGAGCTAATGTGCAGATGGTAGATAATAGCGGCAGTACCACCACCGGTAATTCAAAAATTGCTGTTGATGATACTTCCGCTACTACCGCTACGTTCCCTCTTAGGGTAGTGGATGTTGTGACAGAGACCAAGACTTCTTCAACGGCCTTCCCTGAAGTGCTCGTTAAGTGGTGTGCTGGTCATCAATTTGACAACACAACCGGCGTATAGAGGAGTAACGTAAAATGGCTATTTCACGTGCCCAATTACTAAAAGAACTCCTCCCCGGTCTTAATGCTCTATTTGGTTTGGAGTATGCTAAGTACGGTGAAGAGCATAAGGAGATTTTTGAATCAGAATCTTCTGACCGTTCTTTTGAGGAAGAAACGAAACTGTCTGGCTTTTCTGCCGCACCAGTCAAAGACGAAGGCTCTGCCATCGAGTATGACAATGCACAGGAAGCATGGACGGCTCGTTACACACACGAAACCGTTGCGATGGGATTCTCAGTTACTGAGGAAGCAATTGAAGATAACCTGTATGACTCTTTGTCTGCTCGTTATACGAAGGCTCTTGCCCGCGCTATGGCTTATACCAAACAGGTTAAGGGGGCTACCATTCTTAATGAAGCCTTCTCCACCACTCATGGTGATGGCGTAGCACTTTGTTCTACTGCCCATCCGCTTGTTTCTGGTGGTACCAACGCAAATACGCCCTCTACAGCGGCTGATCTTAACGAGACTTCTCTTGAAGCCGCCGTTATTTCGGTTGCCGGTTGGACGGATGAGCGTGGCCTGTTGATTGCCGCAAAACCACGTAAACTCGTTATTCCACCAGCGTTGCAATTCGTTGCTACCCGCTTGCTGGATACCGAAGGACGTGTGGGTACTGCGGATAACGATATCAACGCCATTAAAAATAATGGTTCGGTGCCTCAAGGGTACTCGGTCAACCACTATCTGACTGATACAGATGCGTGGTTCCTTATGACTGATGTGCCAAATGGTTTGAAGCACTTCACTCGTGCCCCGATGTCTACATCTATGGATGCTGATTTCGACACGGGTAACAGCCGTTATAAGGCGAGGGAACGTTATTCGTTCGGTGTTTCTGATCCTCTAGGGGTCTATGGATCACCGGGTGCCTAACTGTTTTGTCACCTAAGAGGGGTAACAGGGGTCTTTTGCTGTCACACTAGAGCTTGTTACCCCCCTTTTTTTATTATATATTTTGACGTATCCCTGACAGTCTCAATGACTGACACTAGCCAAGACAGGAGATAATCATGGCTAATACAACGTTTAACGGTCCCGTCCGTTCTGAAAACGGGTTTGAGCAAATTTCTAAAACCGCCGGTACCGGCGCTATAACAACCAATCTTGATATTGACACAAGTGGTAATCTAGTTACCACCGGCTATGTCTCGTCTTATGACAATGTTGTAAGTATTACTGATGCTACTTACAGCGTTGAATCAACCCAGTCCGGCGCAGTTTTTACCCTTAACCGCGCAGCAGGTATTGTTGTTACGTTACCAACAGCGGTGGCAGGACTCCATTACACTTTCATTGTAGGAACCACCTTTACAGGTGCGGGGCAGATTAATACAGACAACACCAGCGATCTCTATTCTGGCTTTGCCATGCTTTTTGATCCTGCGACAGCTACTGACATGAATGCCTTTATCCCTGACGCTAGTGACGATGACACCATCGATCTTGGCACAGCGGGACAGGGTTGGCTTGTTGGTGGAATTATTCGCCTGAAAGCAGAGACAGCAGCGGTCTGGCATTGTGAGGCTCATCTACATGGTGATGGTACTTTAGCAACACCATTTGAATAAGGAGATAAGTATGTCCTCTGATATTCAATCAACGTTTATAGAGTCTGCAGCAATAGACGCTGATGGTATTTCTACTGCTGCGGCGGTTGGCGATGGTGCTAATCTGGTCATTGGGGGTGCTTTAGCCTCTGGAGGAGCAGTTACTTTTGACCAACCGCGTAATGTAACTATCCTGAGTGCCGGTGATGATTCAGGGATTTCCTTCACTGTTACAGGAACAGATGAAGCGGGAGATTCCGCAACTGAGTCCATTACCGGGGCAAACGCTGGTACAGCAACAGGTTCAGCCTATTTTGCAACTGTTACCGCAATTGCTGCGGTAGGAGATCCTGCTGGAAATGTGAGTGCTGGCTCCGGTACTACTATTGCTGCCCCTATGTTCAGGGGTAGGATGAGACTTCGTGGTATGTATGTTGTAAATACTGGTACCGCAGGTACAACTACTTTCAGGCAAACTTCTTCATCTGGCACAGTAAAGATGCAGTTTAATACTGTAGCTTCTGCGAATACTACGCAGTACCCTGATGTTCCTGATGATGGGATCTTGTTTACGGGTGGTGGTTACGTTTTATACACGCAGGGAACTCTGTCTTCTATAACGGTGTTCTACAGTTAGAGTATGCCTAGCAAGAGTAAGAAGCAGCACAGGTTTATGGGTGCTGTAGCTAATAATCCAGAGTTCGCCGCGGAAGTTGGCGTTCCTCAATCTGTGGGAGCTAGTTTTATGGCTAAAGATAAGAAGTACATGGGCGGCGGATTGCATAGGATGCCTAAGTATCAAATTGGTGGACCTGCACGTACGCCTGAACGTGATACCTCTGCTATGCTGGCGCAAGGTCTTGGATCTGCTGGTGCTACTCCGGGTCTCCCAACTATTGGCGCACCTGAAGGTCCAGCTAGGCGTCGTCCAACTGATAGAGAGCCAAGAATGGACGAAACTCGTAATAGACCTATGGGTTTTAGGGGCGAAGAATTTGATGTTGAGAGAGTAAAACCCCGAAAGAAAAAGAAGAAAAAGGGTCTGCGTAACCTCTATGTCGGGGGTAAAATTCGCGGCTGCGGTAAGGCTGTACGAGGTCGTAAAAAGGCTAAACGCATAGTTATGAAGGGTTCCTGATGGAAGGTAGAGTTGGTTACACGGTCAGGCGCAAAGTAAAAGAGTTTGTGCAGAAAAGGAAAGATGCTGTCCCAAAGTATCTTAAAGGTACGTGTAGCGACCATGCTAACAGGGATATTGAGGATTGTTGTAAAAAAATAGAACGGAGGAACAAATGCCTACCGTAGGAAAGAAGACGTTTAAGTACACTAAAGCCGGAAAGATGAAGGCTGCTAAATACGCGAAAAAGACCGGTAGTAGAGTCAAGAAGAAAACTAAGAAAGCATAGTAATGGCTACTTCAGGCACAACAGCGTTTAATATGGACTTTACGGAGATCGCTGAAGAAGCGTGGGAACGTGCTGGCCGTGAAATGCGATCTGGATATGATCTCCGTACTGCTCGCAGATCTATGAATTTACTCACCATAGAATGGCAGAATAGGGGCATAAATCTATGGACGATAGATTCCGGCACTGTAAGCCTTACTACAGGCACTTCCCAATATACCCTTCCTGCTGATACAATAGATTTATTAGAGCAAGTCATACGTACTGATAGCGGTAACACGACTAAACAATCTGACCTTAATATTAGTAGAATCAGCGTAAGCACGTATGCCTCGATACCTAATAAGTTGACACGTGGCAGACCAATACAGTTCTGGATAGAGCGACTTCGTGATGCTCCTCGTGTAAACGTATGGCCTGTACCGGATAGCAACGATTACACGCTCGTGTACTACCGTCTTAGGCGTGTTGAAGATGCCGGTAATGGGGCTGAAACAGCCGATATGAATTTTCGGTTTCTGCCTTGTTTGGTAGCAGGATTGGCCCACGGTATAGCTATGAAAGATCCAGAACTTGCTCCTAGGATTCAAATGTTGAAGGCTGAATATGAAGCCCAGTTTGAATTAGCAGCAGGAGAAGACCGGGATAAAACCTCAGTTAGGCTTGTACCCCGTGCTACTAGAATTTGAATTATTATTCAGGAGTTTAATAGATGGAATGGATTAGAAGCAGAATTACCGAACCAACTACATGGCTTGCAGTTGGTGTCGGAGCGTTAGTCTTATCTGTGGCCGTACCGCAAGGTGCTTTCTACTTTTTAGCAGGGGCAGCCGTTACAGCCGTAGTTGGGGCAGTACTAAGAGAGAAGGCCCAATTATAAGGTCTTATTATGTCTGAAAGGTTTGCATCCGGTAAGAAGGCCATAGCAGAGTGCGATGTTTGTGGATTTGTGTACAAACTACATGAACTACGCACTACTACTGAAAAGGGGAAAGTCACTAATATACTGGCATGTCCTACCTGTTGGGATGCAGATCACCCCCAGAATAAGTTAGGTATGTACCCTGTGCACGATCCACAAGCTATACGGAATCCCCGCCCTGATTATGCGGGTCGTGCCCAGAGTAGAGCACAAATTGTTCCTGTTACTTCGACAGGAGGAGTCAATCCGGCTGGGGAAAAAGAAATACCACCTGTTATAGGTGCTGGATTTATAGGTCAGGTTGTAGTAACAACTTCCTAGGAGTTTGGTCTAAATATGAATTATGCAGAATTAAAAACAAACATAGCGGATATATGTGAGAACACCTTTACGGATGCTCAATTAGCCCTGTTTGTAGACCAAGCTGAACAGAACATCTATAATACCGTACAAATCCCCGCATTACGTAAAAATTCTCAAGGGGTCTTAACATCTAGCAATAAGTATCTGACCGTACCAGATGACTATCTATACACGTATAGTCTGGCTGTAGTAGATGGCGACGGTGTATTTACTTACTTATTAAATAAAGACGTTAATTTTATCCGTGAGGCGTACCCTAACCCCGCTACTACCGGCACACCTGTCCACTATGCAAATTTTTCCGATACTAGTCTTATAGTTGGGCCAACACCTAATAGCGGTTTCACCGTAGAATTACATTATGGGTATTATCCTGAGTCTATTGTCACCGCGAGTACTACATGGTTAGGGAATGAATTTAGTTCTGTGTTGTTAAATGGTTCTTTAATTGAAGCTGTACGTTTCATGAAGGGCGAACCGGATATAATTGCTAATTACGAGAAATTATATCTACAATCCATAGGATTACTTAAAAATCTCGGTGATGGTAAGTTACGTGAAGATGCTTATCGTTCGGGTCAATATAGACAAGCTGTAAGTTAGGAGTAAATTATGGCAATCACACAAGCGATGGCAACTTCTTTTAAGGTAGAACTTTTAGAAGGGGTACATAATTTTAAATTAAGTGGTGGCGATACCTTTAAAATAGCGTTGTATACATCCAGTGCCACCCTTAGTGCTTCCACAACGGCATATAGTGCGACTAATGAAGTATCTGGCACAGGGTATACTGCAGGTGGTAATACCCTTACCAGAATTGACCCAACGAGCAGTAGTACAACCGCTTTTACTGATTTTGCTGATTCTACATGGAGCAGTTCAACAATTACGGCAAGAGGAGCATTGATTTATAATGATACTGATTCTGATAAAGCAGTTGCTATACTAGATTTTGGGGCTGATAAATCATCTTCAGGTGGCGATTTTAAAATTACATTTCCTGTGGCAGATGCGAGTAATGCGATTATTCGTATCGCGTAGTTTATATAGGGAATAACTATGGCGTTAGGCGGCTGGGGAAGAGGTACTTGGGGTCAAGGTGAGTGGGGTACAGCCCTTGGTGTTGCTGTAACAGGAGTAGTAGGTACCACCGCTCTTGGTTCTGAAGCTGTTACAGGTGATGCAAATATTACGGTAACGGGGGTAGCAGGTACTTCCGCTCTTGGCACAGCAATAGGTGGAGGTGGTGCAACTGTTACAGTTACCGGTGTAAGTGCTACAGGGGGTGTAAGTAATGTTTTAGTTTGGGGTGTGATAGATACAAGCCAAACCTCAAATTTTTCAGCTATAAGTACTTCTCAAACGCCAAATTGGCAAAATGTTAGTGGATTTTAGACAAACACACAGTATTATGTTAACACACTATGATTGTACGAGGTTACACAAATGGCAACTACATATACTACTCTTCTTAAAATAGCTAAACCTACTCAGGGGGAGCTAGACGGATCTTGGGGTACGGTAGTAAATGACAACATAACGTCTATGATAGAAGAAGCTATTGCCGGACGTAGTGTTATTAATACTTGGTCTGGTAATTCGGCCACACTTTCAACGGCTGACGGTACTACCGCTGAATCTCGTTCGGCTATGCTTAGTCTAACTGATACTGGAACTAATTTAAGCGGGGCAGCCACTGTTATTTGCCCCACACTCTCTAAAATTTATATTGTGAAAAATGGAGCTGGACAAGTAGCTACCCTAAAGACCGCCTCTGGAACTGGTATCGCTATACCGAATGGGGCTACCATGCTTCTATTCTGTGATGGTACCAATGTAGTTGAGGGTATAAATAATATCACTGGAACCCTCACCACAGCGGCTATAACTGCTAGTGGTATTATAAAAACAGATAATACTACTGAAGCAACAAGTACAACCGATGGTTCATTACAAACTGATGGTGGGTTATCTATAGTAAAAGATGCAGTCTTTGGTGATGATGTTAAGTTGTTATCTGATGCTGCAGTATTGTCATTTGGTGCTAACTCTGAAGTTACACTAACACACGTTCATGATGATGGGCTATTGCTTAATACTGATATGCAACTTCAGTTTCGTGATTCTGCAATAAATATTAGATCAGACGCTGATGGTGACTTGGACATTAATGCTGATGATGAAGTTGAAATTAATTCAACTCTTATTGATATAAATGGGAACCTAGATGTTAGTGGCACAGGTGTTATTGCTGGGGCAGTTACTACTGCTGCCTTAACTGCTAGTGGTATTCTAAAAACAGATGATACAACAGAGGCTACATCTACAACCGATGGTTCATTACAAACTGATGGTGGATTATCTGTAGCAAAGGATGCGGTCTTTGGTGATGATGTTAAGTTGTTATCTGATTCCGCCGTACTTAATTTTGGTGCAGATTCAGATACTACATTAACACACACAGACGGTAGCGGTCTTACCCTTAATTCAACGAACAAGATTATGTTCAACGACGCTAGCCAGTTTATTCAAGGATCTAGCGGTACTGTACTTTCTCTTGGCGCAACAGATGAAATAGATCTTACAGCTACGACTATCGATATCAACGGGGCTGTCGCCCTGAACGGTGCGATTACCGGCGCAACAGATATTACGCTATCGGGAGAGCTTGACGCAGCCACACTGGATATAAGTGGAAACGCCGACATAGACGGCACTACTAATTTAGATGTAGTGGATGTAGATGGCGCGGTTAATTTTGCAGCAGACGTAACCTTTGCCGATGGCGCGGATATTATTACTGCTTCAGCAGGAACCTCAAACTTTCGAGCAGGTGTAAACGCGGGTAACTCGATTACGTCAGGCGGTAATTATAACGTAGCTATAGGTGATGAAGCTGGTACGGCGCTTACAACAGGAGATAACAATGTTCTGATTGGATATGGGGCTGGTGATTCTAATACAACAGCTACTGGTAATGTAGCTATTGGTAAAGAAGCTTTGGCAGGTTGTACAACGTCACCTAGTAATGTTTGTGTTGGAACTGGGGCTGGAGGTGCCATATCTACAGGAGATGGAGAGAATGTCTGCGTAGGCAATAATGCTGGTGCTGCTATGACTACAGGAGCACAAAATATTATCATAGGTGATAATGCTGGTGCTGGTGGGGCTATCACTGGTGGTGCAAATACAGTTGTAGGTGATAATGCTGGTTATGCTCTTGTGGCTGGACACAACAATACACTACTTGGAGCTTTGGCAGGTAACTCAATAGTAAGTGGCGGCTATACAATTGCAATAGGAAATGGAGCAGGTAATTCAGCAATTACAGGCGATCATAATCTTATTATGGGCCATGCTGCTGGTGACGCAATAACAAGTGGTGCTAACAATATTATTATTGGTCAGTCTGCTGGTACTACATTGACTACAGGATCTACTAATGTAGCTGTTGGTGCAGAGGCTCTATATTTTCAAACAACTGCGAGTAACAATGTAGCCATCGGCAATGCTGCTGGTAAAGCAACTACTACAGGAACGAATAATATAGCTGTTGGTGCTAATGCGTTAGATGCAGCTACCACAGGCAATCACCTAGTTGCAATTGGATATAATGCTTTAGGTGCAAACACAACTGCTTCATATAATGTTGCGATTGGCAAAGACGCTGGTCTTGTAAATACAACAGGCGATGGGTGCGTTCTCATAGGTTATCAGGCTGGTGCTGCTCATACAACTGGAACATTGAATACTTGCGTAGGATATCAAGCTGGCGATGCCATTACAACTGGTACTCATAATACATTACTTGGCGGCCTTGCTGGTGGAGCAATAACAACTGCTGCTCATAATACTTGTATTGGTCTAAATTCAATGATTCTTGGAACGACAGCTACACAAAATATAGTAATAGGCAACTATTCTGGAGATGCAATTACAACAGGTTCATATAATGTTATGATGGGAGTTAACAGTATGACTTCCCTCACAACTGGGGCAAGCAATGTTGCTATCGGACATAACGCTGCTGATAATCTTACCACTGGTTCATATAATGTCTGTATAGGTCAAAACGCTGAACCATCTGCTGTAGGTGGGGCAAATCAAATTATTATTGGTGATCTAAATCAGACAGGCAAAGGCAACAGCACAGGATTTATTGCACCGAGCACTGGTGGGGTATATCAGGGAAATAATTCCACAGCATGGACGCAAACATCAGATCGAAGAATTAAGAAAGACATCACTCCAAGTACAAAAGGGTTACAAGAAATCAATCAGATTACTCCTTGTACTTTCTATTATAAGTCTAATGAAGAACTTAATGAAATTCCTGAGTTTGAAGGATGTAAAGAAAATCTACCATTAGATGTGCTTACTACAAGTGCAATTGCACAGGAAGTTCAAGAAGTGTTTCCAGAGGCAGTTACAGAACGAAACGATTATGGAATGCTTGCAGTAAAAACAGATCCTATTTTGTGGGCAATGGTGAATGCAATTAAAGAACTATCCGCTGAAGTAACAGAACTCAAAGAATGGAAGGCACAACACGATGGCTGAAGAAACGAATGTTATTCAGATTGGTGGTAGTGAGTATGATGCAAATGACCTTACGGATCAGCAGAAATACTGGTGCGCTCAAATTCAGGATTTGCAACGAAAGCGTCAGCAGATACAGTTCCAGCTAGATCAAACTTCAGTAGCTTTGGATTCGTTTACTAGCTCTCTAATCCAGAGTTTGGACACAGAGAGCAACAAGACAGAGGAATAGAACAATGGTTGATAACACCCCCACTGCTGCCGAGATTGACGCACATTTTAGCGCAATGAGCGACAGCGTTTCTTTGATAAACGCGATTGTTGCTGACGACAGCGAAGCGTTGGTTAATCAAACCGCTGCAGAAGTGAAAGCGACGGTTACGAGAAATACGGATCATCTGGAATTGCAACTTGCTACAGACTGGGCTATTGCAGATAACCGTAGCAAAACATCCTATACGGATGCGATCACGGCTGGGAAAGCCTATGTGGCCGCGTAATATTTAACGGAGTTAGGATCATAGTAGATGGACGACCCTAAAACTCCAGTTGATGTCGCAGCTATAGCCGTCGCGGGATTTTCGTGGGCAGAATTTTTGCCTAATATAGCTGCTTTATTTTCTATTATTTGGTTAGTTATCCGCATTTATGAGACTAAAACATTCCGTAAACTACTAACACGATTGTTTACAAAAAATGGGTAAAAGGCAGAACAACCGTGGATTTAATTCAAAATTATTGGCACCAGATTCTATTTTTAGGGGTTGTGATAATCCTTTTTACCCGTATGAGAACAGAATTACATGAATTACGTAAAGATGTTGAGGAGATACGAAAGAGGGAGTTATACGCAAAGTTCGTAGAATTACGAGCAGAGACAAACGTATTAAACAAACAAACAAGTAGTCTTTGGCAGTTTGTTAATACGCTTAGAGATCGTATAGGAAACGGAAAATAATTATGCAAAAGAAGTTAGAAAACGACTCTGTGCATAATGATTTAGACCTAGATAGTGATGGGGTCGTTTCAGATACAGAATTAGCTGCCGCAGATGCCCTTCGGAAATATGAAAGAGCAGATGCCCAACGTAAGATGGCTTGGACTGCTATGATCTCTATGCTTGTATTTACCTGTTTTATTTTCCTACCAGTATTCCCTGATAGCAGGATTACTGCATTAGCCGATTTATTCGGTCTCTTCTACATAGGTCAAGCCGGGGTTGTCGGTGCGTATATGGGTATGACCGCATATATGAGCGCGAAACGATGATTAAGATATCTCTGTTTGCATCCATGTTTTTAGTATCAGTTTTTGGTTTTTCCTGTTCTTTACCTTTATCTGCCCAAACCGAAGGGCAGGTACAGTATGATAATCATCCTTGTGGATATCCTGACCTATCTCTAGATAGCATACGGATGTTTTTTCACCATAAATGGAGAGCTAGTTCAGCAGAGTTACATGATATAGCTCGGGAAGAGTGGATCAGATACCACAAAATAAAAGATCTTAACATAACTAAAGTTATTGTGTTTCAAAGCCCTATGCAAAAAACTATGGCAATAGTATCTGCAAAACCTATAGATGATATTATGTGTATAGTTAGAGTAAAAGCACAACTAGCTTTGGCTTATACCCCTGAGAAGTTACAAGAAATCTTAGGTGGCACAGCTATGGAGCCAGATGTTTAGATGGAATGGTTGATTATAACGATAGGTGCGAAGTTCTGTTGCATAGGAGCTTCGGGCATAGGTGGTTTGGCCAATTGGGCAGTTAAAAAGGCAATCAGTTGGCGGGATCTTTTGTTGGCTATTTTTGTAGGGTGGGTAGCTGCGGAGTTTTTTATCCCTCCAGTAATGAAGCATTGGGAACTCGATATGACTTGGGGTCCGGCAATTGCTTTTGTTATTGGATTCTGTGGGATACGTTTGCTGCCTGTTCTTGAAGAAGCTATAACAAATAAAGTGAAAAAAGGTTAAAAACAGAGGGTTTTAAATGCTGAGTTTACTAGGAACATTATTAGGGTTTGGTACTAGCATAGTACCAGAAATTCTCGGGTATTTTAAACAGTCTCAGGTAAACAAGCAGGAATTGGCTATGCTTGAGGCTAAAGCCAAATATGCTGAACAGTTATCTACATTAAAAGTACAGGAATTAGATGCTCAGGCTGAAATAGAAGAAACAAAGGGGTTATATGCACATGATAGAAGTATTGACGCTGGAGGATTTGTCAACGGTCTTCGGGGTTCTGTGCGCCCTGTCCTTACTTACGCCTTCTTTATCTTATTTGCGACATGCAAAGGAGTCACTCTATACGCTATGGTAAACACCAGCGGAATGGATTTATCGGCTGGATTGCTTGCTATATGGGATGAAGAGACTCAGGCTATATTTTCAGCTATAATAGCTTTCTGGTTTGGAAATCGGGCAATGTCAAAAGCCAGAGCATGGCGAGCAGGTAAATGAGTTATTTTCTATCAAAACGTTCTTACGGAAACCTAGAAAAAGTAGATAAAAGGTTATTTGATGTAGTTGAAACTGCTATACAATTAACTACAGTTGATTTTGGTGTTATACAGGGATTACGGACTGTGGAAGAACAGGAAGCTCTTGTAGCAAAAGGGGCATCTCAAACTATGAAATCCAAGCATCTTGAAGGGTTTGCAGTGGATCTTATGGCTTATATAGGTAGTAGAGGGTCTTGGGAGCTTAGTCTCTATGATAATATAGCTGATGCTATAAAAGCAGCCGCAGGTTATCATGAAATAGCTATTCGGTGGGGTGGAGCATGGCATATACCGGATATACGTAAATGGGGCGGTACTATGGAAGAAGCCATGAATAGCTATATTGACCTATGTAGAGCGGCTAAAAGACGCCCTTTTATTGATGGGCCACATTTTGAATTAAGTGGGTAAACACATGAAAAGAAGATATGAGGCAAAAGCCATAACCAGCGACACAGTAGAACCAGCCCATAGCATAGAAATAGTATGTGCTGCTTGTGGATTTGATCTTGATGAAGCTGAATTTCATGCAGATACATGTTCTGACTGCGGAGCATCTTTGAACCTTAAAAAAAGTGTGACCATAGAAGTAACTTCAGTACCCGCACAGGGCGATACCTCGGAGTAATTAGTTATGCCTTTAAAGAAGTTGGATTTAAGGCCGGGAGTTAACAGAGAGCGAACACGCTACGCCAATGAAAACGGCTGGTATGAGTGTGATAAAATACGTTTTCGACAAAAACTGCCTGAGAAAATAGGTGGCTGGACACGTATATCTGCTAATACATTCCAAGGAGTATGCAGGTCGCTATGGGCTTGGGTTACCCTAGCAGGTAGTAAACTGGTTGGTGTAGGAACCCATCTAAAGTTCTATATAGAGCAAGGTGGCGTTTACAGCGATATAACCCCTATTCGAGCAACTACTACCAACGCGGCCACTTTTTCTGCTTCTAACGGATCTACTACAATAACAGTCACAGATAGCAGTCATGGAGCTATAGTTGGGGATTTTGTTACTTTTAGTAGTGCGGTTTCTTTAGGAGGCGTTATTACTGCAACTATTCTCAATGCTGAACATCAGATCGTATCAGTTCCGAGTACAAATACGTATACATTCACTGCTTCTGTTGCAGCTAATGCTTCCGATTCCGGTAACGGAGGTTCTGCTACTGATGCTGCTTATCAGATAAGTGTCGGCCCGGAAACTGTAGTACCTTTGACTGGATGGAGTGCCGGTAACTGGGGTGAAAGTACATGGGGTACCGGAGGTACAGGATCAGTAGAACTTCGTTTATGGAGTCAATCTAATTTCGGGGAAGATCTTGTATTCGGGCCTAGAGGTGGTCCCTTGTATTATTGGGATGCTACCAACGGAACTAGCACTCGGGGGGTACTACTATCCGGTTTAGGCGGTGCTTCTGATGTACCTACAAAACAGAATTTTATACTGGTATCAGACATTAGTCGGTTTATCCTGTGTTTTGGGGCAAATACTATAAGCACGAGCGTACAAGATCCCATGCTTATAAGATGGTCAGACCAAGAGAGTGCCGTTGACTGGACTCCTACGTCCACAAATCAGGCCGGTAGTATACGGTTATCCAGAGGTACAGAGATAGTAACCGCTATACCGACTCGGCAAGCTATAACTGCATGGACAGATGCTGCTGTATACAGTCTTCAATACTTAGGGGGTCAGGCCGTATGGGGGGTACAGGTTGTAGGTGAAAATACTTCTATAGCTTCCCCTAATGCAGTGATATATGCAAATGGTGTGGCTTACTGGATGGGGAAAGACAAATTTTACATGTACGACGGCACTGTAAAACCTCTTGTATGTGATCTGTTACGGTATGTATTTAGTGATTTTAACGCCATCCAAATTGACCAAGTATTTGCTGGCACTAATGAAGAACACCATGAAATATGGTGGTTCTACTGTTCCGGTGATTCATCTACTGTAGATAGATACGTTATTTATAATTACCAAGATCAGATATGGTATTATGGTAATCTAGCCCGTACAGCTTGGCTGGATTCCGGTATGCGTAATTTCCCACTCGCCGCTACTTATACTCCTAATCTGGTTAATCACGAGGAAGGTATAGACGATAACCA
>Ga0255048_10001829_pt1 | contig 14199 bp, 9 predicted proteins | sample JV7_2_2_MG_FD_183619 | JGI IMG/M metagenome (GOLD analysis project Ga0255048, IMG submission 183619) | Seawater microbial communities from Jervis Inlet, British Columbia, Canada - JV7_2_2 | ecosystem: Environmental > Aquatic > Marine > Inlet | place: Canada: British Columbia | collected 2016-10-06
AGCAGAGTGTCGACCACGGAAACCTCGGTATTGCCGGCGCGATCGGCCCAGACGATCCGCCTGCGATCCGCCACGCTCACGTCCCCCGGGATGTAAGCCAGGGTCCCGTCGTCGGCCAGATCCAGATGGGCTGCGCCAGTGATCTCGCGCGCGCTTTGCACACTGCTCGCTACCGGCGCGGCGGGGCCAAGCGTCGCCGCGCCCGTGCCGTCCCACCGTCGCGCGTATACGTCGCTGCCACGGGCGTAGATCAGGAACTCCTCCGCCAGCCAACGACCATCGCGAGCTTCTATTGCCAGCACCTCGGGCTCGACCTCACCCAAGGTGTGCAGGACGATTTCGCCGTTGTCCCAAACCTCTGCCGGCGGACGTCGTGTATAGAGGATTCTGTTCTCGTCGATGAACTGGGGACCATCGGCAAGCCAGCCACCGGTCATCGCGATCACTTGCTCCGGTTCGCCGCCACCGGCTCGCACCCTCCAAATGCCCTCGGGTCCCTGGCCGTAGAGAAGCCATTCATCCTCGGGCCAGCGCAGGCCCCAGGGGTTCTGGGCCGTCGTCACGACCACCGGAGTGCCGCCGGAGACCGGCACGCGCCGTAGCTCGCCGTCGCTCCAGAACACCACATCTCGACCGTCGGGCGAGAACGCCGCGGCCCGGCCACCGTTCTCTGTACCGCGAAGCGGAGCAGAACCGATGTCACTGAGCGGGCGCGTCCAGACCTGTTCGTCGGCGCTGAAGGCGATCATCGTGCCCTGGCGGTTGATCGTTACGGCGCGGCGTCCAACGTTGGTAAACATGACATCGGAGGGCAGCGCGAAGCCCAGTCTCATTACCGGGCGCGACTCACCCGCTGGCCCGCTCGTCCACGAGCCTGACAGCAACGCTGCGGCGACCACCAGAATGACTCCGGCAATCGCCGCGATCGGAACCGGTATTCCGCGCGCGCGTGTGTGTGCACCGGGCTGCCCCGCGGCCCCCGTTGCGTCCTCTGCTTCCTCCTGTGCGACCCAACGCAGGTCGACTACCAGATCCTCCGCGTCCTGGTAACGCCGCTTCGGATCCTTGGCCAGGCACTTGTCGAGAACCCATTGCAGCCTGGCCGGCATCCCCTTGCGCGTGTCGCCCAACGGAGCGGGATCCTCGTGCACGATGAGGTCGAGCGTCTGCATGATCGAGCGGCCACTGAACGGCCGCTTGCCGACGAGCATCTCGTAGAGCACGCAGCCGAAGGCAAAGACGTCGGTACGCCCGTCAATATCGCCTCCCCCCACCTGCTCGGGGGCCATGTATCCGGCCGTTCCCATGACCTGACCCGCCACCGTTCCGAGCATAGTCGGCGACTGTGTCTTCGAGTCGTCCGCGCTGCCCACGGGTGTGAGGTCGGCGAGCTTGGCCAGACCGAAGTCGAGGATCTTGGCGTGCCCCTGTTCGGTCACGAAGATGTTCGCCGGCTTCAGGTCTCGGTGGACGATGCCGGCACCATGCGCCGCACCCAGCGCCTCTGCTATCTCGACACCCAGCTCCAGCGCGCGCTCCAACGGCATGCGACGCTCCGCGATCTCGTCTCCGAGCGTCTGGCCCTGGAGATACTCCTGCACCATGTAGTGCACGCCGTCGTCCGCGCCCACGTCGTGGATGGCGGCTATGTGCGGGTGGTTCAGCGCCGCCGCGGCGCGAGCCTCCTGCTCGAACCGGGCCAAACGTTCCGCGTCGGAGGCGAACTCGGCGGGCAACACCTTGATCGCCACCTGCCGACCCAGGCGGGTGTCGTCGGCCAGGTAGACCTCTCCCATTCCGCCTTCACCGAGCTTGTCGCGAATTTCGTAGGGGCCGAGCCGGGATCTGTCCATGGCCGCGAAGGCTACCTTGGGTCTCGTACCTCCTTCTACCCAGGGGGAGAGAAAACGACGCGCAAATGACGGTTTTTCTGACTAGGCATTCACACGTCAGAACCTCTCCCCCTCTCGGAGAAGGAGATGTCGCCGCTCTAGACGAATAGGTTAACTGGCATCGACGCTCCGGTAGGCTTCGATCACCGCCATCTCGCCCGCGCGGCCGGGCCGGGAGTTACCGTGCTCCATGCCGTAGATGCCCTCGAATCCCTTGTCGCGGATGTGCTGGAAGACGTTGGCGTAGTTGATCTCGCCGGTGGTCGGCTCGTCGCGGCCCGGGTTGTCGCCGATCTGGAAGTAGGCGATCTCGTCCCAGGCGGAATCGAGGTTCGGAATCAGATTGCCCTCGGTGATCTGCTGGTGGAAGAGATCATCGAGGATCTTGCAGGCGGGGCTGTCGACCGCTTTGCAGATCATGTGCGCCTGCGGAATCCGTTTGAGGAACAGTCCCGGATGACTGCGCGGGTTGAGCGGTTCGAGCACCATCACCAGGCCGCGCGGTTCGAGGATTGCCGCCGCCTGCTTGAGTGACTCGACCACGTGGGCCATCTGGAATTCCGGGTGCTGGCGCAGGTCTTCGTGGCCAGGCACGACGGTCATCCACGTGGCGTTGACACGCTTGGCCACCTCGACGGACTCGCGGATCTCGGCGAGGAACTCCGCGCGTTTGTCTGCGTCGCCGCTGGCCAGATTGGGCTCCTGCCAGTAGATCGTGTGCGCCACGAAGACACCCATGCTCATCCCGTAGCGCGACATCGCGCTGGCGATTTCGTCCTGTTCGGCCACCGGCCGGCCCTTCATCCCGTTGTCCTCGAGCGACCGGAATCCCTGATCGGCCATGAACGCCAGTTCGCCCATCAGGTCGTCGCCGCCGTGCCCCCGAAACATCCCGAAGTGAGGCGCGAAGTCACACGTGAACGGTGCCGCTTGGCGAGCGCGGCGCACTTCCCCTTCCGCCCGGCCGACGCCGGCGGCCAAAGCTGCGCTGGCGGCGAACGCCGAGCCGATGAAATCTCTCCTTTGCATCGATGAGTCTCCTGTAGCCCTTGCTAGAACGCGGTGGTGACGCCAGGCTCTGCAATCGGGTAGTAGCCGTCAGCATCGGGAACCACTGGTGGCGTGGCGTCCCACGAGAACCGCTCCGGGACGAGCCGCAGACTCGATTCGAGTGCCTGGTCCCACTCGATCGTTTGCCCCGAATAGGTGGCCATGCGGCCGAGGATCGCGGTCATCGTCGCGGTGGCGCCCAACTCGGCGTCAGCGTGCTTGTAGTCGCCCGCGGCGACGGTAGCAAACAACTCGTCGTGCTCGACCTGGTAGGGATTCGGATCCTCGGAGTCGTCGTGCTCGAACAGCGTGGCACCCGTTTTCGACAGAATCACGCCGGGCTGTGGCGCGGTGCCGTTGGTGCCGTGGAAACCCTCCGAGACCCGGTTCATGCAGTGCGGCATATGGCGGCACTGGCTCAGCACTCGTTCGCCGTTGGCATACTCGAACTCGACGAAATGGTGATCGAAGATCTCACCATGGTCCTTGCCCCGGCGGACGAGGCGGCCACCTTGCCCTTGGGCACGCACCGGGGGGCCGCCCATGACCCAGTTGCCGACGTCGAGATTGTGGATGTGCTGCTCGACGATATGGTCGCCACACAGCCAGGTGAAGTAGTACCAATTGCGCATCTGGTACTCCATCTCCGTCTGCTCTGGCTGGCGCTCTCGCACCCAAACACCGCCGTCGTTCCAGTAAACCCGGCCGAGCCCGATGTCGCCGATCATGCCGGCGTGCAGCCGCTCGAGCCACTCGCGATAAACCGTCTGGTAGTGGCGCTGTAGCCCGACGACGACGTTGAGTTGCTTGTCCTTCGCCCGGGCGGCTGCGGCCAGAACCCTGCGGATGCCCGGCGCGTCGGTGGCTACGGGTTTCTCCATGAAGATCTGCTTGCCCGCCTCAACCGCGGCCTCGAAGTGAATCGGGCGGAAGCCGGGTGGAGTCGTCAGAATCACCACGTCCACCAGCGGCAGGACCTGCTGGTAGGCATCGAAGCCCGCAAACCGCCGCTCCCGGGGCACATCGATGCGCGCATTCAGATCACCGTTGCCGCCCATCCAATCCTCACGCTCGAGGGAGGTCAGCGTCTCGTAGCTGGCCTCGACGCGGTCGGCAAACGCATCCGCCATGGCCACGAGCTTCACGTCCTGTGAAGTGCTCAGCGCCTGCACCGTCGCGCCTGTGCCGCGTCCACCGCAGCCGACAACGCCCACACGGATCGCGTCGGCGGTGGCAGGTCTCACGTAGATCGGTCCGGAGCGCGCGTTCAGCGGCATACCTGCCATCGCAGCGAACGTCCCCGTCCGCATGAAGTCACGTCGATTCATCGGAGCCTCCTCAGTGCTGTCGGCGGGCCGCGATTCAGTGCGGCCCGAGAAGTTCTTCCCAATAGGAGCGAATCTCTTCCAGAGTGAAATCGTGTGCCGGGCTCACCAGACGGAACCCGACGTGGGGTGAGTCCGTGTTCCACCAACGGCTCTTGGGAATCTGCGGATCGCGGCGCTTCCACGCGGCCAGCTCGGGTAGCCGCTCGGCGCAGCGCATGCGTTCCGGCGGATCGTCGAAGCCGCCGCCGCGCACCAGGCCGCGGCCACGGGGAGGCTCACCGGCGAGAGGATCGATGGCCACGCCGTCCGCGGCCAGCTGCGAGTAGGCATTGCCCTGGTAGGTATCCATGACCCATTCGGCAACGTTGCCGTGCATGTCGAACAGGCCCCAGCCATTGGGCAGCTTCTCACCCACCGGGTGATGGCCGCCGCCACTGTTGCCTGAAGTCCACGCGTAACGATCGGCGAGGTCCGGATCTGCGGTGAAGTCATCGGCCCCGTCCTCGCCGGCGCGGCACGCATACTCCCACTCCGCTTCGGTCGGCAAGCGAACCATCCGTCCCGTCTTTTCTGAGAGCCAACGCGCGTAGGAAAGCGCCGAGAGCCGGGTCATGCCGGCGGCCGGGTGGCCGGGATTGCCGAGCCCATGAGCGGGATCCTCGTAGGGCGTCGTCGGGCGGCTGATGCCGTCTGCGTCGAAGACGATGTCCGGGGTGGCGGCTTCATCGCCGTCGCGGTCGCGGAATCGAAAGACCTCGAATTCGTCTTGTGTGACCTCGTGCACGCCCATCCAGAAGGAACTGACGCGGACTTCGAGCTGGGGCGCCTCGTCCTCTTCGTGGCCCGCCGCATCGGCAGGACTTCCGAGCAGGAACGTGCCGCCGGGAACGAACGCGAGCGCATATTCGATCTCCGTCCCCGGAATCCGTTCGACCCTTAGCTCCCCGGGCTGAGCGTCCTGCCACGAAGCGCCTGAGATCGCTGCCGGAGCGGGGACCAGGATCGCCGTGGCGACAGCAACGCTCCCCGCTGCGACCGTCCTCACGCTCATCGCGATGACTCCACAGGTCGTGGGCGCCACGGCTGCGGACTCTCTGGCCGCGCGCGCAGGAAGCGTGCGTCTACTTCTTCATACCAACCATGTAGGCGCGACCGTAGGCGCTCCACACGAGCCATGTTGTCGGCAGCGACGTCGCGCCGCTCGCCCGGGTCGTCGACCATGTTGAACAGGTGCACGCGCCCGTCCTCGTACCGTTCAATCAGCTTCCAATTCCCCACGCGTACGGCGCCGCCCGGGAAGCCTCCCTGATTCGAATAGTGTGGATAGTGCCAGAAAAGCGCGTCCCGGGCGGGTGCGCCCAGGCCGCGCAGAATCGGCACGAGGCTGACTCCGTCGATGATGTGATCAGCGCGCGGTGCGGTTCCCACGGCCTCCAACACCGTTGGATAAACATCGTTGCTGATCACCGGCACGTCAGTGATCGAGCCGGGTTCGACCACTCCCGGCCAGACGACGAGGAAGGGCTCGCGGATCCCGCCTTCGTAAACCCACCCCTTGCCGCCACGCAGGGGCAGATTGCTGGTCGGATGACCTTCCGATGTGGCCAGCCCGCCATTGTCCGAAGTGAACACCACGATGGTGTTGCCGGCGATTCCGGCGTCCTCGAGGGACTTCAGAACCACGCCCACCGCTCGATCCATGGCCTCCACCATGGCCGCGTAGACCGCGTGCGACTGCAGCACGCGCACCCGGCGATCGCCCGCATCCGGCCAGACCTGCTCCTCCTCCGCAAATTCCTCGCGCTCGCCCAGGCCGAGTCGTGCAGCCTTGGCGCGGTATTTCTCCACTAATGGCTCGGGCGCCATGAGCGGCGTGTGTACGGAGTAAAAAGACAGATACGCGAGGAACGGCTGGTCCCGAGGCTGCTCGATGAAGCGCACCGTTTCCTGCGCCAGGCGGGCGGGCAGGTGTTCGCCTTCGGGCCCGTCCGCCAGCCGCGGGTTGCCGTACGGCGTGAAGTAGCGCCCTGGCCCGTATGGCCCACCACGCTCGTGACCTCCTGCGTTGACGTCGAACCCCTGGGCCTCCGGCCAGTACTCCGCCGTTGGGCCGAGATGCCACTTGCCCGCGAAAAACGTGGCATAGCCCTCTTGTTGGAGGGCTTCGGCAATGGTCACCTCTGCCAGCGGCATCCGGTCGTGCAGCTCGGCCGGCAGGAAGGTCTGGGCATTGCTTCCCGTAAACCAGTCCGTGGCAGCAACTCGAGTCGGGTATCTGCCCGTCATGAGGCTGTAGCGCGTGGGTGAACAGACCGGACTCGCGGAATAAGCCTGCGTGAAACGCATGCCGCGGGCAGCCAAAGCGTCGATAGCAGGTGTTTCGTAGAACGTCTCGGGATTGTTGGCACCGATGTCCATGTAACCGAGATCGTCGGCGAGAATCACGAGCACGTTCGGGGGCGCTGGGTCTGCCGAGCCACACGCAACACCGTACCCGGCCGCCACGATCAGGAGCACCGCCGAGGCGCGACGGGATCCGCGTATCGTCATCCAAGAGCCTCCCTGGGTGGCAACCCTGCGTGGGTGCGCGAACCGCCGAACTCTACTCCAATCCCGCACGTGACCCGGCGATCTCGGAACGGCAGCGCCCGGTCAGAGACGCGGCTCCCGCGCGACGTCCGCCGAGGCACCGGTGAATGCCAGGGCCGGCCGCTCAGCGGCCCGCGGCAACCGCTGGACGAAACCCTCGGCCAAAAGGCTGCCGCGGGACGGTAGAATCGCGCTGCGCCGTAGACATGCCTGCCTCGCCCCGTGTCGGCGCATGGGAGCCCACGTTGACCGACGAACGACTGGCCAGCCTCAGAATCGAGCGGCAGGAGTCCCGCGGACGGCGCGTGTGGCTCTGGCTCCTGCTTGCCGCGGTGCCACTCGGCGGTGTCGCGACCGCGGCGTGGGTGATGCTCGGCGAGAGGCGGCTCCCGGAAGTGAGCACCAGCGCGGTTCGCGAAGTTCGTCTCGAGTCGGGCAGCACGGTGTTGAACGCTTCCGGATACGTCACCGCCCGCCGTCAGGCAACCGTTTCGTCGAAGGTCACCGGTCGGGTCATCGAGGTTCTCATCGAGGAGGGCATGCGCGTTCGAGAGGGGCAACTGCTCGCTCAACTCGACGATTCGAATACGCGGGTGAGCCTCGAGTTGGCGCGGGCTGAGGTAGGGGCCACTCGTACCTCCCTTCGCGAGATCCGCGTGAGGCTGGACGAGGCGACACGAGAACTCGAACGGCGGCGACGGCTGTGGGAGCGAGATCTCGCGAGTCAGTCGACACTCGATGCCGCGCAGGCAGAGGTCGACTCGCGCGCCGCGCGCATCGAGCAGCAAACTCAGCAGGTGAAGGTGGCCGAGGCGCGCGTACGGCTGTGGCAACAGGAACTGGACGACCGGCAGATCCGCGCGCCATTCGACGGAGTCGTCGTGACCAAGAACGCCCAACCCGGCGAGATGATCTCGCCGGTGTCAGCGGGTGGTGGCTTCACCCGGACAGGCATCGGCACGATCGTCGACATGAACTCGCTCGAAATCGAGGTCGACGTCAACGAGAGCTACATCAATCGGGTGAGCGCCGGGCAACCGGTCGATGCCGTACTCGATGCGTACTCCGACTGGCACATTCCCGCCGAGGTCATCGCCATCGTGCCCACCGCCGACCGGCAGCGAGCCACCGTGAAAGTGCGTATCGGTTTCCGCGAGCTCGACCCGCGGATCCTGCCGGACATGGGCGTGAAGGTGGCGTTCCGCGACGCTGCGCCCGTCGATGAAGCGAGCATGGCACTCGCCGTGCCGCGGACGGCACTGCGACAACTCGACGGCAACGACATCGTATTGGTGCACCAGAATGACATCGTGCTCGCGCGCCGGGTCGTCCTGGGTGAAGTAGACGACGATTTGGCCTACATCGAAAGCGGCCTCGAGGCCGGAGAACGAGTGGTTGTCGAAGGACCGGCCGACCTGGTCGACGGCGACCGTGTTCGTGAGGTGACCGAATGAGCGACAGCAACGGCAACGGGATTCTGGTAAGCGTCGCTGGGGCCCACCGCGAGTTTTCCCGCGGCAGCGAGCGCATCCGTGTTCTGACCGGGGTCGACCTCGAGGTCCCGGCCGGCGAGTTTCTCTCGCTGATGGGGCCGTCGGGTTCGGGCAAGAGCACCCTGCTCAACCTGATCGGTGGCCTCGATCGGCCGAACTCCGGCACCGTCGAGGTGGCCGGCGATCGCATCGACCGACTCTCGGACCGGAAGCTCGCCGGCTGGCGGGCGCGCCACGTTGGCTTCATCTTCCAGTTCTACAACCTGCTGCCGGTGCTGAACGCAGCCCGCAACGTGGAACTGCCACTCTTGCTCACCCCGTTGTCAAGGGCGCAGCGGAAGCAACAGGTCGACACGGCGCTATCGATCGTGGGACTGACCGACCGTGCCAGGCACTATCCCAAGACGCTCTCCGGTGGCGAGCAACAACGCGCCGGCATCGCGCGAGCGATCGCTACCGACCCCACGCTGTTGCTGTGCGATGAGCCCACTGGCGACCTCGACCGCAAGGCCGGCGACGAGATCCTCGATCTGCTGGAGGCGCTCTGTCGCGAACACGGCAAGACCGTGATCATGGTGACCCATGATCCGCACGCCTCCGCGCGAGCCGACCGGGTACTGCACCTGCTGGACGGGCGCCTCGCCAGGGAGCCGGCGGCATGAGGTTCCTGTACCTGATCTGGTGCAACCTGAAGCGCAAGAAGATCCGCACCGCTCTCACCCTGATGTCGATCCTCGTTGCTTTCCTGCTGTACGGCTATCTGGCGGCAATCCGGCAAGGACTCGACATGGGAGTGAGCGTCGCCGGCGCGGATCGTCTGGTGGTCCGCCACAAGGTCTCGATCATCCAGATGCTGCCCGAGAGCTATGAGGGCCGCATGGAGCGGCTCGAAGGCGTGGTCGATGCCACTCCTGCAACGTGGTTCGGAGGTGTCTACCAGGATCCGATCAACTTCTTTGCCCAGATCCCGGTGAAGCCCGCCGAGTATCTGGCCATGTACCCGGAGTTCGTCGTGCCGCCCGACCAGCTGCAGGTGTGGGAAGAGACCCGCACCGGCGCGGTGGTCGGCCGGCTCATCGCCGAGCGTTTCGAGTGGGAGATCGGCGACCGCGTGCCGCTGCAGGCGACGATCTGGCCGCGGCAGGACGGCGGGCGCACGTGGGAGTTCGACATTGTCGGCATCTACGACTCGGAGGACCAGGCGGCCGACCTCACCCAGTTCTTCTTCCGTCAGGACTACTTCCGTGAGGTGATGCCGGAGAGCATGCGGGGGCTTGTCGGCTGGTACATCGTGCGCGTCAGCGACCCCGACCGCGCGGTGGAGGTCTCCAGGGCCATCGACGCCGAGTTCGCGAATTCCCCGGCCGAGACACGAGCCGAGACCGAACTCGCGTTCGTTCAGGGTTTTGCCAAGCAGGTAGGCAACATCGGCGCCATCATGCTGGCGGTGCTCAGCGCGGTCTTCTTCACCATTCTGCTCGTGGCGGGCAACACCATGGGTCAGGCGGTGAGTGAGCGCGTCCAGGAGATCGGAGTGCTGAAGGCAATCGGGTTCACCCACACCCAGGTGCTCGGCATGGTGCTGGCAGAGTCGGTGCTCCTGGGTGCTCTCGGCGGACTCGCCGGCCTCGGTATCGCGTACCTGGCGATATCCCGCGGCGATCCCACCGGTGGCGTCTTCCCGATCTTCTTCTTCCCGGTCCGGGACATCGTCATCGGTCTGTTCCTGACCGTGATGCTCGGGTTGGTGGCCGGCGCGCTTCCGGCGATGCAGGCGTTGCGGCTCGGCGCGGTCGACGCCCTCAGGAGGCAGTAGCGATGTTGCGCTGGTTCCAACAGGTCATTGCGGTAACCGCCTACAGCGTCCGCTCGGTGCCACAGCGGTTCGGCTCCGTGGCCGCCGCCATGTTCGGCGTCGCCGGAGTCGTCGCCGTGCTCGTCGGAGTCCTGTCGATCGCCGCGGGTTTTCGCGCCACGATGACCGCCGGGTCTGATGAGAATGCCGTCATCGTCGTGCGCAGCGGATCGACGAGCGAGCTGGTGAGCGGACTGGGTCGAGGCGACGTCAACATTGTCGGCGAAACGCCCGGGGTGCTGCGCGACGCCGAGGGTGAACTGTCGTCGCCCGAGCTGTCCCTCATCCTGAACCTGCCACGACGCTCCACCGACAACGACTCGAATGTGCCGATGCGCGGGGTGGAGGAAGAGGCGTTCCGTGTACGCGACCACCTGACCATTGTGCAGGGCCGGATGTTCGAGTGGGGCCGCGCTGAGGTCATCGTCGGCGTCGGTGCGGCCAACCAATTCGCCGGACTCGATCTCGGCGGAACGCTCGAAGTGGCAGGACAGCCGTGGGATGTCGTCGGCGTGTTCGAGGCCGATGGAGGCCTGGAAGAGTCTGAGATCTGGTCGGACGCACGCCTGCTGCAGGCGGTATATCGACGCGGTGACAGCTTCCAGTCGGTGTACGCCAAGCTCGAATCGCCGGCAACATTCGCCTCGTTCCGCAATGAACTCGACACGGACCCGCGAGTCAACGTCACCGTGGCGCGCCGCGCGGAGTTCTACGCCGGTCAGTCCACATTGGTCACCGGACTCGTGACCGGGGTCGGCGGATTGATCGCAGCACTGATGGGACTCGGAGCGGTGTTCGGCGCGCTCAATACGATGTACACGTCGGTGTCGTCGCGCACGCGCGAGATTGCCACGCTGCGGGCGCTTGGCTTCGGCGCCGGCCCGATTCTGCTGGCGGTACTGGCAGAGGCGGTCCTGCTTGCGATCGTCGGCGGCAGCGCTGGCGCACTCGTTGCCTGGCTGGCGTTCGATGGCTACAAGGCCGCGACAATGAACCTGCAAAGCTTCAGCCAGGTCGCGTTCGCCTTCGACGTCACCCCAACGCTGCTGGTGCAGGGAGTGATGTACGCCACGTCGATCGGTTTCGTCGGCGGCCTGTTCCCGGCCGTGCGGGCTGCACGGTTGCCGATTGCAGCTGCCCTGCGCGACGTATGAGCGCCGACGAACAGGTCTTCTCATGATGCGCTCGCTCCGTGAACTGCGCCGCCGACCCCGTGGCCTGCGACCGGGGCTGGCCCTGCTGCTGACCCTGCGCAGCGTACGCCGCCACCCCGGCGTCCCCATTCTCGCCGCCCTCACGCTGGGGTTGGGTTTCGGCGCCGCCGCGGCCATCTACGGAGCCTACGCCGGCTTCAACCGACCGATTCCCGTGCCCGACGGGGCCGAGATTCGCTGGGTCCGGGTGCTCGACGAGCGCGGCCGTAGCGTGTCGGTGGACACGGAGGATCTGCGCATCGTGAGGTCGGCGAGCCAGTCATTCGCCCAGCTGGGGGCGCTGACCACCGGCACGGCGAACGTGCGGGCGGCGCGCGGCTACCCGGTTCGGGTACAGAGTGCGGCGATGACCGCGCAGGTCTTCGCGTTGCTCGGCGCAGCGCCGCAACTAGGTCGGCTGCCGACCACCGACGACGAGGATGCCGTCATCCTCATCAGCGACGAGCTCTGGAGCAATCACTTCGGTGCCGATCGCGACATCGTCGGCAAGGAGGTGCGCGTCGACGGCGCCGTGCGCGTGATCGTCGGGGTCATGCCCGCAGGGCATCAATTTCCCTTCAACCAGGACCTCTGGACGAGGCTCGATCCCGCCGCGCCGACAGCCGGCATCGAGATGGTCGGGCGGCTCGACCCCTCCACCACACCAGGCCGGGCGGCCGAGAAGATCACGAGTGTCCTCGAGGGCCGCCGCTACGCCGCGGACGCAAGCGCTCTGGGACTACGCGTGGATGTCCCTCGCTTCACAAAAAAGCGTGGCGAGGGCGGCGAGAACATGATCCTGGCGACGCTCCTGGCGTTGGTCATCGCGCTGGTGCTGGTGTCGTGCTCTAACGTCTCCAACCTGCTGCTCGGGCGCGCCCTCGCCCGCGCCGATCTGCTGGCCGTGCACGCTGCCCTCGGCGCCGGACCCTCCCAGGTCTTCCTGCAGATGCTGGTGGAAGCGCTGGTCATTTCGCTCGCCGGCGCCGCAGTCGGACTCGGCCTGGCAGCCGTCGCGATCGACTACATCCAGTCCACGCTGTCGGGTCACTGGGGTTACTACTGGATGCGAGTCCAGTTCGAACCGGCGGTGGTGCTCTTCACGCTGGGGCTCGCCGTCGTGGCCGGCACGCTCTCGGGACTGCTGCCCGCGTTCCGCCTGCGCCGCGCCGATCTCAGCGAGGTGCTGCGCTCCGACGCCTCGGCCGTCGTCGGGGGACACCGCGGGCGGCTTTCCGTCGTATTGCTCAACGCCCAGGTAACGGTGTCGGCACTGGCTTTGATCATCGCGATCCTGATGGGAGGAGCGCTGCTGCGATCACGCGCGGCGCCCGACCTACGTGCCGACGATGTCTACCTGCTGAACGTCACCCTCGACGGTTCCCGTTACGAGCAAGCGGAGCGGCGGCGCGCCTTTCGCGAGGGGCTCATCGCGGGCTTGCGCGGGGACGCCGACGTCGGGTCGCTGACCTTCGCCAACGTCGTGCCCGGCCTCGAGAACTCCGTGGATCGAGTGGAGATCGAGGGCGTCGTGAGGGACCCCGACACGCGACCGCCGCTCGTGCCCGTGATCATGGCGGATTCAGGCTACTTCGACCTCTTCGGCGTACGCGCCGTCGCCGGAGCCGACCTGCCTGATGCAGCTTCGACCGCCGACGAGCTCGTGGCGGTCGTCAGCAGCAGCTTCGTGAACCTTCACCTGAGTGGACGGGCGCCGCTGGGCCAGCGAATCCGGCTGGCGGCTACGGCGGGCGAGCAATGGATTCGAATCGTCGGCGTCGTCACTGACCTGGTCGTCTACCGCAGCACCGGGGCGCGGGCACAAGCACGCATCTACCTGCCATTCGGGGCGATCGAGCCGTTGGACTTCACCCTCCTCTTTACCGGCCCGGAAATGGCGACCGCTGCGGTCCGCACGGCAATCGCGGGAATCGACCCGGATCTCGGTGTGACCGGGTCGTTCGGAGGCAATGAGACCTCGCGCATTCGCGATCTGCTCAACTACATCGGCCGGATCTACCAGACAGGTGGTGTGCTCGCGGTTCTCGGCGGCGCGAGTACGGCGCTGGTGGCGCTGATCGGTCTGTACGGAGCCCTGGCGTTCGAGGTGCAGCGGCGAATGTCGGAGATCGGTGTCCGCAAGGCCCTCGGTGCGGACCAGCGCGCGGTGCTGCGCTTCGTCACCCGGACAGGGTTGCGCGCGGTCGCCCCGGGCCTGGTGATCGGTTTCATCATGAGCGCGGGATTCAGCCCGCTCCTGGGCGTCATGCTCGGCAGGATGAACCCACTCGACCCCTTCGTCTACATGGGGGTGTTCCTGGCGTTCGTCGCGGTGGCAGCCGCCGCGACGCTGATTCCGGGAGCGCGCGCGGCGCGCGTCGACCCCGCAACCGTTCTGCGATCCGACTGAAACGGGCAACGACTACAATCCTCCGCATGAGTCATCCGAACGACCAGGACCTGGCCAACTACGCGCGCGACGAACTCGGCCGCTACAAGAAGTTCCGCATCATCGAGCACTGCAAGGAATGCCCGGAATGCGCCGAGCGCCTGATCGAGGCCGCGCGTGAGCACGGCCCGGACCCCGAGCCTTTTCGCCTGTCCAAGTGGAACAAGATCTCGATCGCCGTGATGGTCATCGCGCTCCTGGCGGTCGCCTTCGGCATGTACTGGCTTCTCAGGTCGGTCGGTCAGTCCGCCACCCGCGACCTCTTCGAGACCCCTGCCCCCGAGGGCGTACCGGCACCCGAGGCGCCGCTGCAGGAAACTCCGCAGGAGGGCGGACAACCTCAGAGCCAG
>Ga0255048_10001831_pt1 | contig 14197 bp, 23 predicted proteins | sample JV7_2_2_MG_FD_183619 | JGI IMG/M metagenome (GOLD analysis project Ga0255048, IMG submission 183619) | Seawater microbial communities from Jervis Inlet, British Columbia, Canada - JV7_2_2 | ecosystem: Environmental > Aquatic > Marine > Inlet | place: Canada: British Columbia | collected 2016-10-06
CCCCGAAACGTAAAGCCGGATAAATCCAGCATTTACGCCCGACACAACCCCTTAGCTGATTGTGCCCTATAACGTCACGTAAACGTGTAAGCTACCAAAAAAGGTAGGCCGTTATTTATCTCCAGCGGTGGCTATTACTAGCTTGCCAAGATAGGCGATTTACCACAGACTATCATATCAGAGATACAACATGCCTGTATAATTCGGGTAGCTTGCTTTCGCAAAGCATTCGCGGTTAAGGGCGGATAGTCTCGGGCACTATCAAACCCCGTTTGCGCTAGATTATTCCGCGACCCACAATATTTCAGTGGACGGCCCTAGCCCGCTCAGACCCTACAGAATTGCGCTTAGGTCCGCATTTCTGCCCGTTCCCACCATGGCGCATAGCGTCACTAAGGAACGTGTTAGTTAAAGACCCCGATAGAATCAATATCCCGCTATCGGTCGGAATCCACAATTAGTGGGGTGAGTTGTAATCCGTAGGCTTTACCCTTTGCTTGTGTCCTGTGTTTCCGTCTAGCTCAATAGCATGGAGCGTGCCGCGCTGTAACCTCTTTGATACCGTTAGTGAGTCTCGCCCTGTGGCGCCAAATGGACTCGATTAGTCCCAAATACGACTCACGTTTCAGATATGTCCCAAGGTTAGGGTTAGCAGACTCTTCTACTAGTAAGCCTCGTAAAACCCTTTCGTTTCAAGCTAAGCAACCCAGATACCAAAGGTAGGATACCACGCTAGTAATCCTCGTAAGCCTTTGATACCTCTCAGTCGTTTGTATCGCTTGGTAGCGACGAGAGCCCTTAGAGCACGGGGAGTGCCAAGGTGCGCAGCGCTGTAACTCCTTTAGTTTCGGCACTGTTACCTTTTGGAAGCGTAGTCAGTTGGCTACAATTGTCCCACCATTATTGGGAAAAGACCGAAAACAAAGGACTTACGCGTTTCAACCCCTACAGACCCCTAACACTGTGTTATGCACTGCGTCATGGCCCTCTATTTGCTAAGCCGGATTTTGGCATGCCGCTTGCTACGTGCGTATGCGCGCCCGCCCACATATGACTCATATGCGTTTCAGTGAAACGAGACGTATATAAGTTCGTGTCATCGTTACGTTTACGTGTCTTCGTTTCATATGCGTTTCGTATTGCTGTGTTATTTTCATGAACCAACTTTAGTTTCATTTCCGTTTCGTATGCGTGTCATAAACTCCCTCCCGGCATAGGGTTAGGCTGGCACTCATTTACCTTTAGGTAGAACGTCTCATTTCCGTATCATTGTCTCACTTACGGTGTATTATTAAGTGTCGGTGCAACTGATTCTAAATAGATTCCGAATCCGTTTCGTTTGCGTTACAAAACGTTGTCTTTTCATAACTCACTGAAATGGTTACATTTGCGTTTCAAGCAAGTAGGGCTGCATTAGTATTGACTTGCTTATAAGAGGATTCCCGCCGGAAAAGTTTGAAATGCGTTGCAATGTGCTTCTAGGTAAGAATGAATAGATTGAACAAGTTTTAAATACGTAGCGCGCCGATTTAATTCGTGTCGCGCTTATTGTCGTTGGTTTCATTTCCGTGGCGCCACTGACTAGTTGATTAAATTCCCCAAGTTGCGCGCTCTATCAACTAGGTTATTTTAGTCAACTGTTTAATTTCCGTGCCAAACTCGTGCTCCTTTCTTCCCTAGTAGCTCTTGTCCAATAAATGGAATCCAGCGTGAACGGGTATGTTTGTTGAAAATAAACGACCAATGTTTCACAAAGGATTTAATTGCGTTTCATTACCGCAGAGAGGTTTTCGTTTCCTCTCGTTCCATTTGCGAGCTTTCGGCCCACTCCCACAGTTCCTTCATGAGACGTAAACGGGATTGAATCCACGCCTCGCAATCATCGCAACGTTTCCTTTCCGTTGCATTAGCTCCACAGTATGTGCAGTGCGTCATTTGCGCTTCCTCCATTCTTCTTGTTCAATCCACCCGAGGTAGTCTGAAAGGACTGTGAAAAGAACTAACACCAGAACAAGTATGAGTTCCATTTCCGTGCCTACTCCGTTATGTAGCCAGAGTTATCAAAACCGTGTCGCCCCTCGTAAGGCCAATTCTCGAATACGACCCATTTGTGTCCGTTGATTTCACAACTAATCCAAACCTCAGAATCCGGCGCTCTCATTATTTTACGACGCAAGTGAGACTGAGAATCTTCGACCCAGTCCATATTGCCGAACGAAACTTGTGCCTCATTGAAACGCATTTCCAACGCAACGTCCAACGCAACGTCATTGAGGTAGTTACACTGGACGCATTTGCAATCCTCCATATGATACTCTCGTGGCATTTGCGTTGCACAGTTATCGCACAGGGTTCCGACCCACATTATATGGGAGGCGGGATTTGCGTTTTCCTGACACTGTTCTCCCGTTACAATTCCGTTACAATTGCAGTCCATATTCTCGCAGTTGCAGGGTAGGCATCTGAAACGATTGCCGAAACGGCGAATTCCAATGAGAGACGCAATTGCAACTCTAGTGGGAGAACTTGCCTTACGAGTGTAAGTAAACGTTTCCATTTCGTCTCCTTTGCGTTCCACGGAATTGTGGAAAGACACGTATTTGAAGTTATCTCCTACGTGCCACGTTTCTACTCTACGAGACAATCGCCAGGTTCCGATTGCGTTTTCTTTACGAACCTAATCCTCGTGAGCAAACTTCCGTCGCGGGTTTTGTCGATTTCCCCAGCGTAGGACAGTTGCATTGCGACGGAAAAGATACGACACGCCGCAATGGATTTGTTCCATTTTGCATAAATGCGACACGCTAAATCCACGGCAGTCCACGTCTTAGTTCCGCCGTTTTGAATGATACTCAGAATCATTTCGTCCAGAGTCATTTACGTTCCTTTCGTTCCACGGAATTGTGGAAAGACACGGTATTGACGTTATCTCAACCGCGCCTCGTTACTTAGCGCGCCAGCCAATGAGGGGGGTCGAGAATCACCGTATCTTGGGTCCGTAGTGAGTCTCTAAGTTCCATGTTTCGCCTCGCGACCCACGTCATAGCTACCGCAAGTTGCGTATCACCCTTTCGGTATGCGTCTCTCGCGGCACGCAAAGCCGAATCGATTTTTGCAGCGTAGTTCACTTCCATTTCCTTTCCGTGTCAGGCCGCCCTAGGGTGACCCATGTGGTGAAACAAATGAGAGACGGAAGAGTTACCGTCCGCCTCCCTTGCGTGCTAGCGTGCTAGCTGTTGAGCCAATTCCTCGTGCTTCCCCACGCCATGAGACGATTGCCCAACTCCTTACGGCGCAGTGAGTTAGCGTCTGCTTGCCTGTCGCGGCGGGAGGGGTCGGCACCACTGATAGTATCGGGATTCGTTACCCTTCCGTTGCTGATATGAATAGTGATTCGCCCCCAATGCGTCGCACTACGAACGTAAGACCAAGGTTTTCCTTTCGTGTCAATCATGAACACGTGGTATCCACGTCGTGTCAACTCAGTTGACACCATATCGAAAGCGTAGCATTGTGAGTTGAAAGCAACCCACTTCGTTCCGTTATTCGAACCGAACTGACCAACCGTCTCGTATTCGTCCCGCATGCGTGCCCCTTCGAGAACCTTCTTGGAACGAACAGCAACCTCGTTCGTGTCGTTTCCGTAGCCTTCCATGAAACGCAGCGTAGCGTGCTCGTGAGCGCTTGCGCTCACCTTATCCTCGTGGGAGAAGGTATAGAACTTACTCATTGTGAACCCTTTCGTTTCAGAACTAACTCAAACCTTGCAACGAACTATCAGGAGTTGAACCTGACGTGTCACTTACGTGTCACTGTGCCCCGCACCTAGTCCTTTGTGTTTCATAGTCGTCTCATAATCGCTTCAACCTATCCAACCATTTATCGTTTCAGGGTTCATTTCCGTTTCGGTTACGTGCCGCTCTCGCAGGCGTAGCCTAATCCGTCCCAGATAGGGCGCTAGAGACCGTCTCATTTACGTGTCGGTGCGCGTGGTAGCCAGTGTTATTGATTAGCTAGTGACACGCGGGCGTGCAACGCAAATGAAACCGAATTGTCAAAGAACACGGGGTAGACTAATTATAGCAGGCTAGCTTGCGGTTCTCAACCCTCCCAAGTAGCTAACCGACGGAAATTGTTCAACCCTCCACTTAGTGTAAAGTGAGACGAACGTAAGTCCTTTGGCTACGTTGCAAGGCGTTGGTATCAAAGGGTTTAGGTAGAATCGGAGCCATGCGTGCTAAACTCGTCTCACTACGTATGTCGTTGGTATCAAAGGGTTTAGGACAATTCTTTTCTCAGCTACGTTTCGGCACGTCTCACGTTTCATTACTCTTTTCACGAGGAATAAGGGCTTAACCATTACAATGAAATGAAAAGAAAGGCCAGGCTGTGAGCGCTATGCCAGCATATCAGGGTGTAAGCAAATGGCGTGCCATGCCAGGGGTGGGTGGGTTTTTCAAATACCGTGCCAATCGTAAGTCTTTAATTGGGCCAGGTGGTCAAGAAAATGTGAAGAGCAAATTTCCAGGTTGTTTTACCTAATCACCCACGCTAGCTTCAAATCCTTCCCGTTTGTTTCCCAAATATTCAAGGCAGTCTATAACCCTTTTCCTGGCCAACTTAACGTCTTTCGCATCAAGAGCTAAAAGGACCATAAGGAGTCTATTCATTCTATCAACGTATCCACAAGCCACCCCGTGTGCGTCCATAATGGCGTCAGTTACGCCGGTAACGTTCCAGTCTTTCATATGGTATTTGCCGCCGCGACTGCCAAGCTATCTTGATAATTCCTAAATCCCCTCTTCTCATCCTCCTCGATGTCTACTCCATTCCTAACCACCTCTTCCAAGTCGACAATGTCCTCAATACTCACTACTCCCTCCTTGCCTTTCTTCCCACCACCCATAAACAGAACCGCCAAACCCTCCGCATTTATTCCAGTTACAATACCGCAAGGAAGTGTTGTGCTCTCATTCCTCCTCAACCTCTTTCCACCACTTTCATCCTCATAAATATACGAGGAGATGCACGGACAATTATTGGTGTTTCCACCTATGCTTCTAGCGCAGAAAATACACCGCGCGTTTTGCCTCCTTTTTCTAATAATTTCGGCACCACTTACATATTCAATACTCATTCGGCGGCAAAATTCTTTATACGTCTTATCACCCACAGTATTCCTCCTCTCGTTTCTTTCTAAATTCCTCTACACTTAAATTCTCGCGCTGGTCTTCCAACAATAATAACTTATCCACTAGATGTGCATCGCCAGTCATGTACCAGTATTCGAGGGCTGCGGTCATGGCGATATCCTTCCTTTTGTTTTTCTTTATCTCCTTTTTTATAGAGCGCCAAATATAGTAGGTAAAATAAATCGCTATACATGGAATCGCTACAATAAAACACCAATCAATTGGCGTGGCCGCCAACCACCAAGCCGTAGCCTCATTCATTTCTTAATCCTAATTTTGGGATTGTTTATCGTATATTCCGAGACTATATTGACGCGTGGAATAAACCAGCGGCCAAATTTAATCATACGAATAATCGACAACCACCTAATACTATGTTGTTCTTTTTTCATAACTATCTCTTTCAGAATACATTGGAATTTGAATTGGTTTTGCTGGATTACGCGGGATAATATTTTCTGCTTCTTTAATTTCGCGCTTCAGTCGTTCGTAAATAATTGCAGTTAAACCTGTAAGTATTGGATATGTCTTACCTTCAGATATTTGTAACTGTGCGCCAGAAAATAATCCATCAAGCCACGTTATAAACGTAGACTGCCAAGCAGTCTTTTTAGAAATCAAAACAATTTGGCGCTGAATGCATTCTATATGGTCTAGGTCTAAAACCTTTATGTTGCCGCCCGCTTGGTTTAACTCAAAGAATCCTTGTAGCCAATATAAAAAGTTGGTGTTGTCCATGTTTACCCTCCATCCTTTGTTAGTTCTTTCTTTATTTGCACCGGCAAAATCTGCGCTAAACATTTCAATTTTTTATCTAGAAGCTCTTCCCACCTGTCGTCCTCGACATTGAAGATATCGGGCGGTCTAAAAGTCAGATAGGGCCTAGATAAATTCGCAATAAGTTGACCGAGTCGTTGGTCGGGGTTCGCGTTCCAGAGTGTGTTGAGTTTATCTAGAATTCTTTTTATTCGTGCTGGGTCTCTCATCGTCTACCACCTCCTTGGTATAATTATGGGTGGTGAAAAATTGTTGTCAAGGAGGGATTTAAAGTAGCAACTGAAATTTAAAGTGGTAACTGAATCTTTCTTATTTCTACTCTTGACAATGACCCTCTGACGCACTCTAATAGCTTCTAGGGAAGAGAGAGAAGTGAAAGTCTGAAAACAAACCAACTGAAGGAACCGTTCTCTCACGGGTGTATAATCTACTATCGGAGATGAGAATGGATTACAATATCCCAAACCACGTTTCGCCATCAACAATCGTGAGAGCAAAAAGACTTTCCGATAATGCTATTAGTATGGATTTTTATCCTGGGAACGCGCGGTGGGGAGACAAAGGTGATTATTTAGTTTACGTGTTTACAAACAAGGCGGGACACCTCATTCTAATTTATTGTTGCCCATACGCCTATCTAGTTGAGATTACCGAAGACGACTCGTGTGGAAACGAACACACGAGTTATTTTATGTTGAAGAACATTCGGCATTGGCTCTTTAAAATCAAAGGGTTGGGTTTCTACGACTGTGAGCACATTAAGAGGGATGAGGAGCAACAGTGAGACCTTACGGACGTCGCAAGCCGGCGGCGTTTTATTGTCATTGTTGCGAGCCTCTACGGGGAGAAGTTCGGCGACGAAACAAAAAGCGCGCCAGACAAAGATGGAAAAGGGAATTAAGAAATGACACCAGAGAGATTGAAAGAAATCAAACATAAAATTCGGTGCGCCGATACGTGGGACGAGTCTAAGTTAGAGTTTGCTACAATGCTCTTGGAAACTATAAATTACATAAAAGAATTAGAAGAGACGTTACAGGATATTAATTATGGCGAAAAACTTAACGATGTCCAGATTCTAGCTTGGGAATGTAAAAAAAGTAAATGTCCTGGTCATATAGTTGGTTTAGAAGGGTTGCCTGGTTTTGGGAATTTAGGATGTTCATAAACGGAGAAAATTATGATTGTTGAGATTCGCGCCGCAGCGGGTGGAGAAGACGCCCGTCTTTTAGTTAAAGATTTGTTTGACGTTTACAAGAAAACCGCGGGGCGCCTTTAACCTAACTATTTCAAATATTAAACGACTATCGGGACTACTTACTTTCGAAGTGAAGGGTAAGCGAGCCAGGGAGATATTTTTAAATGAATCAGGCAGTCATAGATTTCAGCGCGTACCACCCACCGAAAAAAGGGGTCGAGTTCATACGAGTACAGTTACCGTTGCTGTCATTGAACGAGTTAGACAAAAACAACGATGTATACGACCTGAAGACCTCCGCTGGGATTTTTACAAGTCTCCTGGAAAAGGCGGCCAAAATAAAAACCGGCGCCTCACCGCAGTTCGTATCACACACAGACCTACTGGAGTAGTTGTTCACGCAACAAAACATAGAACTCAAGGAAAGAATAAAGATGAGGCATTTCGCGCGCTCCAACTAAAGTTAAAAGAAGGAGTTGAAAATGAGGCGGCTTATAGTGAAAACAAAGTTAGAAGGGGTCAGGTCGGAGCGGGTCGACGCGGCGAAAAAAGTCGTACATATATTGAGAAAAAAGACCTGGTAATAAACCATAAAAACAATAAGCACCTTTCACTTAAACGCTTTCAAAAAGGCTACATAGAAAAATTACATTAGGAGAATTTAATGCAAACAATGAAGCTTCCACCTCGTTTCAGAAAAATAAATTGGGGACCGGTAGGGGAAAAAGTTTACAAAAGAACTTATAGTCGGGTTAAATCTGACGGAACAAAAGAAACTTGGCCGGAAACTGTAGAGCGTGTTGTAGATGGTAATCTTGCACTAGTAGATAAAAAATTCTGGAAGAGAAACGAACGCCGAGATTTGATTGAACTTTTCCTAGAATTCAAAGCTCTCCCTGCTGGACGTCATCTTTGGGTAAGTGGAGTGCAGGGGCGTCAATTTCTTTTTAATTGTCATATGGCGCATTGGCGTGGGAAATTAAGCGACCACTTCGCATTTATGTTTGATGAACTTATGAAGGGTGGCGGTGTCGGTTCTAATTATTCAAATCGTTTTATTAAACGATATTCTCCAATAAAAAATGAATTAGATGTTCACTTTGTTTGCGACCCAACTCACGATGATTATGAAGACTTTATTAAAGACGGAGTTGTTTTCCGTGAAGGAATAAAGGAGTCATGCTCCCCTCATTATTGTCATGAGTGGGGTGGATGTATTGCTATTGAAGATAGTAGGGAAGGTTGGGTTAATTGTTTGGTAGCAATTATCGACGCAGCCCACGGCTCTACATGTGGTCCACTAGTTTTCGACGTAAGTAGAATTCGCGCATATGGGTCGCCTATTAAATCTTTTGGCGGCAAAGCTTCGGGTCCAGCGGCTTTAATTAGAATGGGGCTTAATATTGCGCGCCAGCTTAATGAACGAGTAGGTCACAAACTAAATTCTCTTGACTATATGCTAATGGACCATAACATTGCTTGTTGTGTAGTAGCTGGAAACGTTCGTCGTAGTGCTCGCATGTCTGTTAAGCATTGGAAAGATTCTGATATCTTTGATTTCATCGATTGTAAGTCAGATAAAGCCCACGTTGCTCATTGGACAACAAATGTTTCTGTTGAAGTGGATAATGCGTTCTTTCGTGCTCTCAAGAATAAAGACTCTCATGCTCTAAAGGTTTATGAGACTATGATTGAGTCTATGTATTATTCTGGCGAACCAGGTTTTTGGAATAGCTCACTTAGTCAGCACGGAGAAACAGAAGAGGTTGTTACGCCAAACCCATGTGGTGAAATTATTGGTGTACCATTTGAGAATTGCAACCTTGGACATATTAACCTAGGAGCGTTCGCTTACGACCCAGAAGGCGCTACTAAAGCGTTTCGTTCGATGACTAGGTTTCTTATTCGTGCAACTTTTGGTGATATTCAAAACGAGTGGCAAAGTGAGGTTGTGCGTCGTAATCGTCGTATTGGTGTTGGTTTTACGGGATTTCAAGATTGGCTTTGTCTACAGGGAATAAAATATTCTGAGTGTGCTGAGAAACCAAATATTCGTGCTCAATTGCGGAAGTTCTATCAAGCTGTTAAGGATGAGTCCGTAAGATATTCTCACAAGTTAAGAATTCCGGCACCAATTAAAGTAACTACAATTGCTCCGACAGGAACTACGTCGAAACTTATTGGAAGTTCAGAAGGGGCACAAGCTCTTATAGCTGCTTACTTTGAACTCCGTACTCGCTATCAAAATGACGACCCTGAGGTTGAACAACTTAAAGCAGAAGGATATGAATTCGAAACTTGCGTAAATAAAGAAGAAGGCGTTAATACAATCATAGTGAAGCATGTTTGTAAACATCCTTTGGTTGATAAAATAAGAGATGCTGGTCTTGATGCTGAAGAATTAGTAGAAGGTCAATCTGACGTAAGTCTATATAACACGTTAGCAATTCAAGCTATGCTTCAAGAAGTTTGGGCTGACAACGCAATATCCTTGACGGCGAACCTTCGTTACGATACAACTTCAAAGAAGGAACTTTATCATACGATTATGAAATTCCTTCCGCGTTTAAAAGGTACAACGGTTTATTTTGAGGGAGGTAGGCCACAACCACTTTACACGCCAATTTCTAGGGAAGAGTATGAAAAATACCATGGAATCAAGAGTATCGACCAGGGCATTAGACAATGCAAGAACAACTCATGTCCAATTAAATAGAGACTTAGAGTAATAAAAGGGTATATACTTATGGAACTTCGGTTTTTCAAATGTCCAAAATGTAGCGAGATGTATACTGGTCGAACAGATAAATCACAAATTCAATGTGGCGCTCTGATGGGTTTTCTTGAAGGAACAGAGACTCCTTACGGATGTGGGGGGATTATGGTTGAAATAACAAGAGAACAAGCTGAGTCTATTGTATACGAGTCTAGGAGTTAAGATGAGTGAGATTGTTGTTGTAAAGTCTTCTGTAATAGCTAAACAAGCTCCCGATTTCAAGCCTATTAAACATAGGACTATCGCAGGTATCAGCGAAACTGAATTACTAGAGAGGTATACAATTGGTGAATATTCTCAAAAAGAAGAAGAAGAAAAAGAAAAAGAAGATAAAGAGTAAAACTACTTATAGCGATATTTCAGACATTGTAGAATACTTAGTAAATACAAAGTCACGAACCTATACATTTGATTGTTGGACTCACGAAGACATCGCTCAAGAAATTCGGATTATTTGCTTCAAAGCTCTCGCTCATTTTGACGTGAGCCGAGTGGAGCCAGATAAATGGAAGAATTTTTTTGGTCGTTGTGTTGATAACGGATTAAAGAACCTGAAGCGAGATAACTACATAAGAAACTCACCACCATGTAAAGGTGATTGTGGTATGCTTCATGGAGATGAACATTTAGACAAAGACCTAACTATGGTTTGCAAAAGGTGGTTGAAGTTTAGAGAAAGGTTACAAAGAAAGATTAGGGTATTGCATCCAATACCTATTGACTTTGTAGGAGACATAATTAAGTTGGCTGGAGTAGAAAGTGAATTCGAAGCTAAAGACCTAGAAGAACATATTCTTTCTCATACTCCTAAAGAACTAAAACGGCAATTAAAGCTGATGATTGATGGAAAGGCCGCAAAGGTCCCCAGAAAAGACAAGCAAAAAATTAGAGAGTTCGTGGAACGAATTCTGGATTAGTGTCTCATGTGCATGGACCGGTCCATGTGCATGGACCACATACCTTCCGTATTGTTAATTCATAACCGAAGGCGGTTTAGATTTATCATAAAGCGCAACAGTTTTGTTGCACAACAACTTTGTTGATACGAGAGGTGATATATGGCTACGACAGTAAGATGGTTTGGTGGAGCGGGTTCTCCAGAAATCGCACCAGCTTCATCTGGTGGTTTAAATACTTGTGGATTTTTTGGCGCTAACTTCGGATTCTCGATTCGTGTTGGTGAATACAACCAAACAACTTTTAGGACGAATGGAAATGGAACGTCTAACGGTTCTCAGCTTCCAAATATTAGATTTGCTAATTCGTCCGGCGCTTTTGTAGGCGCAGCTCTAACGGCTGACGAGCTTTTGGAAATCGAAAATGCTCAAGCAACCCTTCAAGTTAGATTAAATACTGATACTGTAATTAAAACGCAAAACTCTAAATTTAGAGCTTTTGATAGGGTAAACATCAATAGTAATCCTTCTGGCGTAAGTATTAGAGCTTGTGAGATTGAAAAAGACCAAGCGCTTGTTAGAGGTTCTGGCGACCAATTCTGGACCATTATTGCTGGAAGTGGTTCTGTGTTAAGTCTTAGCGACCAAACAACAGCCAATGCTTCTGACCACAGATGGTATATTGGTTTAACAGCTACGCCAACTAGCATTGGTGAGAAGACTAATATCGGCTTTTACTTTGAGACCGAGTTCTTATAGGATTTCTGTCTTGACAGACTTCTTGTTTCGCCTATAATGGGTGTAGACAAGGAGGTTCGATGTCATGAAAAAGTGTTTTAAATGTAAGTTGGAAAAAGTTTTAGATGATTTTTACACACAGGGTTCTTGGTGTAAACAATGTCGTTCAGAATATGCAAAACAGAAAAACTATAGTAAACTTGGTAAAGGCAAACAAGTTAGAGATGACCTAGATAATGGCAATAGGATTTGTAATAAATGCAAGGAAGAAAAATCTTTAGATGTCTTTCCAAAAAACAAAAAATGCAGAGGTGGTAGGGAGCGAACTTGTAAAAAATGTACTTATAAAGGTAGGGAAAAGAAAGAGCAAAAAGAAAATCAAAAGAAGCTTAGACGAAAATGGTATTTGGAAAACAAAAATATAACGTTGGAAAGACAGAAAAAGCGTTATCAAGAAAATAAAGAACGTCTTCAAGCCTATGGACGACAACATGCAAAAGACAATCCAGAAATTTATCGAGCAGCTAGACACCGACGTAGAATGCGCAAACGGTCTAATGGACGAAACGACCTAACTGCCGACCAGATTAGATGGATGTTTGAGAATTTTCCGTATTGTGTTTATTGTGGAAACGAAGACGACCTAACTGTTGACCACGTTGTTCCAATTTCTAAAGGTGGTGAGAATACTCTAAGTAATGTGGTTCCGGCGTGTTCTGATTGTAACAATAAAAAGCGCGCCAAATTAATTCAACATAGTTCCCTTCCTGGATGTCGGCTGTGTTACGAGTTGGCGTCAAAAATAGTTTTGGGAACCACAACTTTGGATTGGGACAAATTACACATATCTCACGGAGGAAGTTAAGTGGTATTGGTGACTAAGAAAGTCAATGAGACTGTTCCAAAGTCTCGGTGGGTTGCATCTTTATCAAATGGTGAAACGATTTTCGAAGACCATTTAGAAAATGAAGAGCCTGCATGGGAAAGACTTAAAAGGTATGTTGTAGAAAACGAATTATCTATTACAAACTTGCGGGCTCAATTCAACACCGGACTTGAAATAACATTACCACCTGGACAAGAAGGATATATCCAGAAGAAGAAAGCCTGGATTACTTCTGGTCGAGGTGGTTTAATGCTTTGTATCGGATATGTTCAAGGCGCGCGATGTTTAATTCACGAGGGCAGTTCTGATGGGGATAGTATTTCTAAAATCGGTCCAGACCCAGGTGAGCCTTGGACTATTTATAGTAGAGAACGAAGATGTTTGACGCAACAGTAAATTGTGATACAAACCTTTCTCGGGAGGAAATATTAAGGCTTGGTAAAGAAAGACCGTTTTACGAGTTTGTTTCATTTCCCATAGATATAAAGGCGACGCTCGATGCCATTACCGGACAAGAAAAAGAATGAAAGTAAAAAAGCTTTCGTTTCGCGCTGTATGAGTAATCCACAGACGAAGAAAGATTTTCCAGACCAGAAACAACGTACGGCTGTTTGTTTTTCTCGCGCCGCTCGTGCTGAAGTTCAATTCACAGATTTAGAACTAGAAGCAATGGCGACAGCTTTTCCTTTTGGGAATAGAAGTGGAGAAGTTGGACAGGTTCCTAAGAAAAAGAAAAGGAAGAAGGATATGTTCCGTCTTGTCAATGATGATGAGGCTGGAAGTTCCGTAACTGGAACAGATGAGGATGACGACAAAAAGAAAAAGAAACCTAAAAAATCTACTAAGGAAAAGAAGGGAAGTAGTTATTAGAGACTACTGGAGGCAATATGAGCAAGGGAAGGTGGCAGGCGTGGGAGCTACAAATTTTAAAGACCCATTGGCAGTCAATGACGGACAAGGAAATTGGGGAGAGACTTGGTAGGGACGCAGATGCTATTTATAGAAAGAGAAGAGTTTTAGGTCTTCAGAAAGGTAATGGTAGGCCAACTAATGATAGTCGTAAAAAGGCCGCCATGGAACAACCTACTGAATATTCACTTGCTCAATTAAGTAAAGATGAACGTGTAAAGTTCTATAAAAGTCAATTTAGTAGTAATTGGAGATACAAACACCTACTTAGAATTTTACTTGCAGGAGAAGTAGAATACTACAAACATAAGTATATCGAGATGATTAACTCGATGGATTCAATCACAATTGTAGAAGAAGACCTCCTACACAATATGATTATGTGTGAAATCCAAATCATAAGAATTCAAGAACAAATCAAAACTGAATTAGAAGCATTTAAAGATGCCGACGATGACGATGCCCGGCCGCCGCCACAATACCTTTATAAGGATTTAAACGATTCAGAACAGCGCTACATAAAATACCAAAGGGAGCTTAATTTAACTCGTCAACAAAGAATGAAGGACAATAGAGAGGAAGATGTTACAATAGCCACTATTGTTCAAGGATTGTTGGACAAACGAAATCGAGCCGATGCAGATAGATTGGCGGGAGAAATGGGATATTTTTCCAAACGTTGTCGAAATGACATGGATAAAATGGACTTCCTTCTAGGAGGTGATTGATGGCGCAACTAGGAAATAAAGAAAATTCGTATTTAAATGGAGAGTGGGCTTGCCATGTTCGGAAACGTGATGGCGGCAAGAGGGTTATTGATGTCGA
>Ga0255048_10001834_pt1 | contig 14187 bp, 18 predicted proteins | sample JV7_2_2_MG_FD_183619 | JGI IMG/M metagenome (GOLD analysis project Ga0255048, IMG submission 183619) | Seawater microbial communities from Jervis Inlet, British Columbia, Canada - JV7_2_2 | ecosystem: Environmental > Aquatic > Marine > Inlet | place: Canada: British Columbia | collected 2016-10-06
TGGACACGTTTATTATGGCGTAACTCTGAAGGTGCCCCATGACCAGACCCCGCACACCTACAGCCGTTCTAAAACTGGCAGGCAATTACCGCGCAGACAGACAAGGTAAACGCACAGACGAACAGCTAGCACTGGCTACCGGCCCGCCAACTAAGCCGCGCGGTATGTGTAAAGACGCGCGGTGGTGGTGGAAGCAAACCGTCGACAGTATGCCGCCGGGCGTCTATGGAAAATGTGACAGCGCGTTGTTGCATCAGGCTTGTGATTGGTGGTGTATGTATAAAGAAGCCCAGCGGCGCGGGGACGACGTAGCAATGGCAAGGGCAACCGATCGCTACGTCCAGCTGTCGAGTAAGTTAGCCCTTGGGCCAGTCGAGAGAACCCGCCTAGAGTTTAACGGGGAAACTGTAACCGAAATAAAAACCCGCGCTAGATCATGACAAACCACAAACCCAAAAAACCCCCGGCCCGGATGATTCAAGACGCAGCCGATGAACGCGCAAAGGCTGACGGCTGCCTTTACGACCAGCAGCGGGTGGACCATGTAATAGAATTTATGACGGAACACCTGCGGCTATATGAAGGGGAGTATGCCGGGCAACCAGTGCAGCTAATGAAGTGGCAAATAGATTTGTTTTCCAGGCTGTTCGGTTGGGTAAAGTGGTCTAAAGATTGGGACAGGTACGTTAGACGGTTTACCCGCTGCGGCTTATGGGTGCCAAAGAAGAACGGAAAAAGCCCTACCTGTGCAATGCTGGGCCTGTATCTTTTAATAGCAGACGGCGAACCGGGGCAAAAGGTTTTCTCAGCTGCTAAAGACGGCAGGCAGGCGGGCATTATGCACGCGCACGCTAGGCATATGGTCGAACAGTCGCCGGTTCTGTCTAAAGAGCTAAAGATTAACAAGGCAACAGGCAGAATCTACCATGAACTAAGCCGCAGCACCTACGAAGTACTGGCAGGGGATAACATCAGGGGGCAGCACGGGCTAAATGGTTCTGTGATCATTGACGAAGTGCACGTTGTAGATGAGCGATTGGCGCGGGTGCTTGAATATATGGGCGCTAGTCGCTCCGAACCGCTCCAATTTGAAGCCAGCACAGCAGGAAACAACCCAGAAGGGTACGCCAAAAAACAGTTTGACTATGGGCAAGCTGTCTCTGAGGGCATGATATACGACGATTCGTTCTTATTTATCAACTATTCAGCGCCCCAGACGGCAACAGATAGCGAGTGTGGCAAGGTTGGAACGTGGAAAAAGGCCAACCCAGGTTTAGGGGTAACGATCAAACGCGCAGAATTCGAGACAAGCTACAAGCGGGCACAACGTAGCGTTGCCGACTTTACCAGCTGGAAGCAGTTACGGCTTAATATCTGGCAGAGTGCCGCTAACCCGTGGCTACGAAAAACCGACTGGGAAAAATGCGGGGACGACTTCACAGCAGCCGATTTAACCGGGCAACGTTGTTTCGTTGGTTTGGATTTATCCCGCACGCGAGATATGACCGCCATAGTCTGTGTGTTCAGGGACGACGACAATTACAAGCTGCTGCCTTACTTCTTCTTACCAGAGGAAACTGTCAAAGATCATGCGAACCAAGCCAGTTACCAACAGTGGCACGATAGAGGCTTTTTGCAATTAACAGCGGGCAACGTTTTAGACTATGCTGTGATAGAGAAAAAGGTAGCTGAACTATCCGAACAGTTCGATATTGTAGAGCTGGTTTATGACCCGTGGAGTGCAGAAGAACTAACCCAGCGGCTAGAGTTAGAACACTATATCCCGCGTACACAATTCAAGCAGACAATCAGCAACTTTGCCGCCCCGACTGCCGAAATGGAAAGGTTAGTATTAAACCAGAACTTAACGCACCCGCGACACCCGGTGCTAACTTGGCAAGCCTTGCACACGCAAACCAAGAGCGACAACAACAACAACTACCGACCAGTCAAACCGCCAAACGCAAACCCCAAAAAAATTGACGGCATAATCGCGGCTGTGATGGCTCTTAGTCGGGCTATCAGTGAGCAGGGGCCGCTTTCATATTACGAAAACAACGAGATAGAATTGGCCTAAACCATGAGTGAAAACATGATAGACCCGCAGCGGGAAGCAGAGCCACGATCTTTAGAGAACCCTAATATCCCGCTTGGTAGTCCTGAAGTCTGGCAGTCTGTTTTTGGTGATGCTTCCACGGAAGCAGGGGAGGCAGTCGGCCCGCGCCGGGCACTCACTTATTCCCCCGTCTGGCAGGCTGTCAACTTGATTAGCGGCGACGTTGCAAAGCTGCCCTTGGACGTATACAAGCGGCTGCCAAACAACGGTAGGGAAATTGACACAATGCACCCGGCCCAGTTCCTAATTAGGCGCAAGTGCAATCCGACAATGCACAGCTTCAAGTTCTGGCGGCGCATGCTTACTCATCTTCTCATATGGAATAACGCTTATGCGTTGATTGACTACGGGCGGCAAGGCGTGCCGGTTGGCCTGTTGCCGCTGCTACCCGACAGGACGCGCCCAGAGATACAGCAAGACGGCAGCATTGTTTACGTTACAGAAGTTGGCGGCGCGTTGCATGGTTTCGACGCTTCCCAGGTATTGCACTTTGAAGGGATCAGCGTATACGGTGACGCTGACTGCGAGCTTATTTATGAAATGCGAAACGCGATAGCCCTGGGCCTAGCGGCTGAGAAGTTCGCCAGCCGTTTCTTTAAGAACGGGGCTAGGATTGGCGGTGTGCTAGAGGTCCCCGCTGGAATGTCTAAGCCAGCCGCTGACAACTTAGAGACAGGTTTTAGAAAAACCTACGAGGGCGTTGATAACAGTTTCCGCACTGTCATATTGCGAGACGGGGCAAAATTCCACGAAGCACAATTTACGCCAGAGCAAAGCCAGCTTGCCGGGGCACGGCAAGAGCAGGTTAGAGAGGTAGCCCGCTGGTATAACCTGCCGCCCCATAAGCTAGGGTCGCCTGTAAACGTTTCTTATGCGTCACTAGAACAGGAAAACAGGTCTTATCTTGATAGCTGTTTATCTGCTTGGCTGCACACAATAGCCAGCGAGTGCTACCTAAAGCTACTAACCCAACAGCAGCAAGACGAAAACAGCCACTTTATCGAACACAATACCGGGGCACTGATACAGGCAGACATTAAAACACAGTACGAAGTAGGGCGCATGGGTATCGAAATGGGCGTATTGTCCCCCGACGAGTTCCGCGCAATGCAAAACCAGAACCCGCGCGACGACGGGCTAGGGGGGAAATTCTTAAAGCCCCTTAACATGAGCTTTGCCGATGAACAACCAGAGCCAGAACCAGAGCCAGAACCAGCCGCCCCTGTTGCCCCTGTGCCAGTTGACGACGAACCAGCAGAAGAACCAGCCGACGACGACAGCGAAGCCGCCCAGGAAGCCGCCCGCGTTGCCCTGGGCAACAGCTTGGCCGCAGCAATGCAGAAAACACTTGCAACCGTCAAACGCTGGGCACGACAAAAGACCGCTACCGCGTTTCTGAATCACGTCGACAACCGATTAAGCGAACAGCTAGAACCGTTTCTGGCTAGAATCGGGGACAGTTTAAGCGTTTTTGCGGCTCTTAATGGTGCCAGCGGGGACGAAATAGGGCAAAAGGTGGGCTGTAGCTGGCTCGAAATAGTGCGAAAATCGGTTAATGATACCCTCGAACACGCTACAGCTGACGAACTAGAGGCCGCAATAGAGCAAAAGTGCAAGCAATTACTGAGCGAAAACCTAACCTTGTGGGGTCTAATCGATGAATACAGAACGCCGTAATAACAACCAGCGAGTAAGAATTGAAAAGCGAGACGGGCAGCCGTCAAAGATCGTGGGATATGCTGCCGTATTCTACCGGGACGACGACCCAGGCACGCAGTACGAACTGTACAGCGGGCACTTTGAGCGAATACAGCCGGGCGCGTTTACCCGTGCCCTGGGAGAAAAAGACGACGTTCGGGGGCTGTTTAATCATGAGCCTAGCGCCATCCTGGGACGCGCCCAGGCTGGCACGCTTTCGCTATCTGAAGATGATACCGGGCTGCGCTATGAAATAGACGTTCCTGATACCCAGGTAGGCCGCGACGTAGCAACCAGCATAGAACGGGGCGACGTTACAGGCTCTAGCTTTGCCTTTTCAATTAGTGAAGGGGGCAGCGAGATACGCAAAGACGGAAAATATACAGTGCGAGAGATTAACGGCGTAGCACTTTATGACGTTGGCCCTGTGACCTACCCCGCCTACGAAGCAACCACTACAGGTATGCGGGCAGCTGACGGTATTAAAGAGGCCCGCCTAGCCTTTGAGCAGTTCTATATTGATCAGGAATCGGTAGAAGTACGGCTTAGGATAATTGCTATTGATACCGACAGCTAATCTGTAACAATACCAACAACAGAACAACCAAACGCACAAAGCGCGGTAATTGTTTGCAACATTTACGAAACATTAGTAAATGCCAGCAACAGGGCCGCGCTTTTTTTTGCGCTGCCTGGGAACTGGCAGCTTTCAAACTGGAGATTTAGAACTATGGCAGACTTCAAAAAGTTACAAGAGCAGCGCGAACAACTGGCGGCACAAATCAAGACCCACGGCGAAAGTCAAGACAGCTGGGCAGACGAAGACCGCGCAAAGTGGGAAGCACTCAACGAAGCCTACAACGCAAACGCAGCAGAACTAACCCAGGCACGCGAAAAAGCTAACGTAGCAGCGCGACTTGCTGAAGTTGAAGCCGCAAAAGAGGAAGTTTCTTTTAGAGAGAAGCGGCAACGCACGGCAGAAACCCGCCCAGAGATTACCGACGAAACCAGAACATTGGCTTTTGCAGCCTGGGCGCGTCAACAAAATGGTTTCGGCTTGGACGATACACACGTTGAAGCCGCCCAGCGTTTAGGCTTAGACCCTAAATCTAGCTTTTTGGATGTACGACTCGCTAAGCACGCCCCCGTCATGAGTCATGACGGCTGGGGAAAAGAAGTCAGAGCACAGAGCGTAGGCACTGACTCAGCTGGTGGATATCTGGTCCCTGAAGGCTTCAGCAACGAACTAGAGAAAAGCCTGCTTAGTTTTGGCGGCCCTCGTAGCGTCTCGCGTGTTATTCGTACCTCGACAGGTAACGACGTACCGTGGCCGACTAGCGACGATACCGGCAACAAGGGCGCACTGTTGGCAGAAAACGCTGCTATCAGCGAGCAGGCTGCCACCTTTGGTGTTAAAACTCTGAATGCGCATAAACTAACATCGAAGTCAATTCTGGTTTCTGCGGAGCTTCTCCAGGATAGCTTTTTTGATCTTGGCGCAGAAGTTGGCGCGATGTTAGGCGAGCGGCTTGGACGCATCGAAGCGCAGTACAGTTCGACCGGCTCTGGCAGTTCAGAACCTCAAGGCGTGGTTGTTGGCTCTGGTCTCGGCAAGACGGCAGCTTCGGCAACGGCCATTGCTTCCGACGAACTTTTTGATTTGCTCCACAGCGTAGACCCGGCATATCGTAACAGCAGCAGCTTCGGCTGGATGATGCACGATAATATTCTACTTGCTCTGCGAAAGCTAAAAGACGACAACAACCACTACCTCTGGCAAGAAGGCATGAGCGTTGGGGAGCCAGATCGCCTGCTTGGTTATCCCATCACGATTAACCAGGACATGCAAAGCAGCGTGGCAACCGCCGAAAAAACCGTTCTGATTGGCGACTTTTCGCGCTTCATTATCAGGGACGCCGGGCCTATTCGTATGTTCCGATTAGAAGAGCGCTATCGTGACAACGATCAGACTGGCTTCGTGGCCTTTGCCCGCTTTGACAGCAAGGTTCTTAATTCCGATGCAATCAAGCATCTGATCCAAGCCTAATGATGAAAGTCCGATTGTTAACTAGTATCGTGGGAACTGGGTTTTCTCATGACTGCGGCGACATCGTCGAACTAGACGACGCAACCGCAGAGCGTTACATAAAGCGCAGCTGGGCGGAACTACCGCAGCCAGAAACGGCTACCGTAGATCCGCCCCTGCGCGCGACGCGCCCAGAAGCAAAGAAACGTAAAGCAATTAAAAAGAGGCCCCGATAAATGCACTTAGTGAGCAGCTACAGCACGGCAGAAGTGACAGCCCCGACAGCCGAACCGTTGCAAGTTAGCGAAGTACGGCGGCACCTGTCGCTGGATGATTCATTCTATGACGACTACCTGAGCAGCCTGATAGAAGTAACCCGCGCGACAGTTGAAGCAGAAACTCACAGGCAGCTTGTCACGGCTACCTATGATATGGCAACAGACCAGCTGCCAGCGGGCACAGAAACGCTTTATCTACCCTTCGGGCAACTGCAAAGCATTACGAGCATTACCTACACAGACACAGCAGGGGCCACACAGACCTTTTCTAGTGGCGATTATGACGTAAGCATAGCCCGCGAACCGGGCACCGTGCGGCCCGCCTACGGTGAAGTCTGGCCCGCAGCCCGCGCACAGCAAGAGGCGGCGACAATCCGTTTTATCTGCGGCTACGGGGCAGCGTCAGCAGTCCCCCAGGCTATCAAACACGCAATGCTGTTGTTGATCGGTCATTACTTCAACAACCGAGAACAGACGACGATAGGCGTTATGGCGATGGAACTGCCGCAGGCAGCCGGGGCACTTCTGGCACCGTTTAAACTGGGGGATTCGTTCCAATGGTACGCGCCGGGCAGCTAAGGCAGAGGATCGACATAGAGCAAAGCACGCAAACCGCAGACGCCAGCGGCCAGCTGACTGACGCCTGGGCCAGTGTGCGTGAGTGCTCAGCGCGTGTACTCGACGTATCAGCAAGCGAAGCATTTAGCGGTTCGCAGATCGAAGCGACAACAACAACCCTGGTAATCATACGCTACCCGCACGCAGGCCCGTTTCCTGATTCAGCTATGCGCGTTGTATACCGCGACGGCGACACAACCCGCACGCTAAACATTGAAAAAGTGCAGCGGCGAGACGAACGGCAAACAGAACTCTGGCTGCACTGTACGGAGGATAGCTAGCAATGGCACTTAAAAAAGACGCCCTGCAATTTATGGGAATTGAAGAACTTTTCAAAGAGTTCAACGGGCTAACCGACAGCCTACAGCGTAACGTACTGCGCAAAGCCGTAGCAGCAGGCGGAACGGCCTTAGCCAGTTCTATCAGGAAAGTTACCCCGCGCAGTAGGACCACAGGAACGGCAGCCGGTTGGAGTGCTGGCACGCGAACCCAGCGAGAGAGCAAAGGCAAAGACCCGCTACGCCGGGCAATTAAAAAGAAGCCCTCTAGCAAGTGGAAAAGCAGCCGGGCGGCTAGTGCTGCTGGTATTATTGGCGTCACTATTGGGCACGACTGGCTAATAGCCCCGCATAGTTGGCTGGTAAACTACGGGCACCGGGCTGTGTACTGGGGCAGGGCCAGCGGTGAACGGGTAGCCGGGACTGACTATTTTCAAAAGGGCATCGAAAACGCTACAGCAGCAGTTAGAAGCAAGGTTACGACAAAAGCCCGCGCTGCACTAGCTGCGGCAGTCGAGAAACAAAAGAAATAACATGGCAAACACTGGCAGCAACATACGAACCTACCTGTTGACGAAATCGGCAATCACCGATGTTGTAGCCACTCGCATTAGGCCAGACGTTTTAGCCCAGGGCGATAGCTTGCCCGCTATGGTTTACCTTGAATTATATACGAGTCATGTGCATACTTTAGCGGCAGCGGCTGGCATTGAAGAATGCATGTTAGAATTCGCCTGCTACAGTGGAACCAGGGTAGAAGCCGACAGCCTAGCCGACTTGGTAAGGCAGCAGCTCCAAGGCTACCGGGGGACCGCTGGAAGCGTTGAAGTAATAAGCAGCACACTAGACGACACAGGGCACAGCTACGAGCACCCGACAGACGACAGCGACAGCGGCAAACATATAACGACGCTAAGGTTCAGAATTCACGTTATAGAAACAATACCAACTTTTTAAGGGAACTTAGATATGGCAGATACAGGCAATGGCGCTACAGTAACCTTCGGAACAACCAGCTTTACCGGCGACATAATTTCTATTGGCGGCCTGGAAGTAACAAAAGACGTGATAGAGATTACAGAGTTGGCGCACACAGGTCGAAAGCGTTTCATGGTCGATGACTTGGCCGAGATTGGCGAAATTAGCATTGTGGCCTACTCTGACGCTGCCCTGCCTGATATTGCTCACGACTACGGCGCGGCAATTGACGAAGTTGTGACCATTACTTACCCAATTAAGCCCGGCGGCAGTAGCGGCGGTACTGTAGTCTTTGGCGGGCGTGTTGTCAGCGTTAAAGCAGCCGATGCTGAAATGGGCGAGATTATGCAAGTTGAAATGACAATTAAGGGTACAGGCGTTTCCAGTGGATTCGCTTTCACGGCTGGCAGCTAATGCAAATTACCTTTGAGGACCACCCGGCGCGGGTTTGCGTCGACGGCGAGATGGTGCCAGCTGTGCCCGATCAGCGTATGATTAGGCTTAACGGCTTACACGCCGGGTATTGCGGGACGACTGCGGGGCGCCCCGTTTCAATGATTCGACACTATGAAGAAGGCGTAATTCTTAGAGTTAGGGACGAAGTAACAACCCGTTACGGGCGGCCTAGTTCTGTTACACAACCACCAGACCCGGAGGACTACCAGTGAGCGCAGCAACAAAAGAGAGCCTTTTTAAATGCAAGAGCAGGCGTTACACAACCGTTAAGGTTGGCGGCTTAGAATTCACGTTTCAAAGCCTAAGCGAAGCAGAGAAAAGCAACTTTGAAAAGCAAGTTCTAAACAAAGATGGAAACGTTAAAGATAACAGCCGTAGATTGTTATTGATTGCAACGCTAGTTGACGGGGCAACGCATAGGCCGCTGTTGGATGATTACGACATTGGCGAACTTGGAGAACTGGACGGCGCGGTTACTAGCCAGCTATTCGATGCAGCAATGTCGCACGTTGGATTCGCAGATAACGAAATAGAGGTACTGGAAAAAAACTCAAGGCCGACGAAAAAAGGCGGTTCGCCTTCCGCCTAGCGGTTACTGTCGGCACCTGGGACGTTGATAGTTTACTCGAACAGATACCCGCGGAGTTATTCACAGAATGGATTGCCTACTACCGTTTGGAACCGTTTGGTGATGAGTGGCTACAAACCAGCTACCTGTGCGCGATAGTTCGCAATCTGGTAGCAACCCGCGAAAGTGAACTGGTAGACTTAGACCATTTTGTGCCCGACTTCGGGACAGGACATAAAAAGACAAAACAGTTTGACGCAGCCGCGCACGAATCACAGATGGCTGCAATGTTTGGGAATAAGTAAATGGCTGCAAATCTCGGCTCTTTAGTTGCCAACATAACCGCTAACACTAAACCGTTTTCTAAGGGCATGAAAACGGCTGGCGGTGACATGGGCAAGATGCAGCAAGGGGCAAAAAAGTTTAGCCTTAAGAGCATGTTGGGCAAGATGGCCTTGGCAGCCGGGGCTGCTATGGCGTTTGCTAAGGCACTAGCAGGCGTCAAAGACCAGATGGCAGAACTCGATAAACTCGGCAAGACAGCCGACAAGCTGGGAATCGGCGTGCAAGAACTGGAGCGGCTGCGTTACTCGGCTTCACTTGCGGGCGTTGAGGCTGCTGGATTTGACAAGTCACTAGAAAAAATGCAGCGGGGGTTATCTGAAGCCGCCCACGGTATGGGAACCGCTAAACTAGCCCTGGATGACTTAGGCATTAGCGCGGCAGAGTTGGCCCAGCAATCCCCCGATAAACAAATGATGGTATTGGCTGACGCAATAAAAAAGATTCAGAACCCCGCAGAAAAGGCCCGCGTTGCCTACCAGATATTTGGGCGAGAGGGCGTCAACATGATAAACATGCTAGGACAGGGCAGCGAAGCGATAGAAGAACAGGGCAAAAAGTTTGACGAACTAAACGGGGTAATGGGCCGCGCAGATATAGCAGCAATTGAGGCAGCTAATGATGCGTGGACAGATACAAAGATAGCAATCAAGGGGGCGTGGCGGCAATTCACCATATCGATTGCCCCGGTACTTAAAGGGCTAGCGAACGTGTTTACCTGGGTGGTGAAAATTGCAAAAGGCCTACTGAGCTGGCCTAAGAAAATCTGGAATATGATTTTTGGAAAGAAGAAAAAGGACAAGTGGCGCATTGAAGGACTAGAGAAGCAAAAGGAAATCACGCCCCTTCTGGATGACCAGTTAGAAAAAGAAAAAGCCATAGCAGACGAAAAGGCAAAGGCTGTCGACGCAATTAAAAAGCAGGGGGAAGCGTTGACGCGGGAATTCATGACGCCCCAGGAGAAGTTCAAAGAAAAGGTAGCAGACTTAAACCGACTAATAGAGGCCGGGGCCATCAGCTGGGGAACGTATAACAAAGCCCTGGGCGGCGCAGTCAAAGACCTCAAAGAAGCAAACAAGCAAACCGATAAACTGGCCAAGCCTCGCGGGGCTGTTGGCGGTGTAAGACGCGGCACCAGTGCCGCCTTTAGTGCGATACGTTCTAGCGATCGTCACATGAAAGAAATGAAAGACGCACAGAAGCGGCAAGTTGACGAGCAGCGGCAGACTAATGTTATCTTGGCATCTATCGACCGAAAGACAGAACCGGGGGCCGCTGTTGTCGCGGTAAATATATAATGGCGTTTGTAGACTCTGCAATCATTCACGACGGGTGGACAGGCACGAAAACCAAGGGAACGCTAGTAGATGACTTTTCGGTTCAGTACGTTATCAGAGTAGATGACAAGCAAGACGGCCCGCGATTTATACTTGAGGACTGCGGGCTACCGTTGAAGGGTTCTCTATATACAGCGGGCAACGATTCGCACCCGGCAGCCGTTTGTAAAAGTGTGAGCGTTACGCCCCTGGGAGAAAACGTCTGGCGCGCTACCGCTAGTTATGGCTCCAAGACCAGCAAAGAGGACGAAGAAGCAAAAGATGCTGCGGTAGACGAAGAAGGAAACCCGGTAGAAGAAGTTGACCACGAAGGGATAGACGTTCAAATTAGCCTTGTTCAAATGTCGCGGCCTGCTGTGCGGGCGGCTTACCTGGGTAAAATACAGTCTGGCGTAGGTATGGGGCTACAACAGCAGGGTTTCAGGTCTGGGCCTGCGGTACAAAATGACGCGCGCAAACTTGGAACGGTCGCCGGGCTGTTCACTGGCTCGCCTGTAACTAATAGCTGTAACGTTGCTTTCGATCCACCCCCGGAAATCGACTATAGCCGCGTCTCTGTTAACCTGTCGCGTAATGAAATGGCATTCGATGCAAACAAGGTGTTTGACTATAACGACTCAGTGAATCTTAACGCTTTCCAGGTAAAGTTTCGTGGCTTCAATATGGATGTACCAGCCTTTGCTGCCAAAATGCAAACCATTGGAGCAACGCGCAGAATCAAAGAGGGCGTTATATATTGGCGGGTCAATTACGAGTTCCACGTTGACACAACGTTTGGCTGGCGTGCTGAAATGCTGGACAGGGGCTACGGTATGACAACGGAGTTTGACCCGATGGCCCTAGAGTTCAGAGAGTCTAATTCGATACCAGAATTTTTAGGGCAGGCACAGCCAATAGTAAACACGGAAACAGGCTTTACACCTAGCGAACCAGTCAATCTGGACGGAAACGGTATGCCGCTTAAAGTAGGGCACCCGCCTGTCTATCTGGTTTACGGAGTTTACAAGGAAACGGACTGGGCACCGCTTAAACTAAACGGACAGGGAGTAATGATATAATGGCAAACTTGATTTGGTTAGGCACAACATCGACAGCATTTAACACGGGGGCGAACTGGAGCGGGGGCAGCGTGCCAAGTGCCAGCGACTCTATCCGGTTCGTTGCGGCCTACTCTAACCCAGTTGCAGCCTACAACTTTTCAGGAACTGCACTTGCCGACGTAGTAGTAGAAAAGGGCTATAGCGGCGCAATGGGCACCAAGACGGGCGACTTGCAGTTGACCTGCACTTTCTTTGAGTTCGCCGGGGAGGGTGTTAGCTATATAGATTTAAGCGCTTCTAGCATTGCCCCGCGTGTTATCTCGACAGCAACCAGCCCAGGAACAGGGCTATATGGTCTCTATTTAATCGGCAGCGCATTAACAACCCTAAGTGTCGAAAGCGGCAGCGTAGGCTTTGCCGCTGTGCACGGCTCAACAAGCACAGTTGCCACGATACGCCAGCGGGCCGGGGACTGCCGCATAGGGCAGGGAACAACGCTTACCACTTACAGCGGCTACGGGGGGAGTGCTACCGTTTTATGCAATATGACAAACGCGAACCTGTACGGGGCAACGCTTACCACTGGCGAACAGGGCACGATAACAACCCTGACAATAGAGCGCGGGGTTTGTGTCGCTAATAGCACAGGCACGATAACAACTGCCAACATTAACGGCGGAGAAGTTGACCTTAGCCGCAGCGGTTCAGCACGCACTATAACAACGGTCAATATGAACCCAGGCGGGGGCATTAGCTACGACCCCGACGCCGTAACGCTTAGCACAATCAGCGAAGCAGACGCGCCCATCAGGATAACAACCAGCGATCTCTAAACTATGGCAAAAAGCTACACACTAACCCGCGCAGCAGTTCGCAGCCTACGCGCTGACCACCAGCAGCTTAGAACTGAATTGCAGAATCTTGAAGAAACGCGGCTTAGATACAACAACAGAACCCCGCAGCGTGACGACTTGCTGATAGCAAAGGCAGCCGGGGCGGTTGCTGCACGTAGCGGGGCGACAGCCGCCAGCGGTGACTTTACGGTACAGGCTATTGACGGCGCGGGTGTGATGACTGACACAGCCAAGAGCCACACCGTTTTTAATGTTGGAGATTCTGCAATCTCTAGCGGTGATTACGTGCCAATAGAGCGCGACTATAAGAGTGCCCGTTGGGTATGCCGCGCAGGTGGTGCCGGTGGTGGTGGTGCTACGGTAGATATTGCCTATGTAAAGGCCCAGGAGTATTGGCAGCACGGCGGGACGTTGCCCAGTGCCGGGGGCGCTGCCTGGGTTAGCGTTAAGAAGTGCGACCAAGACGGGACCAACCAAACCGGGGCCGCCTTTGACTGCTATTTACCCTGCCCGCCCCATATGGACCCAAACGTAGTCGTCAATCAGGTTATTGCCGCTGCGGAATTCGAGGATCAGAGCGATAGCGCGACCAGCTGGTCAGCTATTAGCGATACGTCAGACCTTGCAGTCGGTAGCGTTAAGATGATGACTGGCAACCTGCCAACAGCTGCGCACGGCTGGGCCGCTATGGACGGCACCCAGGACGACACAAAGACAGCGACGGGCACAGCAATTAACTTTACCGGCAGAGTTCCGCTAGACGGCACCCCAGGGACAGCAGCGGGCACTGTTAGCCCCAGCACTACAACAGGCTCTACAACCCCGGACACAGTGACAACCAGCAGCACAGGCGTCAGCGTTAATATTAGCGGTTCGTCAGCTACCACTGGCAGCAGCGAAACGGGCATTGAAAGCACAAACGCGACCAGCGCGGGAACTGTTGAAGTTAGCAGCTATATAGAGGTCGAAGGCGAAGATATGAACCCGACAACAGTTGTCGAGGATATTACCGGCGGCGACGACCTAAGCCATAGCCACGGAATCACAGACCCTGGGCACACGCATACAGTCACAGGCACCTTTACCGGCACGGCTGACGCACACACGCACACAGTGCCGGGCGACGCGCACACGCACACGATAGAACAAATGGCGACGATGACGGTTCAGTTCTATGAGCGAATCGACAATTCCAACTTTGCATAAAGGGGCGGTTATGGATTTTGACATAGCGCAACTACTAGACGGTGGACCGTGGCTCTATATCGCTGCGGGTATTATCATTCTGCTACTTGCTCGAAACAATAAAGACGGGCAGCTATCAAACATTCTTATGAGTATCCTACAACAGCTTTTAAACACCCCTGCCCCCGTCGATATTGAGAACCTAAAAAGCGACAGGGCCAAAGCACTTGTTGGCCTGAGCGAACATTGCCGCAAGTGCGGGGACGACTTGCAGGCAGACCAGCTATTAGGCGCACTACCAGCAGTCATTAAAGAACCCCCGAAAAAATGAACAAACGCGACGACAAAAAAGACCGGCGCGACGACCGAAAAAGAGAGCGGCGCGAGTGGAAACTAATCAAGCCGCGCCCCTT
>Ga0255048_10001835_pt1 | contig 14185 bp, 16 predicted proteins | sample JV7_2_2_MG_FD_183619 | JGI IMG/M metagenome (GOLD analysis project Ga0255048, IMG submission 183619) | Seawater microbial communities from Jervis Inlet, British Columbia, Canada - JV7_2_2 | ecosystem: Environmental > Aquatic > Marine > Inlet | place: Canada: British Columbia | collected 2016-10-06
AATGGCTATAATTATCTGGATAATAAAGGAAGAATTCTTTCTACTGTATTTCCTAATGACAGATGTGTTGCAGACAATCAAGCGTTAGTAATAACAGATGCAAAAGGTGAATTTACGATTAATAGCAAATCAATTATTTATAAAATAAATAAAAAAATTATTAATGATTACGATGGCAATATCTATAATTGTATCTGTACTATCAATGAAAATTTTATAAAAAAAAGTACAGAAGTTTGTAAAATTATAGATGTACAGCTAATAAATCGTATTGCATGTAGGTTTATTGTAGAATTTCCTAATCTTGAAAAAGAAATAATACGTAATATATTTAAACAAGAAATTTTAGATTCTGAAATTACTGCTTTTGAGCAGAGATTTACTAAAAAAGGATTAATCGCACAATATAAATTAGCAGGGAGAAATCTTACTATAGATATAGATAAATTTATTAATAGAGACAATCATAACTTAAATAAATTGCAAGAATATTTTATGAAAATATTAGGACAATTTAAACTTAAATTTTCTAGTCCTGTTGATTTAGTAATTTAGTTTTAGTGGTGTAAAGTATATAAATCCCTTATAAGGCTATATTAATTTTTTGATTAATTAAATAAAGCTCTTTAAAGTCGTATTGCTCTAATTCATCTTTTGACTTTGCGTCTTCAATTGCTTGTCGATGCACAATGTAAACATTATTATAATTATGCGCTGTAATATCTTGAATTGCGATGTATAGCGATTTTAATTGTAATAAAGGTATATCAATTAGTGAACGATAATTATAAATTGCATTATCTTCTGTCAATGCTCCAGTTTCTATTTTACGCATTAACACTTGTATTTGTTCATCAATTAAATCTCTATCTGACGACAACAAAGAAAATTTAAACTTTTCATTAATTGTTAATGTTCGCACTTCATTAGAATAATGATAATTATTAAGTTCCTGCAACTTTTTGTTTATTAAAGTTTGCAAGGGCGTTTCAACTTCTATAATTTTATTGTCAATATACTTATAAAGATAATCTCCATCAGAACTTTTTAGTTGCAATTGAAAGCCGCGAGAGCCATTTTCATTTACACATACATCTGATTCAGTTGGCTGCTTAAATGCATTACTAAACGCATCAGTTATGTATTCGTTGTCGTTTAGTGTTATATAGTGTTTATACATGATTATTTATTTTAAAGCCTAGAGTCTAGCGTAATAAATCCTGCCGTAGATGCAGTATCTATTGTGCATGCATTATTAGCAACAAGCCCACTTGCCACAGTTACATTGAAGGCTGTAGATATTAAAGACGTTGAAAGAGCAATTATATTTGTACTGATATTATTAGCACTAGCAGTGTTAACTCTAAATAAAGTAACACCAGAAAAACCAACGATCGGTATTCTGCGTTTTTGTCGCTCATATCGTACTATAGCAACACCTTGTGTTGCAGATGAACAAAACCCTACCGATAATCTATGATTAGCGACCAGACCACCAATCTTTTCAAATACATCTAAACTCTTGTCTAGCTCCTGTCCTACATCTACATTATTAAAACCTGTAGCTACACTTCCAGCCTCAAGTTTTATATTAGCAATACGTAAAGTATTAGTAGCACTCACAGGCATATTAAATCTTACTCCTAAATGGTCTGAATTTACATCAGTGCCTAGTGTTTTTCCAGATATGCTAGGTAGAGTAAAAGTCTTAGTTATTAGCTGCCATGATGTTGTTAATGAGGCAGTTTGACTTGTTACGAGAACTTCTGTACTAGGACTACCACCAGTGCCAAAATTCTGATATGGCTCAACTTCAATATCAAAGCCAGCAGCACCTTGCGCCCAAAAGCTTACAGTAATATCTTTATTCTCAAACTTTGTAACATCTTCTATTTTATGTGCTCCATAAGGTGCCGTGGCACTCGCTGCGCTAGTTACATCTAATTCTAGATAATATTTAGGATTATTTGGTACATCAGTTTGACCTAAAGTGAACGATTGCTGATTTATATCAAGAGAAGGACTACCACCAGTGCCACTATTTCCTGCGAATAAAACAGAGCCATATGTATCAACACCAGAAGTTGTAGTAAATGTAGTTCCTTCTTGCCATATTGAGAATTGAGGGTCAATAACTAGATTTTCATTACTCGAATTTACAACCTTCTGTAGCTGTAGTATCTGCCAAGAGTCCACACCATTACATACTAATTTAACAACGCCGTAAGGTTGTGTTATAGCTACTTGTGTAAGTCCGTCTATAGTATCTGTACTGCTGCGCTGAATAACTATTGAATTAACGCTTGATACGCTGCCTGATTCGTCTATAACTGTTATTTCTTCTCCTGCTTCTACTGTACTAGCTTCTGGCAATGTAAAGATTCTTGATGCACTCATTGTGCCTGTTTGCGCCACAATTTTATCACTTGCAAGAATGCTGTAAGCTGCATCATTTACAGATGCGCGGCGAGCAATTAATAACGCTGCTCTAGCAGCTGGCTTGTCTGCTGCTGCTAAAAATGAGTTAATATCAGTTGAATATTGCTGCGATATTTTTGTTAAAAATTGCGCAACTGTTAATTTTTTATCAATTGCAGATTCCGATAAATGCAAATAACCTGCATCATCTACTGTACCTGATTTGACAGGTAAATTGGGTAATGTTATATCAGCCATGAGTTAAATTTAAAGAAAAAGATATAATATCAGCTTCTGGTGCGCCTAAAATAGGTACATCACCAGCAGCATTAGGTGTGTCAAAAGTTAAAATGTTATTTTGTAAGGTGTTTGTGGTGGCAGGGTTAACGCCAGATTTATAAGCAAAGCCAAAACAATATTCAGCAACATTAGTTTTATTTATTGCAAAAATTACACTCATATGGTCATCTTTTGTTAACAATAACCCTGCACCAGTCGATGTTACAATCATTTCATTATTGAAATTCTGCCACAGACTCGCAATATAAAATAAATAGTTATAATGGTTTAATGCTACTGCGCCATCTAGCGTACCATTTAGTTTCAATTCTGATGTAGGCTCTACTTTATTAGCTCCGCCAGCTCTAGTTTCAGTGTTTAGAGCTGTTGCCCAGTCTGCTATCTCTTGTGGTTTAATCATAATTTAAAATGATTGATAAAAGCCTTTTACAGTAATATTTGTATTACTATTTACGCCTGTAAGAACACATTTAATTTTAATATTTTCTTGTATATTAATCTCTATATCTTTATTTACAACATCTTGCGTGATAATCTCATTATCAACACAATAATCTTGATATGTTGCGCCAGAGTCAAAACTAATTTTATAACAAACTTTTGCGCCATCTAGATTTCCTAAAACTATAATTTTTAACGCCAAACCTTGTTTGTAATCAAAAGCTATACTTTCAGCATTTATTGTTTGATTAGTAAAAAAATCTAATCTTTTTAATTTATTATTTTGAGCTATTAATTCTTCTTTTGTCGTCATAACTTTTATTTATGTATAATTAAATTTCCATCCTCAACTAAAATGTTAGCAGTATTTGTAATATTTCTAACCTCCAAAGTAAATATATCTCCTTCAGCGATAGTTACAGGGTGATGTCTCACAAAGGGAACTGGATTTGTTACATCAAGTTCTGCTTTCGCAACAATATCAACTCCATTAAGCTGCAATGGAGAGCTATTTTTTAATATCCGGACTTCTGCAATTGGCGTGCCAGAACCTGCACCACGTAAAACTTGCAGGTCAATTTCTGCAGTGCCTTCGATCGCATTAATATTAGTAAAAGTAACCTCATTATTTGCTGTTTGCGATGCTCTGTGCATCTCAATTGGGTATGTCGTGCCAGCAATTGAGTACCAAGTATTAATAGTAGAAACAACCGTGTCAGTGCTGTTATTTGCCCAGCCAAAGGAACCAAAGATACTGCTATCCGCAGCTTTACCGTTGCCAAGCGCGTTGACTTTTGGATCATCTCGATCTAGTGAAATAGTATCTACTGCTCCTGTAGCATCATCTACAACAAAAGGCGTTACAATGTCAAAACTAGTGGTTGTAGGGTTTAAAACTTCAAGCAAACCGTTGTAATTTGTTGTGCCTGAAATATTACTATTTCGGTTTTCTGTGATGTTATGTGCTGCTGCTGTTGTTACCCTTGAGCCAACAGCTTGATAAGTACCAGAGACCTCATCAGCTACATATGTTGCATCAATAACATATTGTGTAGTATTAACGATTCTTAGCACAGTATGAGTGCCATTGTAATTCGTCGTACCAGAATGACTAACTTTTAAGCCACGATAGACGCTATGTGCTGCACTGTCTGTTACAAGCACTGTTCCTGCGCCGTAAGTCTCTGCTGTATACGCAGTAACAGAACCAGATATTAACGTTGCTAAATTTGAAAACGCTGTAATACTACTATTTAAAGCTGCTTGAAAAAATATTGTTCCAGCTTCACCAGCATAGAAAATATCTTTAATATTTATAGCAACAGCATTCATACTTTCATCAATTGCGATAAAAGATTCTCCTGATTGCATTGTTAAAGACATTGTATTTAACGTAACTAACGTGGACGACCCAGATAAGACAATTAAAGGCTGATTAGAACTTGCGCCTAAATTTAGTCTCAAAACAGTATCAAAAATAAAACTATTAACATTATGAATCTGCAAAGGCGCTGTATCATTTACAATGACTGCATTTGTAAATACTAACGCAGTTTGATTTCTTAAACGACCTAGCGAGAAACCTTGAACGAGAAAATTATTCAACGTTTCGTATGGTAGCGTTGTTGCTGTTATAGAACCTTCGAGGTCGTAAAAATCTACTGCTGCTGGATATAACCCATTAACGAAAATCATGCGAGGGAAGCGAATAATGCCATTATAGTAGCCTGCATGAACAGAGTCAGCGAATAAAGTTACTATAAAACCTGCAGTTAAACCCTCAACATTTGTTTCGGCTCCTTCTGGCGTTTCAGGATACCAGAAAGGTGTGGTTAAAAATATTAAATTACTTGCTGTGGTGTACTGTGGGACATAAATAGTGTTTTTTTCTAATGGATGCCTTAAAACGCCATCAGGTGCCATTACAGGCGTAGGTAAATCTGCCTCTGATTCCCAGTAGACAATCTGCTTATTTATATAAGGGTTAGTATCATGCACATATGTTGCTAAATCAGAACTTGTCGAGCGATAATTAACGCCAGATCTAACAACATTAATAGACTCTGAGCCGTCAAATGCACTTGGCAGCGCATCTAATTCGCTTAGTTTTTTTCCGATTATTGGGAATGATGTTATAGTTTGTGTCATATTAATATTGGCAATTTGCCCTCTGAAATTATTGTAGAACCTTGAATTTTAAAGTTAAAGCCTTCATTTGTTACAAAATTATTTCCATTATTATCTAAGAAACTATCTAGGCTAAGATAACCAAATTTTACACCATTAAATAAATCATAATTACTTATTACATCTGTTTTCAATTCGCCATTCTGAAAAAAATCTTCTCCTAGAATGGCAGCCCCACTTTCAAGTAAAATTATTTCTTCACCCTCATGGGTTAAAAAAACTCGGTGATCTTCTGCACCAATTTTTGATACGCAAAGATTTTCTGATGTGTCTATTATTATATTATTATTATTATTGTCAATTAAATTTAATAATTCTGTTTTATCAAGCTTATCTATCAAAATAATAGGCTTACTTCCGTCATAGCTAGCGTAAATTAATAGAGATACGCCTGCATTACTTATTTTATCAATTACACTTTTAAAATTTTCTGGTATTTCTTGACCATTGATAAATAATGTAAAACTTGCTGGCGGATTGTCTGAATATATAACTAAGTCCGACTTTGTCAGCGTTGCGACAATCTGTAACACTTGGTTTACTTGCCCTGTGCTCGTATTCTGTGCTATACGATTTGAAATATTAGTTTTATAAGTGTCATCACCTGCACCATTTCTAGTTTCCCTAATAATTGAGCCTAAAAGGTCTAAAAGCTTACCCTCAAGCATTTGATAATCTAAAATGCTAGCTAAATCATTATTAACAACTTTTAAATCATCAAATTGCTCTGTAATAATCTGCAAAAGATTATTTATATTTACTGATTCCTTATATTGCGCAGGCATCAGAGGCTTTATTTCATCGTAAGCACTCATTATAAAATTATTTCAATTCTACTTGTGGCAAAATTAGGTTTTTCTCTCACTGATAAATTAATATTTATAGTATCATATGCTGGCGCGTCTAAAACTGTTGCAGTTGTTGCAATTTTTATAGTAACATCTGCAATGCCTTTGATCTCGTACACAGGAGAATAAAACTTCTGTACAGCAACTATATCACCAATATTAAAAGCGTTTATCGCGTAATTATAAATTGCCTCTTGGATTGCTATTTCTCCTAGTAGAGGGAATGTCTCCTCTACATTGTAACTATTAATAGTTACTTGAACCCAAAAATAAGCAGTGGTTGGACGTGTAAATCTTACAAGCTGCTGCACTCCTAAAACATCATTAACAAAAACACTTGTACTACCGAAAGATGGTAATCCAGCACTTTTTAACGTCAATAATTTTTCTGCAACATCAGTATCAGAGCCACCCTCGATAACTACTTCATAGCTCTTAGCTGGTATACCGTCTGCATTTTCTATAAGTGTATCATTCTCATAAACTCGGCAATATGACACACCTAAAACTTCGTTTAATAACCTTGCTCTAATTGCGTCAACAAAGTTAAATCCTGCTACAGCTAGATTATTATCAGTGCGTAACCGCAAATCTATATCACTTTCTTGCGCGCGCCCTTCGTTGCCATCAAAGTATTGTATAACACTATCAAAACCTGCTATTGCTGTAGATATTTCATCTATAGTTAGTGCTGGCACTGCAATTTTACCAGCTGTGATACTTTGAACTTGCGCAACACTTTGCACACTAACAACTGACATTTTGCTATCTGCATCTATGTCGTAAATATCATTTTTATCATCTGACTGTATTGTCATTTTACCATCTGCATCATCAGTAACAGTCAAGCCTAGAGACGCACCTTCGATCACTGCCTTTAATCCTGCTATTATTTCTTCGTTTGTTGCGTCTGCATCTGAAATGTAAGAATAAGTAGAAGAATTAATGTAAAATCTGTATGTTGTTGCATTTGATAATGTAATTATCTCAAACTGCGCAAGATTGCATGCATTTTTTGTCAAAGTGATTTCTGTGAAAGTGCCAAAAACAAAGCCGTTGAGCGATTGTTTAACTTGTGTATTAATTGGTAGGATAGTGCTATTAGTCCCTCTAAAACTACAAATAGCAGTAGAGCTAGTCTCTGCCATGCGTGTAACGCCGACCAAAGCAACCGCATTACTTAAAGCTTGCCCTGTAGCTGTTTTTCTATTTAATGAGTTATACACGCCCTCAAGCGCGCCCCACTGATTATCAGAAAGTTGGCTAAAAAGTCCAATCAAAATAGCATTTATTGAATCAGGCGTTAAATCTGAGTTTGCGCCAAATTTATCTAACCAGCTTTGTTCTATTTCTGGCTTTATTGCTTCTTGTAAGGTTTTTCTTATAAAACCTTCGCTGGTTATTCCGTATGACATTTTAAAATATTATTAAATCACTTATTATTTTTGTTGAATTAATTGATAAAACTTTAAAAGATATATTAACTTTACGCTCTATTTTATCGTAACTTATTTCTGTTTTTAAAATCTCTTTTACGCCTTCAATATCTAGTAACTGAGTTTTTACAATCGAATCAAGAATATTAATATTAAGATTCTTTGTGCCTAAAATCTCTTGAAAATAAGGCATTCCATGCGAAATATTAAGAAACCACTCATTTTTAAAAAACTTAAATCTAGTTTGTATTCTTTGTAATATCTCCTCATCTGAATTAGTACCTTTCAAAAAAGACAAATCGCCATTAAAAAAGATTAAATCACCAGAAATTACTTTTAATGTTGACATGATTATGGAACTGTCGGGTCTGGCGGTCCAACTGTTGGACCTTGAGGGTGATTATGAAAATGCGTATTATAACCAGTACGCATATCAGCCATAGATGCTGTAGAGTCTTCTATATCACCGCTTGCCGTAATATTTGCAACAGTTAAATCTCCTGCAATATCGACATTATCAGCTTTTAAATTCATTGTTTGCGCTTCTATATCAATAACGCCATCTGGCTTGATTGTCAAGCTTGAACCTTTGTATTTTATTAATAAATCTTCATTATTTAAAGCAGGCGATTGTTTACTAAAATCTTTTAATCCTAGTATAGCTACGGCATCGGTTAAATCATTTGTGCGCTGGTCGTCTGGTGCGCCCTCTGCTCCTGTTGCTAGCCATTCTTCTAGTGAACGCTCACTAAACATCAGCATAACTGCATCACCCTCTAAAACTGGCATTGTAATGCTTGCGCCACCGCTGGAAGGTTGCAGCACTGGCACATTGTGTATTATTGGTAATTTTACTGCCTCCTCATCGTTGTAAACTTCATACAATGCAGGTTGCACTTGTGCTTTCTGTAATGCAAAATCATATGCAACGATTTTAGCTGGCATAGCAATATGCATATCAGCTATTTTATTCTTTATTGCTTTTGTTATTAACTCAATTGTATTCATTTTTTTATTGCTTCTATGTTGCACTTCCAATTATTTCCGTGCGTATCCCCTAAAAATGCAATAGATTTTATCATAAAAACTGCGTTAATGTCATTAGTTTGTACTTTTATAAGGTTTTTAGGTTGCAATGAAGGAATAATTAGTGCTTGAAACTTCCAGCCATCTGACAATTTTGTATCAGCTGTTTTAGTTTTCACTTTTGTGGCTTTAAATCTTTCAGGCATTGACAATAAGCCAGTTTGAGGCGTTAATAGTTGCGCTTCATGCGTTGTGGGTGATTTATTAGGCTCTGATATAATTAATGCATTATTAATTACAACCCATTCATATTTTACTCTTGATAATATTTTATCTAGCGCATTGCCAACCAAACCAACAAAAGAAAATCCTTGTTTGTAAACAAAAGAGGGCATAGATAAATAACTACTTTTTGTGAAATTTAATTCGCTAACTATTTTATCTATAATTTGCTTTGTATTTGAGTTTTCTGCAAAAGATAAAGATATTTTTTTTTCACTTAACGCTGTATAACCATCACGGGCTTTAATTTTTACAAGCGTGTCAGGGGCATTATGAGAGTTCTCATACTCTACTATATCGCCTCTAAATAAAGTACTTAACTCATTACTATAGCCGACTTTAATAATGATATAAGTGTTTTTTTCTTCAAGCAGTCCAAGATGTTCTTTTGATAAATTATATATTGTTAAATCTGCTGTATTTGTGTTTTTTGTGTCATCAGAGCTTACAGCAAAAGAAAAACGCAACGCGTCAAAAGTTGTTACTGTATTATCTTTGCCAATCGATAAACTGTAAATTCTATCAAAAAGCTGCAAGTTCGCTCTCAGTTATGTAAAGCAGTGTTGCTTCTTGTTTTACAAATGTATCTCTTGTTATTTGCTCTGTGGTGTTCGACACTTCACAAATTATCTCGCCTTGAGGTAAGCTAGAATTTACATATTGAGTTAGCAGTGGATAATTTGGTATTATTTTTACACCTGCTATTAATAAATTATCGTCATCATCATAAATAGACATGCTCCAAAAATTAGCAACTGAATTATATAAAAATTCAAGCTTGTAAGTAATTGCATCTAAATCAATAAAAATGGTGTGATTAGGTGAATTTTTGATAGGAATTATTAATGACATAAGACTGTTTCTATTAGTTAAAATCCATAGCCGAAACTTTCAGTTAAGCTAGTAAATGCAGGGCTTTCAGGCGTTAATTCTTTCTCAACTCCTGCATCTTTACCAAAGTTTTCTTTTTTCTTTGCGTTGTCAGTTTTAATTAGCGAGTTATTTAGTGTTGTTGTCTGACTTTCTACAATAATTATTTCTTGAAAAGTCAATATAAAAGTAAATGAAATGCCGTCATCTGGTCTTTTAGGCATTGATAAATTAGTTAAATACATATTATCATAAACTTTATGCTTTAAATCTAAACTAAGCTTTACATTTTCATCATATAAACGGTAAAGTTCATCATGCGCAGATTTTAACCTGTCGTTTTCTGTATCACTTGCAGCTAATTGTGTAAAAAAAGAGTTATGTATAGAATATTGACTTATTACGCCTGTAAAATTTATTTTAGTAGGCATTCTTTGCGCATTATCAGAAATAAAAATAGTGTCAACAGGATTTTGTGTATATTTTTTTTCTTCGGTTATATCAATGCTTTTAACAATATCAATATCTAGCTTACCTAGTTGGTATTTTTTCGGCTGTTCGAATATTAGAGAAGCTGTAGAGCTTATAAAACTCATTGTGCCCCCAATTCGATATAATTACTGCGGTTTTCTTCTTGCAATGCTGCTTTGACCATATTTTTTATACTGAGTCCGTCTTCTGCTCGAGTTCCAGCAGGTATATTTACAACTAAAGAATTGTTTACAGTTTTATTATTTGCAACTGAATTAGCGTTATTGCTTACGCTGTTTTGTATTGCTTGTTGCGCTGCAATATTAGGATTATTATCTATATCATCAAAGCCTAAAACATTTTTTACAGTGCCAACAAAGCCACCAGCAATATCTTTAAATTTATCAAATATTGCAGATGCGTTTAATTTTGTAAACCAATCAAAAACATCAGATAGCAGCCCTTTTATTTCATCAAAATATAATATTAATGTACTAACAGCTAAAAGTGTTGCTGTCAAAGGGTTTGCAACTGCAAGCATTACTAAGCGTTTAGATAATACAAATACCGCAGCAGAAAAAGCTTTTATTAAAGGAAGTCCAGCTATTAACGCTCCTCCAAGCAATTTAAATGGAGCAAGAATTGCGGTAAATCCTAGTAATGCAATGCCTAGAACTTTTACTAGTCCACCAAAAATTACTAATATTGGCGCAGCAGCAGCAAGCACACCACCTAAAACTAAAATAACTTTTTTATTGCCTTCACTCAAACTAGAAAAACTAACATTTAATCTTTCAAGAAAACCGATAAAAGTTTCTAGTGCGCGTGTTGCAGAAGGTAAAATCATTTTGCCTAATGAAACTTGAACATCAAATATTCTTGCTTTCATAACTCGGAACTGGTTAGCAAAAGATTTTTGTGTACGTGCGTAATCCCCTATTGCGTTTTTACTTTGCCTGTAAGCAATCTCAAGTGTTGCAATGGCTTTAGCTTGCCTCTCGCTCTCGAAAGTCATTCCTTGTGAGGTCATTAATGCAACTTGTTTTTTTACATCTTGTTCAAGTATTGATATACCTAAACTTTTGACGCTTTCACGCTCTCCCAATAGTGCTTTAGTTAAAGCTTGGCTAGCACCTTCTGCACCACCAGAAAAATTAGTAAATGATGCTAAATCAACTGCTAATTCATTTGTTCTTTTTGATAAATCTAGTGCTGCTTTTGAAGAAAAGCCGAATCCAGTTAATAAATCACCTGTAGAACCTAAAAGCTCTTTAGTTTTAACAATTGATAATCCAAAAGATTGGGCTAGCACATTTGCTGTGTTAGTTGCTGTTTTCTCAACATCTTTAAAAACAACTGAATATTTACTTGCTATTTCTTCTGCATCACTTGCAGCTTTTAATGATGTTGCACCTATTGCAATTATAGGCAAAGAGACAGACATAGCTAAATCTTTACCAAGATTTATAAAATTATTACCAGAGTTGCGTAAATTTTTAGATGTTTTAGCTATACTAGCATCAACAGAAGCAAAAGAAGCTCTGGCAACTTGCGCAAAGGCTCTCATTCGCTCTATAGGGCGATTCATAGCATTAGACATGCTTTTGCCTGCCTTGTTAAATTCCTTGCCTTGCTTGCCTATTGAGGAGCTTAATTTTTTAATCTCTTTGTCAGCTTTTTTTAACGCATCAACTAAAGGCTTACTATTTGCCTCATATGTTACAATTAACTCTCTAAGACTTGCCATGCTGTTTTGCTTCTATTTCTTTTTGCTGTTTTATTTCTAAATCTTGCTTATAATCTAAAATAGCATTTAATTTTACTGCATCTTTAAAATTTAACTGCTCAAGTTCTGAATAACTAACAACTTTATCAACGACCAAACGCCACACAAAAAACTCATTTAAAATCTCTGCGTCTAGCTTCTTTTCTAAATCGCAAACTTTTTTTACAGGTTTTAGGCTTGGGTGGAGTCCTCGAACGCCTGTAGCACTGGTTTGAGCATTGGTATTTTCTTCGCTACTAGCTCCAAAGTAGCTTTGGTAAAAAAACCATTTAAATCTATAACCTCTAAAGCAACTTCTATAATGCCATCTAAATTATCATTAAAAATAACATTAAAATTATCATCTTCACCTAAACCGCCAACTTTTTCAGCACTGCAATTTTTAAATAATTCTAATAATATTTCTTGCGGTAATTCATAAATAACGCTTGCTAAAGCTTGAACTGCAAAAGCTAAATTTAATTCTTCTACGTTATTTTGTAATAAAGTTTTTACATAACTAACCAGCTTCATCCTTACAGCATATGCTTTAAGCGCAGGGAATTGTGTAATAGTTATTTTATGCTCGCCTACTGTAATATCTTTAGTTTTTAAAGCCATGATATTTTTTTATTAGTTACCTGCTAGGTTTAATACATAAATAGAACCTGTTTTAATAACCCACTCACGCGTCTTTGACTCATTTCCAAAACTGACAGTTGGGAACTTGTCTATCCAAGCTTCTTCAGCTGTGATTAAAGTATCGCCACTTGAGTCTTTTAAAAAAAACGGTAACGGCGTACTTGATAGCCGATCAGCAGTATGTATCGCTGTTAATACTTGATTAGCTGGATTTGTTTGTGCAAGTCTTAAAGTTATTGTTAACCAATTAGCATTGTTCTTATTGCGGTCTACCCAGCCATCCACCCCAGCACTCACATTAAATGCGCTATTTTCTTCGCTAATCTCGATTGCATCACCATCAGCGTAACCAGTAATACTAGCTACGCCAAAAATGACATTTAAATTACTAAAATCAAAAGTTCCTGAGCCTGCCATAATATTATCCTAATTAAATTAAACTGAAAGTCTGCCAACAATACCAACTTTATTAATTGCGCTCGCAAGGGTTGCTGCAAAAGTTATACCAGAAAGTAATCTATTTAATGTATCAGCTAAAGGCACATCGCCAGCTGTAATGTTTGGTAATGTTATTGTATAAATTCCCTTACCTTCAGCGTCGGCTGCAATTAAGCCATTTGTGGTCGCTTGATTTAAAACGCTTGCAATTTGATTCCCAACTTGTGCAGCTCCAGCATTAGTAAACGGAACTTTATCAGCACTGTTAAGTAATGAATATATTCCCTCTTGTATCCTTGCTTTCATCCAATCGATGCCACGAACAACATCTATATATTCACCGCTAGCCATTGTGCCAAATTTAACAACTGCAACATCATTAACTACATCAAATGTATTACCATTATTAGCTAAAATATTAGTAGATTCAGAAGTTGTTAAATCATCACCTGCAACGCCTGAAAGTTCATTAAAAGCCCAGTTTTTCGAGCCTGGTATGCTGGGCAACATCTCGCCTAACTCAGCAGATTCTATATATTGCGTACTTGCAGTTTTATTAAATATTGTTGCTGTGCGGTCATAATTAAAAGCTTTTAGTTTATATAAAACGCTGTTTACATCTGTAGAATCTAAATTATCAGCATCAGCAGTACGAGCTATAAAAATACGCCCTATAGACTCTATAGCAGCAGCACATTCTAATATGTCTGCCTCGACTGTAGATGTGATAGCAAGTGCATACCAGCCAGAATTAGCAGCAACGCATTCATTTATAGCATTTGTCCAAGTTTCACTAGCAGTGAATGTACCTGAACCAGTAGCAGGAGTTGCGGAAGGCGTACTAGCTGCTGTATATTGGAAGTTGTCTTCATCTATAACAGTTATAGTAAAAGTGCCGTTGTATTCAGCCTCGTTAAAGCCTGAAATCACCACATCAGCATTACTTTCTAAGTTGTGCGCTGTAGCTTCGATATTTACTAAATCGGCACTTGGATTTGTTGCTTCTGTAATCGCAGTTGACGTAGCTACAACTTTTTTACCTATATAAATTTGTGAAATTT
>Ga0255048_10001837_pt1 | contig 14169 bp, 27 predicted proteins | sample JV7_2_2_MG_FD_183619 | JGI IMG/M metagenome (GOLD analysis project Ga0255048, IMG submission 183619) | Seawater microbial communities from Jervis Inlet, British Columbia, Canada - JV7_2_2 | ecosystem: Environmental > Aquatic > Marine > Inlet | place: Canada: British Columbia | collected 2016-10-06
GCCATCGATAATCTTCCTTTTAGAGCTGAGGAATAGTTACGACCTATTCGAGATTAAACAAGCATTCGATATTTTCGCGATCCCTTAATTTATTTCTCATTATCTCAGCTTTTAAGCTTCAACTTCCTCAGTTGCTTCAACTTCAACTTCTTGAGTCTCAGTGTCTTCAACTTCGTCAGTATCTTCAATCTCAGACTCTTTCGTGTTTAAGATTAGCTCAACAACAGACGCTGTATCTCTCAATACTTTTGGAATGTTGTTAGTCGCAGTGTACGATTTGTACTTTTCCCAGCATGGTAATTCGTTAAGAATTGGTTCCATTACTGAAAACGCTGCGTCGTGATCATACTTTATATTATCACCATTTTTGTTTGTAAATTCCACTACAACTCCTTGTCCTATTAAGGTTTTTCTTAGGACGAACCTTTTACTTTTTAATGTTTCCATTTTATTTTATTTTAGTTATTATTCATTTTTCTAAACTCCCAAAGTGGGTAGTTGTTTAATTCTTTTATTAATTTTTTGTCTTCTAAGTAATCATAGTCATTACCAAGAAATATTCTATATTGTTCTTGATAAGGGTGATTATCTAATTTTTCATATAAATTACCTTTATATAAAAATAAGTTTTTAGTTATTGCTATTGATAAAGCAAATTTAATATTATATTTTTCATTTCGTTTCATATATATATTATCAACACTTATTCGTATTTAATTTGTAATTTATTTATAGTTATTATCCATAGCGCAATGCACTACATTCTCTTCTAAAAACTGTACTAGATTATCTATCAAGTCCATAGGCGATACATGATCTGCTAGGTTCACATAGTCATTTACCATGAATACTATTTCTTGTAATGCTTCTTTATCTTTCATCTTATATTTGTGTTATATTACTTAATCTTTCTAATAATGCTATCACTTCATCAAATTCTTTATGATCTATAATACTTCCGTACTCGTATAGATATTCATCAAGTGATAACTTATTCTCCATTTCATACTTCTCATCTAATTCTATCATTAGATCAGTCGCTTCATTCCAAAGTTTATCATACTCATTCATGTTATTTCTTTTAATTTAGTTTTTAATGCTTTTATATAATTCTCTTTATAATACTCGACTGGAGTTACTTCAAATCTACCTGTTTCATCTAAGTATTGATCAGTGATCCAAGTACCATCATGTTCAAAAGCTAAGTATTTTATAAATAAGTTACTACCTTCTTTATTGAAGATTTTATTTATTAATATTTCCTCTTGCTTTTTTAAAGCTTCTCTGTGCATTGCATTTACTTCTGCGAATGCTTGTTTCCAAGTTTTATGTGAATTATTCATTTTATTTAATTTTAGTATTTAGTTGTACCATTTTTCCTAGCAAGTTTATTAAACCACTTATCAAATTCTTTGAATTTATCATCTTCTTGATTAATATATTCTTGAAATTCTTTAGAAGTTATTTTATTTTCTAAGAATAGATTCACTACTCTAGTGACATCTATATTATATTTATTTGTTACTTTCATCTTTATTTTTATGTTTTTCTTTTCTATTATATTTCTTTTTATTTACATAGACACTTCTCTTCATTGCATCTTGTATTTCTCCTTGAGTTACTATTATTGTCTTCATATCCATTCTTTTTGCTCATTAATATATTCATAAGTATCTTTTACTGGATCTAATTCATAAGTTTCCAAGTCAATTATTACCCAAGTATAATTATGTTCAGGATTGTAACCAAAACTCATGTGTTTAGATACTTGCCCAGGTAATAATTCAAACATAGGTGAAGTAGTGGGAATTATAAATATCTTGTTGTCAAATACTAAATAAGGTTGCTCTAATTTAGTTAATAAGTTTGTTATATATATCTCTTTATTTGTCATAGTAATTCTTTTAAGTCAGTTATTAATTCTCCACTTGACATAAATTCTAATTCTATACCACTTATGTGTATATAAGTTATTACTCCATCTTCAGTATGTACTTCATTACTCATGTCATCTAAATACTCAACTACTTCAGTAGTGAATAATTTATATTTTTTATTAATTCTCATATTTATTATATTATATTTTTAACTTTGTTTATATATATATTATCAAACACTATTTGTATTTAGTTTGTAATAAATCATCTTTTAATTCTTCATGCACAAGATCAGATACTGCTTCCATATATTTATCTTCACATAATTCTTCATTGTAAGTACCAATATTTTCTTGTATGTACTCAACTACAAGTTGTTTAATTTCTTTATAATTCATAGTATATTTATTTTAATAATTAGTTAATTTATTTTTAGTGGGTTCAATTAGTAAATAAGATTCACCAAAGTCATCTTCATACTCATCAAATTTAATATTAAAGTTATTTAATTGTTTTATAGTTTCCACCATTTGATCATTCTTGTATGAGTAGATAATTATAGTATCTTCTTCATATTCTTTATGATTATTATTGTATTCTTCATTCTCATAAAGAAACTCATAATCACTTGTTATTCTAGTTAATTTATTTATATTCATAAGTGTTATTTATTTTAGTGATTAAAATTTAGTTTTATTTTAGAATTAAAATCAATAGTCATTTTAGTATGTAAATGTAGTGATAAATACCACTTTTCACTTATTAGTGATTCTGTTAAGTAATCTACTAAATTTATTCTATTAGTTAATTCTAGATTAGTTAGTTTTATTTGTTTATTTAAATGTATTTTAGTGTCATTTCTTAATTGAGTAAGATTTAATTTTTGCATAGTAAATATTTATTTATTTTAGTTATTAATTTATATATATATTATCTTTACTTTATTGTATTTAGTTTGTAAAATATAATTGTAAAGGTGTAGTTTTATTAATTTATTATTTTGAGTGATGAGGTATACCCCAACTCTTCTCTCTTCCCCACTGTTTTATATTTTATTAAAAGTGTGACATAAGCCTCTTAATATAGATAGAGTAACAGCCTAGTGTCACACTAATTATATATTGCAGATTCCATTTGTGTTTTCCAAGCAAGTAGGAATAATAGCTCTCTATCAGGTGATATTTCAAGTTTAGTATACATATTAGTAAGTTTATAAATAACTACTTAGACTTTTGCCCAAGTAGGTATTTTATTAGTATTTGTATAAGAACCATACTTCACATAACAGTTCATACTCATTATTTTTTGTTGATTAAGTGCAAACACTTGATCATGATTATATTTATAAGTTTCACCTTTTTTGTTTGTGAATGTTATTAAGTAGTTTTTACCCATTAGTGAGTTAGATACTACAAATCTGTTTTTAGTAATTTTTGTTAATTTAGACATAATTTTTAATTTTTAAGTTATTATTTATTTATTTATTTATTTATTTATTTTAGTTATATATATTATCAATTGTTAGTTGTATTTAGTTTGTATTTTATTTATTTTATAAAGTTTATAATTGAAGGGGTTAAGTCAGATTTGTTGAAGTATATTAGTCCACCAATTGTTGTTGATAATTCAATTATTTTGAATAATTGTTTTGAGGAGTATACATCATCATATTTGAAGCCAATTAATATTTTATTATTTAATTTGAGTGTGTTTGTTGAATATTGTTTTGATTTATGCATTATTTATTTATTTTTAATTATTAATTTATTTATTTTATTATTTATATTTTTATATTTATTTTAATTTATTTATTTAAATTATATATATATTATCTAAATTAAGTTGTATTTAGTTTGTATTAATTTAAGTAATACGTGATGATATGTTATTTGTTAGTTCTACCCACAAATCCCCGTCGATCCTGTGAAGGATTCATCGAGGTACTAGAGTGTAAACCGTAGATGGGATTAGAATGTCATATAGTAATTCCCTTGTTGGATGTTGTAGACTACATAGATAGTAAGAGAGATGAATGATAGGATTGATGTGATGAACATGATAACATCGAGTTTGTTTGTGATTAGATTTTTCATAATTGTTATTTAAGTTATTGATTGTTATGATTATATTATCTTGGGATTTAAGTATTTACCTTGTAAGTTGTGAAACCTAACCATTAGATATTTCAGTATTCAATCCACTGCTTGTTAGGAATCCATTGGTGTAACTTTGATAAATAAAACCTTTAATATGCCAAGCATAGGGGTAAACAGAGATTGGAGTTTCATAGATATGATACAGATCTGCATCGTTGGTCAGTTCAAAGATCACGACCCATCCATTGTGGATCAGTAGTTCCACGAATCGATCAATCTCAGGTTGAGAGTAGATGGAATGTGTTGGATTCCAAGTTGAGTTGCGGCTGATAGTTTCGTGATAATAGATTGTATGATTCATAATGATATGTTATTAAGTTATTAAGTGTTATGAATATATTATCATAGGACCATCGTAGTTACATTGTAGTACGGGGGAGGGGAGAGGGTAGGAGGGAAGGGATAGGATATGATGAGATACGATAGGATATGAGATGATAGGGTAGGAGAGGATGGGAGATAGTAGTCAGTCAGGGTAGGAGGGGTAAAAGGTCAAATGTATGGGGATGGGAGGGATGAAACCCAAAAACGTTGGAATGAATTCACAAAAAGGAAGGTGGGGCCCAAAAGAGAAAATGAATTCTCGTAGAGGAAAAGGGAGGAGAGGCGAGGGGGGAACGCAAACTATATATACATCTAACGATTTTATTTTTCGAGTACCCTTTATATACAAGGTACCCTTATAAATAAATCTTAGGATTTATTCTAGGTATGACAATAGGCCTTATATAAGGGAGTAAGGGCCTAATGTCACACTTTAGCGCAAATGTAAATTAACACAAAGACATGTGAATAGTTATATTAGACAAAAAACTAACTCACATTTATAAATTATGGCAACAATCCCAACATATCCTAATCTAAGTCCGCTTACCGGCACAGAACTTATAGTTATTAGTGATGTTAACAATGATAACGTAACAAGAACAGCAACAGTACAGCAAATTCTAGATCTAACTGGTAGTGGCGTTGGAAACTTACAAGCAGTATTGACAGTAGGTAGTGATGCTACTAGTAATATGAAATTAACCGGTGACTTTACGCTCGTGGGCACCTTAGGCGCTAACAAGGTTAACGCAGCTGGTGGAGATTCTAACTTTAGTACTATTGGGAATTTAACTCCAGGAACAATAATTGGTACAGATTTCCAAGCAACAGGTACTGGTACGTTCGATACTACATTACTAGTGACCGGCGTAACCACTTTAGCTGGATTAAACGCTGGAGATACAACCGCAAATAGTTTAGTGATAGATAATGGCTCTAGTTTGCAAGGAACACTTACCGTAGGTGGTGTCACCACTTCAAATGCCACTTTTAACGATGATTTAACAGTTGCTGCTACAGGTACATTCTCCTCAAGTGATGTTTCAATTACTGGTGGTAGTATAGATGGTACAGATATAGGTGTCACTGTAACCGGTGATATATTTGGTGATAATATCGTGAATACAGATGTAAATAATGATATAACACCTAAAGCCGGCGGAGGATTGCTTCCTAGTTCAATAGGAGGAGTTGGATCTATGACTTGGCTTGAATATGCTAACGATTCAAACTTAAACATAGAATTTACCGCATCAAATCCAGCCGCAGCCGCTGATTATTTCACACATACAACCCCAACATTTTTCAAATTCACATCGTTTGATGTAGATGCAGCAAATATTGGTATAGAAGTAAATAATGGATTAGTTGAATTAACAGGTTTATCTAATAACATATCAGATATAGATGCAGGTATAGATAAAACATTAACAACAAAAGAATGGGTTGAAGCTCAAATTACAATAAGTACTTCTACTTTGAGGAATGTAACAACAACAGATACTTTCACAACAGCAGGAGAAACTATAAATTGTACTTCAGGAACATTCACAGTAAATCTACCAACAGCTGTAGGTATTCAAGGAACATTTTTCCAACTTGTAAATAGTGGACTAGGTACAATAACACTAGATCCAAACGGTACGGAGACAATTAACGGTTCTCCAACTATAAGCTTAATAACACAATATACAAGTAGAACTGTTCAATCAGACGGGGCTAATTGGATAGTAATATAAAAATAAATTAACATGAGTTATACACCACCATTACAAGCAGAATTAACAGCATTTGTAACAACAGCATTATTAGCAAATGGGGCAACATTTGATAGTGGAGTACTAGATGCAGCTGGTAAAACGCAGGTACAAACAGAAATAATTGCCTCTCATAACGGTACTATTGATATTTCATTTTGTTCTGATGCTGCAGGCACGGATGTAGTCAGAAGTTTATCAATACCTTATTTAGCTGCAAATGGATATCAATTTTTTGCCGCACCTGCTTTTGTTAATTTCATAAAATATGAATTTACAAATACTGGAGGCGTTACACAGACAGATTTCTATTACACCACTAAATTCCTTACAACAGCTTTATCTCCTCAACTACTAACAACTAAAGCGTTTATTGCAGAAGCAATGGTAACTACTTTAGGTAGAAACATTATAGTGGGACAAAATGATGCAGGAACATTTAATAATGTAAACCTTGACAATCAAAATCATTTAGAAGTAAACGTATCTAATCCCAAAACAGCTTATGACGAACTAACGGTGGCAAATTTATCCCCTATAGTTCAATTAACATTTCCTTATAATATCAATTCGGATATAGTAGACGTTACGGAAGTTGCAGGTGGTACTGTTACACAAGCCACTAACATGGCTATTTTAAATACAAGTGCAACAACAGCAAGTTCAGCAACAGTAACTTCTATAGAGCAAGCGCCTTTTAGAGCAGGACAAGGACATTTAGCAAGGTTTTCGTGTCTATTCACTGGTACCCCAACTGTTCCAACCGCATCTGCTACAATAGGGGTTGGAGATACCAATGATGGTTATAGTTTTCTTTTAAATAGTACTGCATTTGGCATTGAATACAGAACAAATGGAGCGCATGGGCCTATAATTGCTCAGCAGGATTGGAACATTGATGTGTTAGACGGTACTGGTAGCTCTAGTAATCCATCTGGAATGGATTTAGACATTACTAAAGGCAATAGTTATCAAATAGCTTATGGAAGTGGATTTGGAACAGTAAACTTTTCAGTGGAATCTGACGTGTCAGGAGATTATATACTAGTACATGTTTTAGCATTAGCAAACACATTAGCTGCATCTTCTACATATAATCCAACTTTCCCAATGAGGGCTGAAGCTGTAAACGGTGCTGGAACAGATAACATCACTATATCAGTTGCGTCAATGGCTGCGTTTATAGAAGGTGATAATGTTGCAACTGGACCAATAAACGCTTATGAAAATTCTAAATCAATAGGTGGAACTGAAACATCTTTATTCTCTTTAAGCAATCTAACAACGTTTGCTACTAAAGCGAACAAAGTACCAGCATTGTTAAGTTCGTTATCTATGGTAAATGATACTAATGCACCTGGATTTTTTAGGATATGGCAGGATGCTACTTTAGGAGGATCCCCCGTGTACAATCCTATAAATGCTGGATTATCTGTTATGGAAGTAGATATAGCTGGTACAACTGTATCAGGAGGTAAATTAATATGGTCAGGTAGCGTAGGTAAGGACAATGGGGCTTCAATTGATTTAAGCTCATTAAATATAAAAATGAGACCAGGTAGCACTTACACTTTTACTTCTGAGGGTGGCACATCTGCAACGATGGCCATGTCAGCGGTATGGCAAGAAGATTTTTAAAATACTTAATATATAAAATAATACAATTTAATTTAATAAAATGAATGAAACAATAGTAAAGCATCTTAACTTCGGTGATGATGCTAAAAATAAAATATTCGAAGGTGTAAACAAACTAACTAAAGCTGTTAGTTCTACATTAGGTGCTGGTGGTAAATGCGTGATATTAGAAGATGGGCAAGGTAATCCTCAGATAACAAAGGATGGTGTTACTGTAGCAGATAGTGTTATACTTTTGGATCCAGTTGAAAACATGGGATCCAAACTATTAAAAGAAGCTGCTAGGAAAACAGTGAAAGAAACTGGAGACGGTACAACGACAGCTACAATTCTAGCTCATGCTATATTACACGAAGCCATGAAGATATCTGATCTAACTAGTCCTAGAGAACTAAAAGATGGTATAAATTCTGCTGTAGAAAAAGTAATTAAGTATTTAGAGAAATCATCTAAAAGCGTTAAAGGTAAAAAAATAGATCAAGTTGCCACTATATCTTCTAATAATGATAAAGTATTAGGTAAACTTATTGGTGATGCATTTAGATCTGTTGATGAGACAGGTGTTGTAATAATGGAAACGCATGAATTACCTGAAACTACTATACAAAAAATAGAAGGTACTCAATATTCTATGGGATTAAAGAGTCAACATTTTGTGACAAATCAAGATAAAGGTTCTTGCGAATTGTTAAATCCTAAGATTTTAATAGTAGAAAGTAAGATAGAGAATATTAGAAAAATTCAAAATATTCTAGAATTTATAATAAAAAATAAAGAATCATTATTAATAATAGGGGAGGCTGATCCGCAAGTAGTGAATGCCTTAGCTATGAACAAAGTGAAAGGCAATGTAAGAATAAATGTTATAGATGCTCCTGTATATGGTGTTAGCAAAAAAGAGACATTAAGTGATTTAGCATTAATAACTGGAGCAACTGTTATCAATGAAGATTTAGGTGACGATATGGATACTATACAACCAGATTGTCTTGGGATATGTATTAAGAGTACAACAACTCAATTAGAAACTATAATACAGGTTGAAGAGAAACCAAAGGAAGTAGTGGATCTTATTAAGAACATCGAAAGTCAAATTAAAGAAACTAAAAACCCTAACTTAATTAAAAAGTTAGAAAAAAGATTAGTTAGATTATTAGCTAAAGTTGCTATTGTAAAAGTAGGGGCTAATTCGGAAGTCGAACTAAAAGAAAAAAGAGATAGGGTTGAAGATGCTATTTGCGCTACAAAAGCCGCTATAAAAGAAGGAATAGTGCCAGGTGGTGGTATTGCTTTACTTAATGCAAGTCAAGATATAACAGCTAAATCGAACAGTGAACAAGTACTGTTAGATGCTATATGTTATCCTTATAAGATAATATTAGACAATGCTGGTATACATGAACATGACTTATCACTAGACAAGGGTATAGGATTAAATGTGGTTACAGGAGAAACGGTTAATATGGTAAAGTCCGGAATAGTCGATCCTCTACTAGTTACGAAAAGTGCTTTAAGAAACGCGGCTTCAGTAGCAACTACTATACTGTCAACTGATTGTGTAATTAATAATTTAAGAGCATGAAAGCGGTTGGGAAATACATAGTGATAACAGAAGTAAAAGAAACTAGTAAAACTACTGATGGCGGTCTTATTTTAGGTGAAGAACAAAGAGAAGATATAAGATATAGAAAAGGTGATATAGTAAGTATCGGAGATGATGTAGGGGGTGTTAATGTTAGTGATGAAATATATTATGACAGACACGCTGGCTTCTATGTTGAAGTAGATTCTAAAGTTTATATAGTAATAAAAGAACAAGATGTAGTAATAGTTTTATGAGGAAATTAACCTCATCTGATCTAAAAGATCTTAAACTATTAAAACATTATAGGATTATACGTAAATGGGCATGTAAAATGTGTAATCTTAAAGATGCTGATCTTGAGTTATTAATATATTTAGATGCAATAGATTTTTTTAGAAAACAAGATTTTAAAGAAGGTACACATTCTTACAGTTGGGACAATAGGCGCTGGAACAGATTGCTAAAAGAGGGTTGGATAGTTGTTTGGAGAAAACGAAACAGAACCACTCAAAAGTACAATATATATAAAGTTTCCTTTAAGTGCAAACAACTAATAAGTCGCATGTACCGGATTATGTTAGGTGAAGAAGATATACCGGTAAAAGATAATAATAAAACATATTCAGATAAAGTTTTATATACTAGTATATCTAATTTAAACAAAGATAAAACAAGGTAGTATGGGTAAAAGAAAAGATCAAGAGCGCCAAGAATATATAGACATGATCAATGATAAAATAGCTGAATTAGATGCTGCAACTGCTGAAGTAACTGCGGAGCAAGAAAAGCAAGCTCAACTCGATTCAGTAGGTAATCAATATGGCAGTTCAGGATTTTTTAGAGGAGGTAATACTAAAGAATTAAACGCTTTTAGTAAAGGATTAGGATTAGACATATCTGAACCACCAACGATTCCTGATAGTCTTAGAGGAGGTTTTGATGATTCTACAGCTTCTACTTTTGGAGATTTATCTGGAGCTATAACCGACCCAAATGCTATATACAATGATGATACTTTTACTTCAAATCAAGCAGCAGAAGAATTATATAATAACAAACTAACAACCTAAAACAATATATATTATGCCAGCATACGGAAAAGAACAAAAAGCTGCGGGAGTAGCAAAACAAACTAATCTAGGAGAATCAGCATCGTCAATGAGAAGATGCGGTAAAGGATTTGAAATACTAGAACCAGTATATAAAGGAAACGCAGTACTAAACGCTAACAAATGATGGATTTAGATAGTATAAAATTATATAGTTTAAATGCTACGTCATTTTCTATAGGTTGTTTTAATTGGTTAGAACCAACTCTAGAGGTATTATTACTTGTGGCGACACTAGGATATACATTACATAGGTGGTATATGCTGAAGAAAGGTAAAAAGAAGTGAGGGAAGTAACCGTTGCATCTATCGTAAATGCTATGTCTAATTTAGGTCACAATGTTTTCACTGGTGATACTAAACCTTATAATTTAAATATCGTCGGTATTAGATCTCACAATCCAACTACAGACGCGTTTAATGATCTTATGTGCGTTTTCTGGAAATATGAAGGACATTGGAATATATACAAAATGCAATGTACAACTTTACCAGGTTTATATTGGTTGGAAAATCCTATGAACTCTAGAGGTTGTGCAATATTAAAAGAAGGGCAATACAAGTCTGTTTATAAAGTAGATATTCATAATGGTAAATATGAAGCGCTTTGTCAGAGATTAGGTAATGTCACTGTTTTTCGTGACGATGACGAAGATACAGAATATGATATGTTAGAAGGTACAGAACAAACTGGGATGTTTGGAATAAATCTACACAGAGCTTCAGCATACAAAGAATTAGAAGAAATTGGAAAGAATTCAGCAGGTTGTCAAGTGATCCAGGATCCAAATGAATTTGAGGTTCATATGAGGGTTGTAAAGAAAGCCGCTGAAATATGGGGTAATAGTTTTACCTATACATTAATTAACGAAAAAGATTTAATATGATTGATAAAATCAAAAAAGTAGTGACATCACCGTTATTTACAACCGCATTAGCTGGCGCAACAGGTGCTGCATTAATGGTAAAAGGAGACACACTTTACGCTGGCATGGCCTTTGGCGTAGCTATATGTAAATTTTTGGCAGCATTTAAAACAATATAAATAACTAATTATGGCAAATTATAAGAGTACGGAAAACGACGTGGCTAAATCCAGGTTGTTTACTAAACCTGGAGATCCACCTGGAGGAGGAGAAGAGGAGAAAAAAGAAGTAAAACAAGTAGATCAAAAATTGGTAACTATAATGCCTTTTATTAGTTCTGAAGCTAATGAAGGAGGCAAAGATTTTCAAGCGCCGAAAGGTACAGGATCTGGGCTTAATAGTGAAGGTGTTGTCATTTCATCACTCATGCCGGAGCCAAAACCTGGCATAAAAAAGAAATCAAATAATAGCGGAGGAGACGGCGGCCCACGTCCTCAAGAAGGATTTGGAGCTTATTCTAATATGAAAAGAAATGAACTAAAAGCATACGCATCCAACCAAGGTATTGAATGGACTAATCGTGCAGACGTTACTACCGAATTATTTAAAGTAAACCCAAAAGCGGTGTTTAAAACGGGAATTTAACAATGCCTAAGGAAAAGAAAAATCGTAAGAAATTTAAAGATACTAAAGTAGGGGTTTTCTTAAAAGATAAAGCTCCTAAAATACTTGATGGTATTAGCGATATATTACCCAATAGTGGGGTTTATGGTATTGTTAAAAATCTAATAAGTACAGATATAGTCATGACTCCTGAAGATAAGGAGATGGCTTTAAAACTTTTAGATCTTGATGTTGCTGAAATGGAGAGTATATCCAATAGGTGGCAATATGATATGCAGTCAGATTCATGGTTATCTAAGAATACTAGACCTTTAACTCTGATATATTTAACTATATGCATGACATTATTCATATCCTTTGATTCTATAGGTATGGCTTTTGAAATGGATATAGCGTGGATAGAATTATTAAAGACATTACTGGTTACAGTATATGTAGCTTATTTTGGTTCTAGAGGAGCTGAAAAAGTATTTATAAATAAAAACAAAAAAGAATAAAATGAGTTTAATAGGTACAATGTACAAAGAACCTAGAATCTTCGCGCATGATGCGGTAGTTCTTGCTGACGCTATAACGGTATATAATGATCCTATAGTTCCAATGCCCGTAATAACATCACCATTGAATACTCCTAATTTAGGGGAGTTTATAACTTATACAGTTGGATTAACCACTTACCAAACTCCTGGTCCAGGTGTTGGTATTTATATTGGTGCTGATTGTGATTTAACCGTTGTAATGGAAAGTGGTAATGAAGTAGAATATACTGGTTTAAAAGCTGGAAGTTTTTTACCTATATCCGTATTAACAGTGACAGGTTGCTCGTTGGGAGTAATTGCCGTTGCTAGTCCTAGTATATTAGTGATATACTAAAATGATTATACCATTCTATAACGCCATAGGTGCGCAAAGAATAAATAGTGGTGGCGGTGCTATTCCACTCGTCAACACCAAGTCATTAGCTTTCGATGGTGTGGACGATTATGTGGATTTAGGAGATAATTTTAATAGTGTTTTTACTGGTGCTGATTGGAGTTTTTCAGCTTGGATAAATGTTAGTGCTAATACTTCATACGATTGTTTTTTCTCAAAAGGTTTACCAGTACAATTTTATGTAGAATCTAATAAGGTAAAAATTTGGTTAGGGTGGCCAGGAAGCGTTTATTTAGGAAATATGCAACCTTTGGAATCTGCTACAACTCTTTCGCTTGATACATGGTATCATATTGCTTTTACACGTTCAGGAAATGATAATATTTTATATATAAACGGTTCTCCTGATGCTACCGCTACTTCAGTAGGTTCTGTTACTACTTCAGCAGTAGAGTCAGTAATTGGAGCATATACTACTACTCCAACATTTCCGTTTCAAGGTAACATTGACGAAGTAGCGATTTTTGATTATGTTTTAACTGAACCACAAGCACTAGAGATATTCAACGCAACGTCTATTGGTGAAACAGCAGATTTAACAAGTTTAAATCCTATTGCGTGGTATCGATGTGGGGACAATTCAACCTATCAAGCACCTCAGATTTTAATGCCTGAGAATCTTAACAAGGACAAGGTTTCGAATTATTCAATGGCTTTTGATGGTGTGGACGATCAGATTCAATTTACAAAAACTGGTATTGATACCGCAATAAGTGTATCATGTTGGATAAAAACAACTCACGTAAACGTAGGAACAAAAACAATTGTTTGTGAAGATGATGGAAGTGGGGCAGATAGAAATTGGAATATAAGCATAGTTCCAGCACAAAAATTATCTTTTGACATATGGCATACCGATTTAACACCAACTCAATGCCTTGATCCATTGGCATCAAGAGTGCAAGACGGGGCTTGGCATCATATTTTAGGGACTTGGGATGGTACTACAAATGCAGATTCAATGAAATTATATGTTGATGGAGGTCTTGTTGATTCTAACACACCAGTAACCACAGGTGTGACATTAGATTCAACATTTGGATTAAGCATTGGAGCATTACAAAATAATATAAATTACAATTTTAATGGTAACATTGACGAAGTTGCAGTATGGGATAATGGTATTGACATAAGTAGCGTTTGGGACGGGTCAGGTACACCAACAGATCTTAGCTCACTTAATCCCCTAAGATATATTAAATTAGGAGAAGAATCTAAATTCACTTCACAATGGTTAGTGCCTAATCAAATGAGTCAAGATACTGCGTTTGATTTTAATGTGACAGCTGATTATATA
>Ga0255048_10001838_pt1 | contig 14160 bp, 15 predicted proteins | sample JV7_2_2_MG_FD_183619 | JGI IMG/M metagenome (GOLD analysis project Ga0255048, IMG submission 183619) | Seawater microbial communities from Jervis Inlet, British Columbia, Canada - JV7_2_2 | ecosystem: Environmental > Aquatic > Marine > Inlet | place: Canada: British Columbia | collected 2016-10-06
GAAAACCTTGTCGTGATCGGGACCCTCGCCTGAAACCCGGTACTCGGGTTGCTGTCCCTTTTGGGCCAGAGCCTCCTGAAGCCGGGTTTTGAAGTCCTCGACACCGGGGGCATGGGCCCGACGGTCGATTTCATCGGCGACATGATCGAGTGTGACCTCAGCGGCCCGCTGATAACCGGCCTCCAGGTAAAGGGCGCCGAGTAAGGCTTCCACCACATCGGAGAGAATGCTGGCCTTCCGGCGGCCCCCGGTGACCTCCTCCCCCTTCCCGACGTGGAGGTAGGTGCCGATATCCAGTCGCTCAGCCACCACCGCCAGCACAGGTTCATTGACGACGGCGGCCCGCAGCTTGGCCATCTGACCCTCCGGCATCTGGGGGTAATCGGAGTAAATGCGCTCGGTAACTGCCAGCTGCAACACGGCGTCCCCCAGAAACTCCAACCGTTCGTAATCCCGGGCGGAGGGGTCCTCCCCTGCATATGAGCGATGGGTGAGAGCAGCCCGCAGGAGGTTGCGATCCTGAAAGCGGTGCCCGAAAGCGTCCTCGAGCTTCGAGGTCATGACTCGAGGCCCGTGCGAATCCGATCGAGAAGATGGCGCTCGGCTTCCCTCGCCGTCATCCGGATGGCGTTGGCCATGGCGGTGCGGGAGGCGGAGCCATGGGCGATAGTGACAACACCCTTGACCCCGAGCAGGCTGGCACCTCCGTAGGACTCGGGGTGCAGCTTGGCGCGCAGCCGCTCCAGGCCGGGGGCGAAGATCTCAATCAGTTCGGGGTGCTCAATCAGCACCGCGCCTAATTCCTGCTTGAAGGCTTCCATCACGAAGCGGCTGGTTCCCTCGGAGGTCTTGAGAGCCACATTGCCGGTGAAGCCGTCGGTGACGATGACATCCGGGGTGTCCGACACGATGTCGTGCCCTTCCACGTTACCGATGAAGTCGACCGGTGCTTTCTCGAGCGCCTCGTAAGCCTCGCGATCGCGGTTGCGGCCCTTGCCAGGCTCTTCTCCGATGTTGAGTAAGCCGACGGTCGGGGAGGCAATTCCCAGCCGGGTCTCCGCCAGGGCTACTCCCATGACGGCGAACTGAACGAGATGCTCGATCTTGACGTCGGGGTTGGCGCCGGCGTCCAGCACGATCTTGCCCTTTTCGCCGGTCGGAACCACCGCGGCGATGGCCGGGCGCAGCACGCCCTTCATGCGGCCGATGATCATGGCAGAGGCGGCCATGGTGGCTCCGGTGGAACCGGCCGACACCAAGCCATCGACCTCGCCCTCCGAAACCAGGCGGGCCGCCACCGCTATCGATGAGTTGCGCTTCTCCCGCAGGGCACCGGCCGGATCGTCCGCCATGTCGATGACCTCGTCGGCGTGAACGATCGATAAGCCCGAGTCACCGGCCAGAGGGGCGAGCAGCGATTCGTCTCCGACCAGGACGACGTCGACCCCCGACTCGATGGCTCCTGCCACCGTTTCAGTGGGAGCGTGGTCGCCCCCCATAGCGTCCAGCGCGATCCGAGCCATGCCCGGACCTACTCAGCTGTGTCTGCGAAGACCTCGCGACCGTTGTACGAGCCGCATTCCGGGCACACACGATGCGGGAGCGTCGCAGAATTGCATTCGGGACAAATCGTCGTCGTGGGCGCGCTCACTTTCCACATCGCCTTGCGGCGGCGGGTGCGCGAACGAGACATCTTCTTCTTGGGTACCGCCACAAGCAGTCCTTTCCTCAGTCGGGAAGCAAATCTTTGAGTACGGCGAACGGGGATCGGTCCGCGTCTTCGTGCCCCTGGCACGGTGCTGTATTCAAGTCGGCTCCACACAATGCGCAAATACCTTCGCAGGTCTCACGGCAAACCGGGGTCAGCGGGAGGGCCAGCACCACCTCGTCGTGGATGGGCCCGGCGGTGTCGATCCAATGCTCGTAGATCCGATAGCCATCCTCGTCCGGCTCACGGGCGAACAGTTGCCGCACTTCGATCTCGAGGTCCTCATTCCACTCGACCAGGCACCGGTTGCAGGTCAGCTGCACCGGGACATCGACTCGGGCCACCAGATAGATGCCGTCGGTCAGCCCCTCCAACCTCCCGGCGACCGCCACACTGTCAACCACCTGGGCGTTCTCGATCCTCGCTTCCAGCTCGCCTCTGAATTCGACCACGCGGGTCTTCCCGGGGTGGGTCAGCAGGTCGCCGACGTCGAGCAAGAAAGGACTGTGAGACACGGTGGCTACAGGATACGGAGCGCGGGGCGCTGACAGAACGGAATGGCCCGTAAGATCGGATCATGGAGCTGGAACCACTGTCTCTCCGGTTGCTCGGGTGTCTCATCGAGAAGCAGATGACGACCCCTGAGTATTACCCGATGACCGTCAACTCTCTGACGGCGGCCTCCAACCAGAAGACAAACCGCAACCCGGTCGTTGAGTACACGGAGGCCGAGGTACTTGATGGAATCAATAGGTTGCGAGACCTCGGCCTGGTCCGGGCGGTCCGCTCGCCGGGTGGCCGTGCTGCCAAGTACAAGCATGCGCTCGACGACGTTCTCGAAATCGACGGTGAGCAGGCCTCGTTGTTGGCCGTCCTTATGCTGCGGGGTGAGCAGACGCCGGGAGAGCTGCGGCTGCGCACCGAGCGCTATCACGACTTCACCAGCGTTGATGAGATTGAGGAAGTCCTGAGTGGCCTCGAGCATCGTGACTCTCCACTGGCCGAGCGGCTCGAGCGCCGACCAGGGGAGAAGGAAGCCCGCTACCACCAGCTGCTCGGGGGCCAAGCCGGGCCCGTCCCCGAACCTGCCGCCAAACGCCCCGAACCACCGGCAGGCGAACTCGAGGAGTTGTGGATCCGGTTGCGAGACCTCGAGGATCGGGTATCCAATCTGGAGGACCTCGCCTAGGGGTAGTGAGCGTGCGCCGCCTATTTCTCCTCACATTGCTCGCCGTGGTCGGCACCGCCTGCCAGAACGACAGCGGCGAGCCCCCGACCACAGTTGCCTCGACCGTGGTGACCACAACGACGACCACCGCGCCAGCTACCACCACCACGAGCACGACGACCACCACGCTGCCCCCCACGCCCACCACCATCCCGACCGAGCCCGAATCCGACCCAACCGCCCCACCCCCCGATCGATCGGCCCCGACCGCCCGCATTGGAGCAGCCGTCGTCGCCGCCGGCGGTGCCGATCTCTACGACGACAGGACGGGCGGACCGTACGTGCGGGCTCATGAGGGACTTCTCTTCCCGGTAGTCGGACGCGACGGTGACTGGCTCGAACTGCTCAACCACTGCGACGACCCCAGCTGGGTGCTTTTCAGCGAAGTGGCGTTCACCCCCGCCCGAGCCGGGTCGACACCGCCCGGGGAAGGGGTTGCATTTTCGCAGGCCGTCATCGTCGTCGACCCCGGCCACGGGGGGCCGAACATCGGTGCGGTTGGGCCGGCCGGCCTCATCGAGAAGGAAGTCAACCTGGACATTGCCCGCCGCACCAGGGATCTGCTCATGCGCCAACACACCGTCGATTGGGAAACCGGCGAGATTCTCGACGGCTCGGTCATCCCGCCGGCGGCGCGGGTGTGGCTGACCAGGCCCGAAGGTCCAGAAGGAGCCGACATCGAGGCAGGCCTCACATTCCGGACCACCATCGCCGACAGTGTGAACGCCCACGCCCTGGTCTCGATCCACAACAATGCGGCTCCCGATGGGCCGTTCGAGGGTCCCGGCAGCGAGGTATACCACCAGGTCGGCAACCCGGAGTCGAAGCGGCTGAGCGGACTCATCCTCGAGGAGATGCGGCGTGGATTCTCCGCCTTCGAGGCCGAATGGGTGGGTGACGACGACGCCGGGGCCAAGGTGCGGATACGAGAGGATGGGATGGACATCTACGGCATCCTGCGCCTGTCCGACGTCCCGTCGGTCATCGTCGAGGGCCTTTACATCTCGAATCAATCGGAGGAGGCGCTACTGGCCACCCCGGAATTCCGGCAGGCCTACGCAGATGCTATGTATCGAGCGCTGGTGCGGTTCATCACCACCGAGGAACCCGGGTCGGGTTTCGTCGACACCGAGCCGTTCACCGCCGGGGGTCTCAGTTCGGGGGCGCCGGTAGAGAAGTGCACGGTGGCAGCCCAACCCGAGCAGTAGTCGGGCCGACTGCTTGAGCTTGTCGGCGGTCAGGAGGGCTTCCCACCGGCCAGTCCCGCAGGCCAGGATCCGGTGCGATCAATCGGCCATGCGCCATGCGATCGAGGCTATCCGATGCGGGCCACATCAAGTGCGAGGCGCAGAAGCTTGCCGTCGCCTGGCAGCCTCCGCCGGCTTCATGCGCCCCAACGCCGGCCAGGCCTGGGCGGCACAGAAAGGAACGCACTGCTGGGTTTCGCCAACGGTGCCGACATGGACACAACACTGGAGCAGCCGTTCTTCGATCATCGTGTTGACGTCCATGAACGGCTTGACCGTTATACGCTTGACCCGGGTGGCCACCAGCTTTCTGAGCGCCTCAGGATCGCGAACTGCCCTGCCGGCCAACCGAACCAGGGTCGAGAGCCCGATGTCGCACCGCCGCAAGACGACGTCGAACAAGTCACCAATCCTGGGGTGGGTCAGCGACGATCGCTCACTGAAGAGGCCATGCAGTGACTCTTTGACCAGCACTCGCAGATCGACGTCCAGTTCGGGCTGGGCGATGCAGTTGCCTACCAGGCCCAGGTGATCCCGGAGCCGCGCGGAGCCCAGCAAGCGGACAATGCTGGTCCAGTCACCGGAGTCGGTCCGCACCATGTAGCCGACGCTGGCGCAGTGAGGGTGCGAGCAGGGAAGAGCGATCAGATCGTGGGCGGTGACTACGCCACCGGTTTGTGGGCCGAGCCGGTTGAGGACCCCTGTGTTGGTGAGCCGGTCAAGCGGGTCGATTCTCTCCGACCTACCGGATCCGAACACCGGTTGAATCGCTACTCCGCCGATGAAGGGGGTGTTGAGGGCGAAGCCGACGACGGCGCCGATCTCATGGTCGTTGACACCCCGGGCGGCCGTCATCGTGAGAGTGGTGAACACTCCGGCCGCAACCAGGCGGTCCACTGCAGCTTGCTTGAGTTTGCGCAGGTCGGCTCCCCGATGGAACTGGTAGGTAGCCTCTTCGAACCCGTCGAACTGGAGGTAGACCTCGAGCCGGGAACGATGTCGGGCCAGGAAGCTGAGCAACTCGTCGTCGCGAGCCACCAGAAGGCCGTTGGTGTTCAAGATGACCCGTACGATGTTGCGCTCCAGCAGCTGTTCGATCAACGGGTACAGATGGGGGTGAAGTGTCGGCTCGCCGCCGCTGATCATCAACACGTCCAGAGGCCCGCCTTCCAAGAGCAAGCGCCGATCCACGTTGGCGAGCACGTCTTCGATGTCGGCTACCCCACTCAACACCGGCGACGACCCGGCATAGCAGGTCGGGCAGTTGAGGTTGCAGCGCTCGGTGATGTCCTCCAGCAAGATGCAGGTGTGCTGGATCTGTCCGGCTCCGAGACCCTGCAGATAAACGGCGGGAACCGGGTCGTGGTTGTCGGGCGAGTCCGGGGTCGGTGGTTTGGTGGGAGCCGTCCACTGCTCCAGGTAGTCGAGGAGCGAGGCGTCTTCTTCGTAGAGGCTGACAACCGGGCCGTGGTCCGGGCAGGTTCGCAGCAGCCAGACCTTGCCGTCGGCCTCGGCTAGTTGGCCGGGCAGCCGCGACACCGCCCCCAGCGGGCGGTCGGGCGCGTCAACGTGACAGACGGGACAGAAGGCAATCACCGGCTTGCGAACCCGGTCGAAGCTGGTCGGTGCATTCATGAGGCCACCCCGGCCATCGGCCGGACCAGTGTCGACCGGTAGGCATGGCGGGCGAGCTGCCGGCCGAAGTAGGCGAATAGCACCGGCATTGTGAACAGGAGAAAGATCTGCGACCCGGACAGCCCGAATGCGAAGGCCTCGTTGCCTCGCACGAACTCGACGAAGAACCGGAACGTGCCATAGACGAGCAGGAACACCTTGAACAGTTCTCCGGGGATGTCGACCCGGCCCCGCAACCAGATCAGCAGCCAGAAGAGCGCTACCAGCGCCACTATCTCGTACAGAAATGACGGGTGGAGCGGCTGCTGCAGTAGACACTGCGGACAGTTGGGAATCCCTGCTCCCACTTCAGGCGAGACCGTGATGCCCCAGGGCAGCGACGTCGGAGTACCGATCGGTTCGGTCAGGAAACACCCGATGCGGCCGACGGCGATCCCGAGAGCCACCGCGGGAGCAAACAGATCCCCAGTCTTGTGGGGATAGCCGACCAATCGCTTGGTGATGAGAACGCCGAAATAGGCACCGGCCAGGCCGCCCAAGACGCTCTTGCCGCCGTGCAGCCACAGGCCCACCAGGTTTGGTTCAGGATTGTCGGCCAGGTACTGCCAACCGGTCCCGAGTTTGGCGAACACGGCCCCGATTACGATCGCTCCGGCGGCAACGCTCCACAGCCGGGGATCGTGGACGTCCCGGCGGCGTCCCTCAGCCCAGAACACGCCGACCGCCACCGCCACTCCCAGCACGACAAATACGTCGTGAGTCCCTATGTCGACGGGGCCGAGCCGGAAGAGAACCGGCACCATTAGATGACGGCTGCCAGTGTCCTCACGCAGACTCCAAAGCCGAGTACCAGGATTGCAAGCACTACCAGCAGGGTGACCGCCCAACCCGACATGGGCTTGCGCGGCGGTTGCTCATTCATGTGCTGCTCCTTTCGTTGCGTTGTGGAACGACGACCTGCGCGGCAGCCAGCCGGGAACACGCCCGGCGTACTCCGTCCAGGCCTCACCGAACTCGGCCGCCAATAGCCGGTCCTCATGTCTCGCTTTCACCGAAAGCCCGACGACCGAAGCGAGCGCGAATACGAGGGTCCACGTCCGATAAACGGCCAGCCCACCGAGCACCGCCAGAGCGATCCCGAAGTACATGGGATGGCGCACCAGCCGGAACGGACCGTTGGTTATCAGCTGATGGTTCGCATACAGCTCGGTACCGAGGGAAGACGAGACGTTGTACATGTCGCCCAGCGTGTGCCTCCCCCACAGGTAGAGGGTCAGGCCTAACGAGCCAAGAGCAGCGCCCACCAGCACCGCAACTATCCGCGCCCAATCTGCCAGAGTGCCGGGAAGCGGGCTCCACAGCAGGGCCCAGATAGCGAAGTACGGCACCGCGACCAGGAGATAAGACGTCTGTGCTCCCATCCTGGGGGCGAGCCCGAGACCGCGACCGACGGGGCGGAGTCGGCTGCGGGCGGCGGCAGTTCCGGCGACCAGCCAGGCGATGAGGAGGCCCCCCATCCCGGCTGCCCGTACGATCCACTCGAAGGTATCAATCACCGCGTGGCTCCTGGATCGGCATCGCTCGCAGCGCCGACGACCGGACCAGGACCGTTGTCAGGAACCTCCGGGCCCGGGGAAGGTGGGCAAGACAGACGGGCACGACCACGGGGGCCGACGTCTGATCGTGGATCCGGACCACGGCGTTGAACCCCAGCAGCAAGAAAGCAACGGAGCCCACGACGGCCAGTGCAGTGGCAACCGACCCCAGCCCCCCGAACACCGCCAGCAATCCGAACAGCAAGGCGACGAGCAGCCTGTCGGGGTGAAGCTTGGTTCCGAGAGTGGCTCGCAGGTCCCGCAGGTCCATCGCGAAACGTCGCTCACCGACCGGAAAGAGGCCCAGGATCGTTCGAGGTGTGACACCCTCGAGGCACTGTCGATCCACCGCCAGGTGCGAACGTAGATACCAACTCACGCCGTTGGTGAGCAGAACCACCTCTTCCCGGGATAGCTCAGCGTTCAGATGGGCGCCCGTCGGATGGCGTCGCGGCTCCATACGACCTCCCGGCCGATTCACCCCATTGATGACGCGCGCCGACGACGTCCAGTAGAGGCGAACGTCCCTGGTGTCCGGCTACTCGCTGATAGGCACCTCGGGTGGCGCCGGCCGTGCCTGGTGGAGCTCGCCCCGGCGGTCCCGGACACGTTCCAACAGGTTCACGAGCAGCGTCTCGGTGTGCTCGTAGCTGGACTCGGCCACATCCTCGGCGCCCAGTCGGATCGTTCGAGCTTCTTCCTCGGCGTTCCTCACCAGGATGTTGGCCTCCTCGACGGCTTCGGTCATCACCTGAGACTCGGAGACCATGGTGGCGGCGGCTTCCTTGGCGCGGCGCAATATCTCATTGGCCTGTTCATTGGTTTGAGCGATGAATGCCTCCCGCTCACGGACCATCCAGCGGGCGGTGCGTAGCTCTTCGGGCAGCTTTTCGTGCAGGTCGCGCAGCCGCTCGACGAAATCGTTCCTGTCGATACTGGCGTTGCCGGACAGTGGCACTCCCCTGGCTTGCTCGACCGTGATTATCAGCTCTTCGACGACGTCCTGTAGTTCGCCGACAGTGGCGGGAACGTCGTCGGTCTCCTCCTCAACGGCGAAGTCGAAGTCATCGGTCATTGGAATCGCTCCTTCAGTGCTTCGGCAACCACCGGCGACACAAGCCCATCGAGCGAGCCACCGAACCGGCCAACTTCTTTGACAAGGGAAGACGAGAGATACGCATGATCGGGGCTGGTGGGAAGGAACACAGTCTGTACGCCCGACAGGTGATGGTTCATCTGCGCCATTTGCAGCTCGTACTCGAAATCCGAGACTGCCCGCAGGCCCTTGACAATCACGCCGGCGCCCTTTCGGGCTGCGAAGTCGACCAGCAGTCCGTCGAAGTCGTCGATCTCGGTGTTCTCCCACTCCCCGCAGATCTCTTCAAGCATCGCCTTGCGTTCCCCGGCGGTGAACAGCGGCGACTTCGACGGGTTGGCAACCACCGCGATCACAACCCTGTCGAACACTTCAACGGCGCGGGCGATGACGTCGACATGGCCGAGCGTGGGAGGGTCGAAGCTGCCGGGAACAACCGCCACCGTCATGACTCATCCCTTTGGTAGATCCACAGTTGGGTGTCGCCGTAGCGGCGATCGTCGACCAGAGAGGTAGAAGCGGGCGCGGCCGGCGACTGCTCTCCGGCCCGTCGATGCACCACCATCACTCCTCCGTTCGCCAACAGCGCGGCCGCGGCCGCGAGCACCTCCTCGACCAACGCTAGCGACAGGCGGTACGGAGGGTCAACGAATACCAGATGGAACTCCGACCCGGCCCCGCTGAGGAAGGCGCCGACATCGGATGCGACAACCCGTCCTTCGAATCCAGTCGAATCCAGGTTGGCCCGCAGAACCCGCAGGGCGGCCTTCCCCCGCTCGACGAACGTCACCGATGCGGCACCCCGGCTAAGTGCCTCGATCCCGAGAGCTCCGGAGCCTGCGTACAGGTCGAGAACGTCCGCCTCCGCGACGACAGCCCCCAACGATGAGAAGAGCGCTTCTTTGGCCCGATCCATCATGGGGCGGGTCTCGTCGCCGTCCGGTCCCTGCAAGCGGCGACCTCCGGCTGTGCCGGCGATAACTCTCATGACACGAACAGCCAGGCGACAGCTTCACCCAACAAAGCCTGCACTTCGCTGGCGATTTCGTGATGTCCCGCCAGGTCGGGATCAGCCGCCACCAGAGCAAAGGCTTCCCGCCTGGCGTCGATGAGCAACCGCGTGTCGCGCAGGACGTCGGCGATTCGCAGGTCGGCGGCCCCGGCCTGGCGGGCCCCGAAGACCGTCCCCTGTCCGCGAATTCGCAAATCCTCTTCGGCCAGGACGAAGCCATCGTCCGTTTCGACCATGGCGGCGATTCGCTCCTCACCTTCCGGAGTAGTCGGGTCGGCCACCAGGTAGCAGTAGTTGGGGCCCACCCCGCGACTAAGCCGTCCTCGCAGCTGATGGAGCTGAGAAAGCCCGAACCGGTCGGCATCTTCGATCACCATCACCGTGCTGTGGGGTATGTCAATGCCCACCTCGATAACGGTGGTCGCCACCAGCACGTCCAGCTCTCGATCACGGAACGAAGCCATCACCGCCGCTTTGTCGGCCGGAGCCATCTGGCCGTGCAGCAATCCGACCCGCAGTTCTGAAAGCAAACCGGAGAGCCGCTCCCACTCGGCAGTGGCCGAAGCGGCTTCCACCTTGAGGCTGTCCTCCACCAGCGGACACACAACAAAGGTCTGATGCCCGGCGGCCGCCTCTTCTTGAATCCGCTTCACCCACCGCTCCTCGGCGGCCGGAGTCTTGCCGAGTGCCACCGTCTCTACTTCGGGCCGCCCCGGCGGCATCTCCTCCCGCCCGATCGAACTGACGTCGAGATCGCCGTACAGCGTCATCGACAGCGTGCGAGGGATAGGGGTGGCGGTCATGATCAGCAGATCGGGTTCGGCCCCGGCACCCTTCTCACGCAGTTGCACTCTTTGATGGACGCCGAACCGATGCTGTTCGTCCACTACCGCCACCCCCAACTGATGGAAGTGCAAGCCCTCCTGGATGAGAGCGTGGGTCCCAACCACAATGTCGACGCCTCCGGCTGCGATCTCCTCAATCAACTCGGAGCGGGTGATGGATTGGCGGAAGTTGACTTCGGCATTCGAGCCGGTGAGCAGCGCCAGACGGACCGGCCGCTCGAAGTCGGACTGGGTGAAAAGACTGCCCATGCCGCCGGCTTCGATAGGCGGTGCCATCCCGGCGCCGGCCAGCAGCGCGCCGATGCTGAGGAAATGCTGGACCGCCAGCACCTCGGTCGGCGCCATGACCGCCCCCTGGTAGCCCCCATCAGCTGCGATCAACATCGCGGCCACGGCGACAATCGTCTTGCCGGACCCCACGTCGCCCAGCAGCAGACGGTGCATCGGATGGGGGCGATCCATATCCTCCTGGACCTCGCCGATGACACGTTCCTGGGCGGCGGTGAGCGAAAACGGCAAACCGGCGCGGAGAGTGGCGACCAGGCCATCGTCCACGGGAGCATGTGCAATGCCGACCGCTTCGTCGATCTGCTTCCGCTTCTGAAGGGCGAGCGCAACCTCCAACCGGAAGAACTCATCGAACACCAGGCGGTCGCGGGCCGGCGCCACATCCTCGATCGTCTCCGGGAAATGGATCCGATCCAGGGCGGTACTGCGGTCCGGCAGGTCCAACCGTTCCCGAATCTCCGAGGGCACCGGATCGCCAACCGGTAAGGACCGCATCACCGCGTTATGGATGCCGCGTCTCAGGTGCCCGGGCGTGACACCTTTGACGCCGGGGTGGACGGGAACGACGCGGCCGGTTATCAGGGATTCCCCAGGGCGGTCGAGCACCTCCGCCTCCGGTACTTTCATCTGTAGGCGCCCCTTCTGCCGCTCCAGCTTTCCCGACAGCGCCACTTCGGTTCCTTCTGGAAGCTGGCGGGTGCGGAAAACCTGGTTGAACCAGGTGACGAACACAAAAGAGTGGCCGTCGGAAACAGTCGCGTTGACGATGGACAGGTTGCGCCGTATCCGACGGACATCAATCGCCTCCACCGTCCCCACGATCGTCACCTCCTCACCGAGCGGCGCATCTGCGATGGCGGCGATGTTGGACCGGTCGATGTAACGGCGGGGCACATGGAACAGCAAATCGGTGACGCTCTCGATCCCGGCGGCGTTCAGAGAAGTAGCCCGCTTCCCGGTCAGGTTCTTGACTCGGGAGACCGGAATGGTCGATAGGTAGGCGAGGGTCCGCTCGCCGGCCTCAGTCGTCACTCGACGCTGAGGAGGTAGGGGTAGAGCGGCTGACTGCCGGACACGACTTCAACTTCGACGTTGTATTCCTCTTCCAGCCAGGCGGCGGCCGCCCGGGTAACGGCGCGGTCGGCCTCGGCACCGGTGATGATGCTCACAATCTCGGCGTCATCGGCGAGGAGCAGACCGAGTAGCCCGGTCAGTGCTTCGTCCAACCCGGTCTCGACCACCGCGACATCGCCATCCAGCAAGCCCATCCAATCGCCCTCGACGACCGCGCCTGCGGGCGTCGTCGAGTCCCGCACTGCCCTGGTCACCTCGCCGCTGGACACGTCGCCCATCGCCGAATGCATGGCCGACGCCACCTCGTCAATCGATTGGCCCGTCGGCAGATAGGAGACCATCGCCGCCATGCCCTGGGGTACCGACCTGGTCGGCACGCACACCACGTGTTTGTCGGTGAGGTCATTCAGTTGCTCGGCAACGGGAACAATGTTCTTGTTGTTGGGCAGAACCACCACTGCCTCGGCCGGCGCCGCTTCGACGGCGGCCAGCAACTCCTCGGTGGATGGGTTCATCGTCTGGCCACCGACGACAACTCCCTGCACCCCCAACTGGCGGAACATCTCAACGATCCCAACGCCGACTGCGACCGCCACCACCCCGACCTCGGCACCGACAAATACCGCCAGCGGCTCGAAGGAGGATGGATGGTGATGCATTGACTCCCGCTCAGCCTGGTCCAGAAGATCGGTGATCTGGATCCGGAAGGGTCGGCCCGCCCTGATCCCGGCCTCGATTGCTTCGCCGATGTCGTCGGTGTGGATGTGGCAGTTGTAGGTGCCATCGCCGCCCACCACCACAATGCTGTCGCCGATGTCCATCCATTCCTGCTTGAAGGCGACCAATGGCGCTTCATCAGCTTCCAGGAAATACATGACCTCGTAGCGAAGCCCGCTGATGTCGTACCCGACTTCCAGCTCTTCGGCGATCACGCCGGCCACCGCCTTGAAGATCTCCGCCGGCAGCGTCGCCTCCTCGCCGGTGACCTCCTCCAGGAAAGCTGCCACCAGCAGGAGCAACCCGGCGCCGCCGGCATCAACCACCCCGGCCTCTTTCAGGACCGGCAGCAGCTCTGGCGTGTTCTGCAGAGAAGCCTCCGCCCGCGAGTAAGTCCTCTTTAGCAAGGCACCCAGCTCCTCCCCCTCGGGGGTGTCCGTGTCTGCGGCCGCCTCGGCCGATTCACGCAGCACCGTGAGAATCGTGCCCTCCACCGGGCGCATCACCGCCTGGTAGGCGGCTTCCGATGCTCGATCGAAGGCCTCCACCAACTGGTCGGTCCCGACCGACTCGGTGGACCGGAAGGTGTCGGCGAGGCCCCGCAGAATCTGGCTGAGAATCACCCCGCTGTTGCCCCGGGCTCCCATCAGGGACCCGTGGGAGATGGCGGCCGACAACTCCTCCATGGTCTCGGCGTCTGAGACCTCCTCGACGACTGAGGCCACGGTCAGGGCCATATTGGTGCCGGTATCGCCGTCGGGAACCGGATAGACGTTGAGACGGTTCAGCGCCTCCCGGTGCTCATGCAACCGGTCGTAGAACCGCTGGATGACGTTCTTGAGGCCCTGGACCTTGAGAGTCCGCTTTTCTGCCACGAAGGGGATTGTACGTTCCGGAGGGGACACCACCCCGACTACCGCTCGTAACAGGCCTCCGCTGGAGGTCGCTTCGAACTGGGCTCGTGCTACGCTTCCGCCGCTTGGAGGTCTCGATGTCAGCGAAATGTGAAGTGTGCGGAAAGCAGCCCTGGTTCGGCAAGCAGGTCAGCTTCTCCCATAAGCGGTCCAGCCGCCGGTGGAATCCCAATATCCAACGGGTCCGGGTCAAGGACGGCACCAACTCCAAGCGCATTCGCGTCTGCACCAGCTGCATCAAGGCCGGCAAGATCCAGAAGGTCTGACAACGCCACCCTCAATTCCGTTTGTTAGACCTTCGAAGGTTCGATCGGGTCGGAGGGGGCTTTCTCACGCCGGGCCAGCAGAACGAAGGGGACCGCGACGACCTGGATGGCCGAGCTGAGGACGTAAGAGGCCGAGTAGCTCCACACATCGGCGGCCCGACCGAGTGCCGGCTGGGCAACCACTCCGCCACTGGATGCCATCAAGGCGTCGAAGGACAGCACGGTGGCCCTTTGGTCCGAATCAATGAGGCCGTTCAGGTACGACTGGCGCATCGGCATGCTGATCGAGAAAGCCAGCGACCAGACGACCAACAGCATGATCGCCACCCAGAAGCTCGAAGTGACGCCGATGGCCAGCAGCGCAGTCGCGCTGACGAGTCCGGAGACGGCCAGCACTCCCGTACGGCTGCGAAACAGCCTCCGCACCAGGGGCACCAGCAGGCCTGCCACGATCTGAGCGCCTGCCACAATGGCAGCAGCCAGGCCGGCGATGCCGAAGGCATCAGGGTCGCCATACAGCTCGAGCAGGTAGGGC
>Ga0255048_10001839_pt1 | contig 14160 bp, 14 predicted proteins | sample JV7_2_2_MG_FD_183619 | JGI IMG/M metagenome (GOLD analysis project Ga0255048, IMG submission 183619) | Seawater microbial communities from Jervis Inlet, British Columbia, Canada - JV7_2_2 | ecosystem: Environmental > Aquatic > Marine > Inlet | place: Canada: British Columbia | collected 2016-10-06
CCGGCCTCCTCCGCAACGTGGGGCCCCTGCCCCACGGCGGCCGTCCTACTCGCCATCCGTCGAGCAACCAGTGCCACACACTCAGGTCCTCTGACTGAGGACTGAGAACCGAGGACCGAGGACTCGGTCATGCAGCTTCCATCTCCTTGGCGGCTGCAAACACGTCGTCAATGCCGCCCTGGTTGTAGAAGGCCTGTTCAGGAATATGGTCGACCTCGCCGTTCACAATCATCTTGAACGACCGGATCGTATCTTCGAGAGCAACAGTCTTGCCGGGGATGCCGGTGAACTGCTCAGCTACATAGAAGGGCTGCGAGAGGAACTTCTCGATACGCCTGGCACGCCCCACCAGCAACTTGTCTTCCTCTTGAAGTTCATCGATACCAAGGATGGCGATGATGTCCTGCAGGTCCTTGTAGCGCTGCAAGATTCCCTGCACGGCGCGGGCCGTGTCGTAGTGATCGTCGCCGACGACTCGCGGATCCAGAATCCGTGAAGTCGAGTCGAGTGGATCGACGGCAGGATAGATGCCCAGCTCAGAAATCCGCCTACTCAACACCGTGGTCGCATCGAGGTGGGCGAAGGTCGTATGCGGAGCAGGATCGGTGATGTCATCAGCGGGCACGTAGATCGCCTGGAGCGAAGTGATCGATTTGCCCTTTACCGATGTGATCCGCTCCTGCAGGGCGCCCATCTCGTCGGCGAGGGTCGGCTGATAGCCAACCGCCGACGGCATCCTGCCGAGCAGGGTCGACACCTCAGAGCCGGCCTGAGTAAAGCGGAAAATGTTGTCCACGAACAGCAAGACGTCCTGGCCCATCTCATCTCGGAAGTACTCGGCCATGGTCAATGCCGAAAGCCCTACCCGGAGGCGCACCCCCGGCGGTTCATCCATCTGGCCGAACACCAGAGCCGCCTTGTCGATGACACCCGACTCCTGCATCTCGCCGTAGAGATCGTTGCCCTCACGGGTCCGCTCCCCGACGCCGGCAAACACGGAGACACCGCCGTGCTCGGTGGCGACGCGATGGATCATCTCTTGAATGACGACGGTCTTGCCGACACCGGCACCGCCGAACATCCCGATCTTGCCGCCCTGGACATATGGCTCCAGCAGGTCGATCACCTTGATTCCGGTATGGAACATCTCGCTCTGGGTAGCGAGTTCTTCAAAGTCCGGAGCGGGACGATGAATCGGCCACCATTCCTTCGCCCCCACTGTTCCGTCCTCGGTGTCGAGAGCCTCACCAAGGACGTTGAAGATGTGTCCGAGGGTGGCCTCGCCGACCGGTACCGAAATCGGGGCACCTGTGTTGCGAACCTCGGTGCCGCGCACCAAGCCGTCGGTGGGCTTCATCGCAACAACACGCACCTGGGAGTCGCCGAGATGCTGGGCAACTTCGCCAACCACAGTGGATGACACTCCATCAACGGTGACCTCAAACTCCACCGCGAAATTGATCTCGGGTAGTTCGTTGGGTGGGAACCCCACATCCACGACGGGACCCGCCACCTTTACGATCCGACCAGTGCTCAGTGCGTCGCTCACGGCTTATCTCCTTATGCGTTCGTGAGCGCCTCGGCGCCCCCAACGATTTCTGAAATCTCTGTCGTAATCTCGGCCTGGCGCGCTTGATTCGCTTGCCGGGACAGGATCTGGACCAATTCATCTGCGTTCTCGGTCGCTGCCTTCATGGCCCGTCGGCGTGCCGCATGCTCGGAGGCAGAGGCATCCAGCAAGATTCCGAACGCCATCGCCTCGACGTAACGCGGCAGCAGGCGGCCAAGGATCGTCTCGGCATTTGGTTCGTAGGTGTAGCCCACCGGTACCGCGTCGCCTTCTGCTTCTTCGGGCGCCTCGGGTGGCTCGATCGGAAGGAGCGGCCATCTGGTGGGTGCCTGGGTCAAGGCCGAGACGTACTTGGTCGTAAATATCTCAATCGAGTCGACAGTTCCCTCAGCAAAGTCGTTCATGACCACATTGGCGATGGCACGAGCGTCTCCATATCCGGGCCTATCGGTTACTCCGAGGAAGGCCTGTTCGATCTGATACTTGCGGTACTGAAAATACCCGTGAGCCTTCTTGCCGACCGCGTAGACCCGGGTGTCGATCCCGGCGTTCTTGTGCTCGATCAAGCGGGCCTCAGCCATACGAAGGATGCTCGAGTTGTATCCACCGGCCAGTCCCCGATCCGAGGTCACAGCCAGAACGCCGGCTGTCTTGACCTCGCGAGCTTCGAGCAAGGCGTGGGAAGTTGCACCGGAGGCGGCGGCCACGTTGCGGATGACTTCGTTCATCTTCTCGGTATATGGCTGAGCAGCAATGACTCGCTGCTGTGCCTTTACGATCCGCGACGCTGCGATCAATTCCATGGCGCGCGTGATCTTCATCGTCGACTTGACGCTGCGGATCCTCCTGCGGATCAGTCGGAGTTCGGCGCTAGCCATCGGTCCGCGCTACTCCCCGAACGTCTCGGCATAGTCGCTGATGGCACCCGTAAGCGCATCACCTTCGGGCAGCGTGCCGGATTCGTCGATCTCGGCGAGGAGATCGGGGTGGCGGGTCCGCATGTAGTCGGCCAGACCCGCCTCAAACTCGAGAATGCGCGACTCCTCGACGCCATCCATCAGTCCGTTCGTAACGGCGTAGATCACAACCACCTGCTCAGCCACCGGTACCGGTTGGTATTGCGGTTGCTTCAATGCCTCAACCACCCGACGCCCCCGCTGCAGCTGAGCTTGCGACGCTGCGTCGAGGTCGGAACCAAAACCGGCAAACGCTTCCAACTCGCGGAACTGAGCCAGATTGAGTCGCAGCGAGCCCGCCACGCTCTTCATCGCCTTGATCTGGGCATTGCCGCCCACTCGAGAAACCGAGATCCCGGCGTTGATGGCCGGGCGCACACCGGAGTAGAACAAATCGGTCTCCAGGTATATCTGACCGTCCGTGATCGAAATCACATTCGTAGGTATATAGGCGGAGACGTCGCCGGCCTTGGTCTCCACGATCGGCAGACCTGTCAGCGATCCACCTCCGAGTTCGTCGCTCAACTTGGCGCAGCGCTCCAGAAGTCGGCTGTGCAAATAGAACACGTCGCCCGGGAATGCCTCACGGCCGGGGGGTCTGCGGAGCAATAAAGAGATCGACCGGTAGGCCACAGCCTGTTTGGAGAGATCATCGAAGATCACCAGTGCGTGCTCACCCTTGAACATCCAGTGCTGGCCAATGGCTGAACCGGTGTACGGGGCATACATCTGAAGCGCCGGTGCGGCAGATGCCGGAGCATTCACGACGACCGTGTAGTCCATCGCCCCCCGCTCGTTAAGGGCGTCAACGACCTCGGCGACGGTCGATGCTTTCTGACCGATCGCGACGTAAATGCACTTAACGCCCGTGTCCTTCTGATTGATGATCGTGTCCACAACTAGGGCTGTCTTGCCCGTCTGACGGTCACCGATGATCAGCTGGCGCTGGCCCCGACCGATCGGAGTCATCCCATCGATGGCCTTGATACCGGTCTGGAGCGGCTGGTGAACCGGCTGCCTCTCCACGACAGATGGTGCCTGGGTCTCCAGGAGCCGGGATTCCGATGCATCGATCGGACCCTTGCCGTCGATTGGACTTCCGAGTGGATCGATTACCCGACCGAGCAGGGCGTCGCCTACCGGAACGGAAAGCACCCGCCCCGTCTGACGAACCGTATCTCCCTCGTGGACGTGGGAGGCATCGCCCATGATGACGGCGCCAATCGAATCCTCGTCGAGGTTTAGTGCGACGCCAAGGAGTCCACCGGGAAACTCGAGCAATTCGGATGCCATCGCGTCAGCCAGCCCCTCGACGCGGGCTACCCCGTCGCCGATCGAGGCCACGTATCCGACAGTCGCAGCCTCGAGATTGGGCTCCCAGCCCTCGAGGTTCTTGCGGAGGGCTTCGGTGATCTCCTGGGGATTGATGGTCAGTTCGGCCATGTTGCTCCTCAGCGCCTGGTCAACGTTTCACGAATTTCTTGCATGCGGTGCGACAGTGAGCCGTCGATCACCGTGTCACCGACCCGGGCGACGACACCGCCGACGACCGAAGGATCGACGACGGTCTTTATCTCGACGTCCTTGCCGGTCGCCTGCGACAACGAAGAAGTGAGTCGATCCACGGTTTCGTCGTCGAGTTCAACCGCGGTTCGCACCTCGGCGATCACCTTGTTTCTCTTGGCTGCAGCACGTTCGGCGAGCCGATCCGCAATGGCCGGAAGATCGGCGGACATCCCGACACCGACGACAAAGTTCACCAGGTTTACCGACAGCGCCGACGTTCTGGAGCCGAGCAGGTCGTCGATGACCCCCTTCTTGAGCTCCGTAGGAAGGCGTGGGTCGGTTAGCGCGTCGCGCAACTCGGGTGACGATTCGAAAGCGCGCGCGATCCGGAACAATTCGTCGCCCACACGAGCGAGCTCATCCTCCGCCGTCGCCACCTCGAGGATGGCCGCGGCGTAGCCGTCGATTCGCTGGTCGGCCCCCATCAAGTCTCCAGGCTCCCGAGGTCATCGATGTACCTATCGACCAGTGTTTGCTGCGCCGACTCATCGACGCTGCCGGCAACGACCTTCTGGGCTAGTTCAAGCGAGAGCGCAGCAACTTCGTCCCTGATCTGACCCGCAGCGCGAGCCTTTTCTGCTGCAGCGTCATCTCGGGCTCTGCCGCGGATCGACTCAGCTTCGACCTCCGCTTTGCCGACCAAATCGGTCCGCAGAGCATCAGCAGTCTGACGAGCGTCGTCCACGATCTCATTCGCCTCGCCCTTGGCCCGCGCCAATTGCTGCTTGTAGTCGTCGAGCAGACTCTCGGCTTCTTGCTTCGCGTCTTCCGCCTGTGTCAGCTTTCCTGTGATGGCCTCCTGACGGGCAGCAAGCGCCTGATCCGCTGCAGGAAGCACCCACTTCCATACGAACAGGAAAATGATCGAAAAGGCAATGAACCCCGCGATCAACTCCGAGGTCTCCGGCAGCAGCAGGTCTATACCGCCACTCTCCTCGACTACGGCCTCTTCGGCGAGGACGAGCAGCGGGGCCAGGAATTGGATCATGATTTCCTACTTCCTAGGCGATGAAGAAGAGCACGAACCCGATAAGGGCCAGTGCCTCGGTGAATGCGATGCCCAAGAACATCGTCGTGCGCGCCATACCTGCGGCTTCGGGTTGACGCGCCATCGCCTGGATGGCGTTGCCGACCACGATGCCGATCCCGATACCGGGTCCAATCGCAGCGAGGCCATACCCAATTAGGGCTATGGCTCCCTTGATCTCTTCCATTGGGTTGTCTCCTTCTTAGTGCTCCGGATGAACCGACGTTTGTATGTACACCGCCGACAGCAGCGTGAAGATATATGCCTGCAGCACTGCCACGACGAATTCGAAGATGAATATCCCTAGGCCGAACAAGAACCAAGGAAGGCCGATGATCGACCGAACTCCAATGTCTCCCACGGCTGCAAAAAAGATCCACCCAGATCCGAGCAGCAGGGTCAGCATCAGGTGCCCGGCGACCAGGTTTGCGAAGAGCCGGACGGCGAGCGTAATGGGCCTGAGAATGAAAACCGAGACGAGCTCGATGAGTCCGACCAGCCAGCGAAGAGCGAGCGGCACGCTCTTGGGCCAAACGATGTCGGAGAGGTAGCGCAGACCATTCTTGGAGAACCCGACGATCACGAAAATCAGCCAGGTGAAGATTGCCAGCATCAACGGGATGGCCATGCGCGACGTCAGGGGGAAGTTGATGCCCGGGGTCAACTCGAAGAGGTTGGCTACCAGAATGAACATGAAGATCGACAACAGGTAGGGCGCATAGCGCGAACCATCGGGGCCAATCGTTCCCTTGGCCACGTCATCTCGTACGAACGAGACCACCGATTCCATCGCAACGCCGAACTTCGACGGAACAACGCTTCTCTTGCGGAACCCCATGTACAACAGCCCTAGAACGATGAACATGGCGAGGAAGGTCAGGACAACCGTCCTGGTGAAGTCGAGCGGGCCAATCGAAAACAGCGGCTCAGAGAATTCGAACAGCTCGATAACGTTTTCCGGCGCGCAAATGATCTCCGTCGCCGGGTCGCAGCTCTCGCTGGCCAGAATCAGGACGTCCACTCCAACTCCTTCTCACTTCCACGGGCGATGGCAATCGCCTCCAGCGTCAACAACACCAGATAGGTCACAATCGCCGCCACACCAAACGCTATTCGGTCGATCTCAAAGAGGCGCGCAACAAGAAGCATCGACACCGTGATGGTGAGTAGCCGCAGCACGAAACCGAACAGCGCTGCGGCATGATAGGCAGCTAGCGAGATGCGCGCAGCCACCGAAAGAAGAGCACCCGAGGCGAGCAGGTTGAGGACGATTACGACCACTCCAATGGCGGCCCCAATGGCGCCATTTGTTCCTCGCACGCCCCACGCCACCGCAACGGCGAGAGGCCCGATCACCAATCCACGCTTGACGGTGTGGAAGGCGAGAATCGCCTCGATGTCCATGACGGGAAGCCGCTCAGTCACTGGAATCACGGTTGGCAATGGTCCACATCCTCCAAAACCCGATGACCGACCCGGCAATGATCCCGAGCACGATGAAGGTGGGCTTGGTGTCGAGCCACCAGTCCGCCAGCGCTCCAAGGAGGAAGCCCGACATGATGGTCGCAAAGAAGCTGGCGGAATCGACTCCGGCGGCGGCCTGACGCCCAATCTCCTCGTGGTATTTGCTCACGCAGGGAGCCCCCTCCACAACAGCTTGTGATTCCCTTCACAATGTATCGACGTTCTCGATCCAGAGCAAACCCCCATCAGACGTGCCCCGGGAAACTCGCTGGATAGGGCGGAAAGTCTGCGGCGATGGCCCGGAGACCACCACGGACTTCATCAAGAACCGACTCGTCTTGGCGGTTCTGTAGGGCTCGCACGATCAAGCGCCCGACGTCCTCCACCTGCGTCTCTTCCATCCCGCAGGTCGTGGCCGCCGGGAGGCCAACCCGCAATCCACTTGCGCGATACGGAGGCCGTGGATCGAACGGAATCGTGTTGAAGTTGATGGTCACCCCGACCCCGGACAGCAGCCTGGCGGCATCGCGACCGGTGAGCTCCTCGTCGATCGAGCGGAGATCCATCAAGAAGAGATGGTTGTCGGTGCCGCCGGACACGACCCGCACCCCGTCATCGATCACGGCTTGGGCCATCGCACTGGCGTTCGAAACGACTTGCGCCGCATACTCCTGATATTCCGGCGTCGCTGCTTCGGCGAAACACACGGCCTTGCCCGCGATGTGGTTGTTGAGCGGACCACCCTGGGCGTTGGGAAACACGCCTTTGTCGAGCGCAGCGCCGAACTGCTCATTGGCCATGATCAGGCCGCCCCGGGCTCCTCGCATCGCCTTGTGGGTGGTGGCGGTCACCACATGAGCGTGAGGAACAGGGTTGGGATGAGCACCACCAGCGACCAACCCGATGATGTGGGCTGCATCGACCATGAGCAGGGCTCCGACCTCATCAGCTATCTCGCGAAACGCCGCCCAATCAATGAAGCGCGAGTAGGCCGAGTATCCGGCAACGATCATCTTGGGTTGTTCGGCTTTGGCGACCCTCCTGACCTCGTCCATATCGATCGTCTCAGTCGCCGGATCGACGCCGTATGCGACGAAGTTGTAGAGGATGCCTGAAAAGTTCACATGCGATCCGTGGGTGAGATGACCACCCTGATCCAGACTCATCCCGAGAATCTTGTCTCCGGCCTCGAGCAGCCCGAAGTAGACCCCCATATTCGCCTGGGCGCCGCTATGTGGCTGGACGTTTACATACTCGGCGCCAAAGAGCGTCTTGGCCCGATCGCGCGCCAGATTCTCGAGCTCGTCGATGACCTCGCATCCCTCGTAGTAGCGCTTGCCGGGATAACCCTCCGAGTACTTGTTGGTGAAGATCGATCCCGACGCCTCCATCACGGCCCGCGAGACGAAGTTCTCGGATGCGATGAGATGAACGGACGACCGCTGCCGTTCTACGTCACGCTTGATGAGAGAGTCGACCGCCGGATCTACATCGGATAGCGGGGCTTCGGAGACCATTGAATCCTTCCTGCGAGCCGGTCCAGGCTAGTGCGGCGGTCAGCCGCCAAGTCGGCGCTCGGCGGGCGCCACGACGCTGCGGTTCCGGTCGCCGGCGGTCGAGATTGGGTCGGCTACTCACCCATCCATTCGACCGGCCCAACCCGCAGTATCCGTGGCCTTTCACCTGAAAGATCGACGACGGTCGATGCCAGACCTCCCCCCGCTGAACCGGGGAGGTACGCCCCGACCGACGCGCCAAGCGCCGATTCTGCCGCAGCTGCATCGTTGGTCGGTTCACCTGCAGAACGATTGGCGCTGGTGACGGCCAGCGGCCCCACCGCGTCCAGCACTTCTAGTGCCACCTGGTGATCCGGGATGCGCACCCCAACCGTATCTCGAACCTCATCACCGACCCAGTCGGGAACGCCAGTTGCACGTCGCAGAATCAATGTGAGGGCGCCGGGCCAATACCGCTCGGCGAGCGAGCCTATGTCGGGGTCGATCAACGCCACATTCCTGAGAGCCTCGATCGTCGCCCCCAGGATCGGAATCGGGTTTATCTCGGGTCGTTGTTTGGCCGCAAACAACTGCTCGACGGCGGAATACCGCATCGGATCGGCACCGATCCCGTAGACGGTGTCCGTGGGTAGTCCGATGATCCGACCTTGGCGAATAGCAGCAACGGCCACCTCGATCGTGCTCACCACATCGGCCGCCGCGACGGGTCAGCGCAGACTCTGCATACTTCTACACGCAACATGAGGCTCCCCGACGGGCTACGAGCACTCGATCCCGCCCGGTGAGATCAGGACGCACCTCCCGATCGAACGCAAAGAACGCAGCATGAACAGATTCACCCTGGCTCTCGCCTATTTCGCTGATGATCCATCCGCCAATACCCACCCACCAGAAGCCTTCATCAGCGATCCGTTCCAGGATCTCGGTACCGGTCGGACCCGACACGAGCGCCGCGTGAGGTTCGTGATCGCGCACCTCGGCAGGAAGATCCGCGATTTCGGCGACTGCGACGTACGGAGGATTGGCCACCACCAAATCGACTCGCCCCATCAACCTCTTGGGCAGAGGTTCAAAGAGATCGCCGTGGAGAAATGTCACATCGAGGCCGGTGCGGGTCGCGTTCTCCTTGGCCAGGGCCAGTGCATCCTCACTGATATCGATGCCGAACACCTGCGCCTCCGGGAACGCATGCTTTAGCGCTAGAGCCAACGCGCCGGAGCCGGTACCAACATCGACAATCACGGTGCCGGGCCCAGCGACACCAAGGGACAAGACAGCCTCCTCCCACACCCGTTCGGTTTCGGGCCGGGGAATAAGGGCGCGCGGGTCAACAAGCAGATCCACGGGTCCGAATGGCACCGATCCCTCGAGGTACTGCAATGGCTCACCTGCGCGCCTCCGGGCCTCCAACTGGGCTATCTGCTGTTGGTCGGAGGCGCTAGGTGGCTCGAGTGCAAGCGAGGCACGATCGAGGCCGGTTACGGCCATGGCCAGGCGCTCCTGTTCGTGTTTTGGAATCGCCATCTGGTGAGGGTAAGCCGGGAGCCGATCCCAAGTGACGATCGCCGGCCTTCGCGCCTTGTGCCGAGCCATCCCTAATCTCACCACCCAATGACCGTCCCCCGTCGCTTCGCAACTACCGCAGTCGTCTTTGCCCTCGTCGTGGGAGCGTGTTCGGGCTCGGATGACTCGTCGACGACTACGACAGCCGGAGACCCGGCTACCGCGACCACACCAACCAGTACGGCAACAATTCCTGCGACAACGGCTCCGGGGTTTCCCACCTTTCCGGACGATGACGATGTGATCGCCCTGGACGAAGCGGTGCAGATCGGGATCCTCGACAACGGACTCACCTACTACATCCGTGAGAACGATTCCCCCGGAGGGCGGGCACAGCTGCGGCTGGCCGTCATGGCAGGGTCGGTCCAGGAGGCCGAAGACCAGCGTGGCGCCGCCCATTACCTCGAGCACATGATGTTCAACGGGACCGAGCGCTTCCCGGCCAACGAGCTCGTCTTGCTGCTGCAGCGATTCGGAGCAGAGTTCGGTCCCGACATAAACGCCTACACCTCATACGAGGAAACCGTCTACGAGTTGGAGTTGCCCACCGACGATGTCGACACCCTCAGCGCTGGGTTCGACGTCCTCTTCGAATGGGCAACGGCAGTGGCACTCGACCCCGGTGAGGTCGACCTAGAGCGAGGCGTCCTGGTCGAAGAATGGCGACTGCGGGACCAGAACTTCTGGGGCCGCTACTTCGAGGGAGTTACCGACGTCCTGCTGGATGGAACGCCGTTTGGCGACCGCAGCCCGTTGGGAGACCCCGCCCAAGTGGCGGCGACCACACCCGAAGGCCTGCGCGACTTCGTACAGCGCTGGTACCGGACCGACACGATGGCGATCATTGCAGTCGGAGATTTTGATGCCGACGTGATAGAGCAGCTCATCTTCGAACGATTCGCTCCGGTCCCATCGGCCGTTGATCCTGATCCGGTCCCCCGTCCGATCATCCAGGCTGCATCCGAACCTGCCTTCTTCATCATCGCTGACCCCGAGTATCCCCAGGCCTGGGCAGAGCTCAACTACCCGCTACCGGTTCTCGATGACGAGGGAACGGTTGGTTCGGTCCGCAAGACCATGGCACTCGATCTGGCGTGGGCCATGATTGTCAACCGCTTGCAGGAAACCTCGTTGAGCGGCTCAGCGCTCTTCTTTGACCCCTCGTTCGCCTCCAATCCGCTCGTGCGGGTCCAGCGCACTCCCGGTCTGGCGACGTTCGCCAACCCCTCCGACCTTGGAGCAGCGATCGAAGCCCTACTTGTCGAGGTCGAGCGGGCCCGGCTGCACGGATTCAGCACCTCCGAACTCGACCGCGTGGTCGACGTCATGCGCGGCGACGTGCAGTTGGCATTTGACGAGCGCGGGACCACGCAGGACGCAGAGTATGCCGACACATACGTCGAGCGATTCCTCGGTGGGATTCCGATTCCATCGGCGGATGACTGGTTCGAGTTGCGTCTCCGCCTGCTCGACGAAATGTCGGCGGAGCATGCCTGGGGAATGTTTGCAGCAACGGTCGCATCGACCGAACCGTTCGTGATCCTGGTGGCGCCGGAGGCGTCGCAGAATGAGATACCTGACGAATCAACCTTGCGCGAAATCCTCGATCGCGTCGGCTCGAGTGAGCATGAGCCATGGAGCGACGACATCGAACCGCTCGAAACCTTGATGAGCCGACCCGCGCCCGCTTCGGTCAAATCCCGTGGACTCTTCTCCGACACCGGACTCACCGAACTGACCCTCGAAAACGGAGCACGAGTCGTGTTCCTGCCGACAACGATCCGCGATGACGTCGTCGTCTTCCGAGCATCCAGCCCTGGCGGGTGGTCGTTGCTCCCGACCGACGACGTCGCAGAGGCACAACTTGCGTCCGCAATCATCGCCAACAGTGGCGTTGCCGACATCGACCAGGTCACCCTGGATCGAACGCTTGCAGGACTCGTCGTAGCGGTGACTCCCTTCATCGACGAGGTAAACGAAGGCTTCCTTGGCGAGGCGGGAACACGTGACCTGGAAACGCTGCTCCAGCTGATCCACCTCTATATGACGGAGCCCCGATTCGAGCAGACGGCCCTCGACATAGTCATCGGTGAGAATCTGCCGTACGCAGCAAATCCGGAGCAGGTACCCGACCTGGCCGTAGAGGGAGCGCTCAATGACTCCAGGTTCGACGGTGACCCTCGGTTCTCGGTGCTGCCGACCGCCGCCGAACTCACGGCTCTCGATCTCGATCGAGCTGCCGCGGTCTTTGCCGATCGCTTTGACGACCCCGGCGATTTCGTCTTTGTGTTCGCAGGTGACTTCGAGGAGGACGTTGCTGAAGATCTGGCACGGCGCTACCTCGGCACGATTCCGGGTCCCGGTGACGCAGAGCCGTTTACCAATGCCAGACCCGATCCGCCTGCCGGCGTGGTCGAGAGCGTGGTCGAAGCCGGCACCGGGGAACTCGGCGGAGCGACCTTCCTGTTCAGCACTCTCACCGAACTGGACGATGCGAAGCGCATCCAGATCGATCTGCTCGAGTTGGTGTTGCAGCAGCGGCTCACCGAACGGATTCGCGAGGAGCTCTCCGCCTCATACTCACCATTTGCGTCGGCACGGTTGGTTGAACAACCTGAGCAGTCGGTGGAACTCCGAATCCAGATCAGTGGTGATCCGTCTGGCCTCGACGACGTGGCCGACCAAACGCTCGCGGTTCTGGCGGATCTGCGCACCAACGGGCCAACAGCCGACGAGTTGGCGATCGCCTCGGAACAGCTCCTACGCGATTACGAATTGGTCTCCAATGAGCTGCTGTCACAAGCCATCGTTGCAGCGGCCGAGAACCCAGGCCAAAGCCTCTTGCAGATCGTGGACCGCATCGAGCAAACCTTCGACCCGACGCGCGCAGACTTGAAGGAGTTGGCCAACGAGCTGCTCCCCGCCGACAACTACATACTCGTAAAGCTGGTACCGATCGGTTTTGAGTAATCAGTCGTTCAGTAGTCAGTAGGCAGCAAACCCAAGAGCCTGACTGAATACTGAGTACTCCTTCTTACCCTTCGCTCAGGCGCCTCGCCTCGTCGTCCAGTGTCAGCGCATCTACAAAGGGGTCGAGCGCCCCCTCCAAGATCTCAGGAAGCCGCTTGATCGTCATGCCGATCCGATGATCGGTGACCCGATTCTCCCGGTAGTTGTAGGTGCGGATCTTCTCGCTGCGCTCGCCTGAACCGACCTGAGCTTTGCGGTCGGCGGCGAGCTCGGACATCTGCTTGTCCATCTCGATCTGATAGAGACGGGCGCGCAACACGCGCAGTGCCTTTGCCTTGTTCTGCAATTGCGACTTCTCGTCCTGACAGATGACCACCAATCCGCTCGGCTTGTGCGTGATGCGCACCGCCGAGTCCGTTGTGTTCACCGATTGCCCTCCTGGTCCGGACGAACGAAAGACATCGACTTCGAGATCGTGTTCGTTTATCTCAACCTCGACCTCATCGACCTCGGGAAGCACTGCAACAGTCGCGATCGAGGTATGCACCCTGCCTTGTGACTCGGTCTTGGGAACTCTTTGGACTCGGTGAGGACCTGCCTCGAATTTGAAACGAGAAAACGCTCCGGAGCCCTTCACCGAGAATGTGACCTCCTTGAACCCGCCTGATTCACTCACTGAGGTGTTGATCGGATCGGTCGCCCAACCATTGTTCTCGGCATAGCGCTGATACATTCGGTAGAGGTCGCCTGCCCAAATCCCCGCCTCATCACCACCAACGGCCGCCCTGATCTCGACGATGACGTCCTTGTCATCGTTTGGATCCTTCGGCACCAGCATCAGGCGCAGCTTGCTCTCGAGCGCATCGGCTGCCGCCGAGCGAGCTTCGGCCATGGTTCTGAAATCAGCAGCCATCTCGACATCTTCTTCAACGGAGGCCAACTCGGCGGCCTCCTCAGAATCCTTGATCGCAACGCGGTACTCGGTAAACACGTCAACAACTTGCTTGAGATCGGAGTATCGCTTTGCTACTTCGGCATACCTTGCCTGGTCGGCAGAGACTTCGGGGTCGGCCATGGTCTCCAGCGTTTCGGCGTAGGCCTCCTCGATCTCGGTCAGCCGGGCGACGAGCGCCTCGTCCCTCACGCCGAGATCACGTATCCGAGCGCCCCCGGGGCGATCGGGCCACGCTGCTCCACATCGGCCCTATCACCAGCGTCGAGTGCGGCAAGCAGCGAGGCAACAGCCACCTCGACCTGGTCATCAGTCGGTTGGCGGGTGGTGAGCCTTTGCAGCCAAATACCGGGGCGGGAAGCGAGGCTCATCCACCGATGGTTGGCAGCCAACTTGAGCACTTCGTATGAGATCCCCGCGATGACCGGGATCAGAACAATGCGACTTGCCACCAACCAGAACCATCCCGGTCGGCCGACCGCGGTAAACACCACGATGGCGATCAAGATGACTATCAGGAGGAAATTGGTGCCGCAGCGCGGGTGGCGCGGGCTGTACTTTTGGATGGCGTCGAC
>Ga0255048_10001841_pt1 | contig 14151 bp, 11 predicted proteins | sample JV7_2_2_MG_FD_183619 | JGI IMG/M metagenome (GOLD analysis project Ga0255048, IMG submission 183619) | Seawater microbial communities from Jervis Inlet, British Columbia, Canada - JV7_2_2 | ecosystem: Environmental > Aquatic > Marine > Inlet | place: Canada: British Columbia | collected 2016-10-06
ATTCGCAGCGGAGAAACGACGCTCCAGGAATTCCGGCATCGTGAAAACCCGCGACCGGGCATAGAAGGGCACGAACACCCAGCCAAGAACGAGCAGACACCAGGCGTGCAGCTCGTAGTGGGCCAGTGCGACGCCATCCGTGCATCCTGATCCGGCCAATCCGACGAGATGCTCGGAACCGATGTTGGAGGCGAAGATCGATGCCCCGACGATGAACCAGCCCAGGTTGCGACCGGCGAGAAAATAGTCGTCTGTCGTGTCTTTGTCCTGGCGGATTGCGTACCAGGCAACGCCGCCAATAACGGCGAAGTAGAGCGCGATGATGATCCAGTCGAACGCATGCATACGGGCTTCTGCTGCAACCACGGTCGGGGTTTCGACGTCGGCCGAATCTATTCGGCCGGAGCCCCAGACTCAAACCGCCCGCAGAGGATTGCCCAGCCGGCGTCCGCCGGCTCCGTCGCTCAGTCCAGCCGAAGTGCGTTGGCCGGGTCCATGCGTGCTGCCCTGACCGCGGGCAGGAAGCTTGCCACCGCGGTCGAAGCCAGGAGCACGAGCGCAACGACGAGGGCCGTAATCGGGTTCACGACACCGAGGTTCTGCAGTACCGCGTTCAGGGTTCGCACGAGCACCAGAATGAACGGCGAGCCAATCGCCACGCCGACCAGCCCCAGGGTCACACCCTGCCAGGTGATCATCTTCACGACGTCCGCGCCGCGTGCGCCCAAGGCCACCCGCACGCCGATCTCCTGCCGCCGCTGCGCAACGTTGTAGGCGAGCACTCCATAGGTGCCGATCGCCGCCAGGAAGAGTGCGAGATAACCGAAACCGGTCAGCAGCAGGTTCATGAAGTCGATACCGACGAACATCTGATCGACGATCTCGTCGAGCGTTTGCATCCGGCCGATACCGAGTTGGGCGTGCACCCGCTGGAGACTCTGACGCAACGGAGTGTCCACGGTGTGCGGCTCGTCGCCTGTCCGCACCAGCAGAAACACGGTGCTTCCGACTCGCTGCGCCAGCGGCACGAACACGACGCTTTCGGAGCCCGGTGTAGCGACATCGGTGGAAATCAGCGACTGGCGCGTGTCGCCGATGATGCCGACAATCTCACGCACTTCGCCCCGGAAGTCGATGCGTTCCCCGATCGGGTCGCCGTCCGGCCAGAAGCGGCCTGCCAGCGTCTCGTTGACCACCGCGACTCTGCTGGAGTCATCGCGATCGCTGGCGTCGAAGTAGCGCCCTCGGACCAGAGCGATCGAGAGGCTCTCCAGATAGTCGGGCGGGGTCGCGGCCCACAGGGCGCGCGGCCGTGCCTCGCCGTCAGGATGCTCGCGGCCAACCACGGTGAATGCGTCGCTGGTGGCAAAAACGTTCAGGGGCAAGGCGCTGGCGACTGTCACGTCGCTCACACCGCTGATGCTCGCCGCGCGCGTCTCGAGCTCGGCGACCATGTTGAGTCGCTCGGCGTTCCCCTTCACGGGCAGCGAGACCGGCATCGTGAGGAGGTTGGTGTCGTCGAAACCGGGATCCGCATCGCGCACACCGCGAAACCCGTCGACCATCATGCTGGCGCCCGCCAGAAGGACCATCGAGAGTGCGATCTCGGCAACGACCAGGCTGCGCGAGAGCAGCTTCTTGCGGACGTCGCCGGTGGCGCCACGACCGCCGTCCTTGAGAGTGCCCGCCAGATCGACCCGCAGTGCCTGCGCGGCCGGTACGAGGCCGAAGAGCACCGCTGCGACGGCCGTGACCGCGAGCGAGAACAGCAGGACGGTGCCGTCGAGAGCCGGAACGTACGCACCCGGCACGATGCCGGCAAACTGCGCACCCGTAGCCCGTACGGCCGCCCATGCGAGGAAGAGACCTGCCGCCCCGGCCAGTGTCGCCAGGATGAAGCTCTCGATCAGGAGCTGGCGAATGATATGCAGGCGTCCGGCTCCGAGCACGACGCGCAACGCGATTTCGCGGCGCCGCCTCTGCCCACGAGCCGAGAGTAGGTTGGCGATGTTCACGCAGGCGATCAGAAGCACGAAGAACACGGCCCCCTGAATCAACGCGAACATCGCGCGACCCTGCTCGTTGGGAATCTCGTTGCGGTAGTTGAGAACGTCGAGCATGTAGCCGCGGTTCGACTCCGGGTATTCCTCGACGAGGTCCTCCCAGATGCTCTGCATGTTCTCCTTTGCCTGGTCCATCGTCACGCCGTCGCGCAGCCGACCGAGCACGAATACCGCGCGTTCGTCGCGCGAAATGGCGTTGGGGTCGAGGGCGAGCGGCAGCCAGATCTGGATTCCCGGCAGGAAGAACTCGAAATCGTCCGGCAGTACGCCCACGACGGTGTGTTGCTCACCGTTGACGATGACCTGCGCCCCGACAGGTTCCGTGAGCTCGGGCAGCCGCGTTGCCAGTAGGGCCTCGGTCACCAGGACCACCCGGTGCTGGCCGAGGAAGCCCTCTTCGGCGGTGAGCGCGCGGCCCTGCGTGGGGTTCGCACCGAGGATCTCGAAAAAGCTGGGCGATACCCGGGCGGACGGTGCGGTCACGGGGCGCTCCCCGGTCCCGATGGTCGCCTGTCCCGGTTGGAAGCCCGCCAGATCGCCGAACGCGCGGTTGCGTTCCTTCAGATCGCGGAAGTTCGCTTGCGAAGCGGTCAGCGTCTGCGGCGCACCTTCTTCTCGCTCGCCCATGAGTACGATGCGATCGGCCGCCGGATATGGCAGCGGGCGATAGAGCACGGCGTTGACGAGCGAGAACACTGTGGTGTTGCCCGCCAGCGCCAGCGCCAGCGACGCCGCGGCTACGAGATTGATCATCCAGTGCCGGCGCAATCCCCGGACGCCGACGCGAATATCGTGAGCCACGGTTGCCATTGGTTTCTGCTCCCTTTCCGAGATAGTCGGGCCTTGGCGGCCGCGGTTCAACGACTAGCCCGAAACAAGGTTTAGGTTCGTCTAATTTAGCCTTGGCTAAACCTAGTTGGTCGCGGTGCCCCCGTCAATCCCAAAGCGCCGCTTGAGCCATTCGACCAGTGCCGACCGGGGCCGGGCGTGCGTGGCCGAGGATCAGGCGGCGGCCGCGGCTGCCAGAAGGACGGCAAGCAGGCGATTCATCGGCCCGGTCTAGCGAGCGGAAAAGCGGAATTCCGTCCGCGAGTGATAGGTCTCGTCAGGCCGCAGGATCGTCGACGGGAAGGTCGGCTGGTTGGGCGAATCCGGAAAGTGCTGCGTTTCCAGGCAGAACCCCCCGCGATACTCGTACGGTCCACCGTTCTTGCCGGTGATCGTTCCGTCGAGGAAATTGCCCGAATAGAACTGCACGCCGGGCTCCGTCGTGAGCACCTCGAGCACGCGGCCGCTCGCAGGCTCGAACACTTCCGCTGCGAGGACCAGCGCGCGGTCCACGGCATCGGTCGCGGCGTCGCGGTTGAGCACGAAGTTATGGTCATAGCCGCCGCCGAAACCGAGCTGCTCGTCATCCGCGTCGATATCGCGCCCGATCGGCTTCGCTGCGGTGAAGTCGAACGGCGTGCCCGCGACCGCCGCGATCTCGCCCGTCGGAATCAGGGTCGAGTCGACCGGCGTGAAGTGGTCCGCGTTGAGTGTCAGCACATGGGCAAGCACGTCGCCGCTGGCGGCAAGATTGAAGTATGTGTGTTGGGTGACGTTGACCGGCGTCGGCGCGTCGGTCGTGATCGCGTAGTCGATAACCAGCGCGTCGTCGTCGCGCAGCGTGTACGTCACGCGGGTCGTGAGTGTTCCCGGGTAGCCTTCCTCGCCGTCGGGACTCACGTAGGTCATGCGCAGTGCGCCGGCTGGTCCCCCTTCCTCGGTTTCGCCGAGTTCGAGCATCTCCACGTCCCACAGCACCTTGTCGAACCCCACGATGCCGCCATGCAGGTGATTGGGGCCGTTGTTGGTTGCCAACTCGTACTCGCCGCCGTCGAGCGTGAACCTACCCGCGGCGATGCGGTTGCCGTACCGGCCCACGATCGCCCCGAAGTATGGCGGGTCCGACAGATAGCCATCGAGGGTATCGAAGCCCAGGGCAACGTCCCCGTGAGAGCCGACCGCATCCGGCACCCGCAGATGGGTGATGATCGCGCCATAGTCGATCGCCACGACTTCCATCCCGCCGGCGTTCCGCAGGGTGTACGCCGTCACGGCGCGTCCGTCCGGCAGCACCCCGAAGGGCGCCGTTGCAGCGCGTTCGACGGAAACACTCGTGTCGTCGTTCATCGGCTCTTCTGCCTGGCCGGCGCATCCCCCCAAGACGGCGGTCAGCGCAGCGCCGAGGATGAATCGCCTGCCGGTCTGGTACGCGGGCTGCTTCATGGTTCTGTCGGCCTCCTGTCCGCGCCGACTGTAGTGAGTGCGACCCTCCGGCTCAACACGCCCCGCGCCGCCTCGCTGCCGACGGGTTACGATCGCGCCGGATGTACTACCCGGAGAGACCCGTGCGACAGCTGCCGGCCGACCCATTTTGCTGATGGCGAATCGGCGGCTGCGCGTTTTGGCTCTCCTCCTCGTGGCATACGTCGGGGTCCTGTCGGTGGTCTGGGCGTCCGCGCTGTCTACCCGCCAGTACCAGGTACTCGCAACGATCATCGTCTCGCTGGTGGCCTTGTTGGCTGCCGTCGCATGGTTCGTAGCCGGCTCCGGCCTGGCGCGCCGCGTGCGGGTCGGCGGCGTGGTCGGGCTGGTCGGGCTGGTGCTTGCCGGGGCCCTCATGTTCCGCCTCGATGTCACGGGCGACCTCCGCCCGGTGCTGCGCTACCGCTTCGCGGCCGCCCCCACTCCCGTGCTCGAGCCCGAACTCGGTCCGGATATACGCCGCTTCATCTCCACCCCGGGAGATTCCCCGCAGTTCCTCGGCCCGAACCGCGATGGCTCGATGAGGGTCCGCCTCGATCCTGATTGGGACACTCTTCCGCCCGAGGAACTATGGCGCCGCGAAGTGGGGGCTGGCTGGGGTTCCTTTGCTGCGGTCGGCCGAGTCGCGATTACTCAGGAGCAGCGAGGCGACGAGGAGGCGCTCATCGCCTACACGGTCGATACGGGCGAGATCGTCTGGGCCCATGATTATCCTGCCCGCTACGGCAGCATTATCGCAGGCGTCGGCCCCCGTGCCACGCCGACGATCTGGGGCGATACGGTCTGGGCCATGGGAGGTACGGGCGTCCTCAGTGCCGTGGAACTCCTTACCGGCAATCCGCGTTGGTCCAAGAACGTCATCGAGGACCAGGGCGGCCGGCTGCAGGAATGGGGCAAGAGTTCCTCGCCGCTGATCTACGAAGACCTCGTGATTGTCAGCGGCGGCTGGGGCGGACCGACCCTGGTTGCCTACGACCGCATGACCGGCGAGTTTCGCTGGCGCGTCGACGCGGGACGTCCAGACTACGCCTCACCGTTGCTGGCGACGATCGCGGGGCGCGAGCAGATTGTCATCTTCAACGCCGCCAGCATCAGCGCCCACGACCCGAGCACCGGAGACCTGCTGTGGACCACGCCATGGCCGCCCGGACAGCCGACGGTGGCTCAGCCGCTGGTGCTCGGCGATCTACTGCTTGCCTCCTCGGGTTACGGTCGCGGCGCGAAACTGTTCGGTGTCAGCCGCCGGGGGAAGCGTTTCGAGGTAACGACTCTGTGGGAGAGCCCGCGGTTGAAGGCGAAATTTGCCCACTTCGTGCAGTACGAGGGCTTCGTTTACGGTCTCGACGACGGCGTGCTCACCTGTATCGATCCGAGCAGCGGCGAGAGGGTGTGGAAGGGCGGCCGCTACGGGCACGGCCAGCTCCTGGTCTCGGCGGGGCTGCTGCTGATTCAGGCGGAGAACGGGTCGCTGGTGTTGGTGGAGGCCACGCCGGACGAGCACCGTGAGCTGCACCGCCGACCCGTTCTGGATGGCAAGACCTGGAACGTGCCGGCGCTGGTCGGCGATGTCCTGCTGCTACGCAATGACCGCGAAGCCGTGGCGCTGCGCCTGGCACGCCGCACTCGCTAGCCGCTAGCGCGGAACGAACAGCAGCGTCGCGTGCGCGTCTTCGGTCTGCCAACCGAGGGCGAGTTTTCCCACGTGAAAGCCCACGCTGGTCACCGCCTGAAGTCGCGACAAGTACTCCTGCTCGAGCAGCATCACGCTCTCGGGGCAGGCCATGAGGGTCATCCCCAGGGGGCCGAAACCAAGACTGTTCGGTTCCTCGAACCGCGCGGAGCCGGAGTACTGGTTGCATCCCGATCGCCCCGCCACCGTCCCGTCGGGGTTGATCGTCAGGGTGATCTCCAGATCCAGACCGGCAGCGATCAGCGCTGCATCATCGTCAGCGACGATTACTCTCAGATCGCCCGCCGCCTCGGAGCCTTCCAGAATCCGCCCCGCCATGAGAATGTCGTTGGCAGCCTCTTTGGTCGCCAGTCGCCACTCCCCGGCGACGGTCGACAGGCCGAGACGGCCGTCGACTTCATCGCTGACGAGGCCAAGTCCGTCTCGGGACGTTCGCCAGCGCATCGTGGCCAGCTCGCCCGGGCAGCACACCGCATCGCCGTCTCCCGCGCGCAGCACCTCCATCTGCAGGAGACCGCCACTCACCTCGAGCGCGCGGATCGCGACGCGGTCGCCGACCAGCGTGGCGCTTGCCTCGCCGACCGACCGCACAAGCGCGAGGTACACACTGGTGCCACGGCCTCCCGCGGTTTCCCACAGCAGGACGCTCCGTTCATTCGCGCCGTCGCCGTCGAGGTCTGCGAGCAGTTGTAGTTCGTCGAACAGACCCACGGTCGGAATGGTCGCGCCGCCGGGATCCAAGGGCTCGCCTTCGTAGCGCCCCTGGCGCAGGGTGATCGATTCGTCGTAGATCCCGGCGTAGGTCGCGTTCGCCGCGTCTTCAGCCGTCGGAGTTTCGCGCGGCGCGGTGATCCGCTCGCGTGCCGCCTCGCCGTCGGTCGCCGCACCTTCCTGACAACCGATCAGAACCGCCAGCAGGAGCGCTGGCGGGAACGCCGGGAGCCCCGTGTTCCTCATACGCCCGGCTCGGTCTTTTCGGGCGCTTGGTCTTGCCACCACTGCCGCAGCGGCCGCGCGGCCTGCTCACTCTGGGTGTGTCCCACAGCTTCGATGAACTCGGTAACCGCGCGCGGCCCGACGGTCTCCAGCAGAACTTCGACGAAAGTCAGACGATCAACCACCACGCTCGGCTCCCACTCCGCATAGAACGGACGGTGCACAATCCCTTCTCTACGTTCGACGCGCTGCTGGACGACGCGGTCGACGACGATTCCGAGATTGTCGGCGTCGGTCCAGGACGCCCTGTACAGCACGCGGCCGCCGCCCCCGATGACATATGTCATGTTCGGGAGGCGCCCGTAGGCGTGGTGCAGCGAGCCTTCGAGATCATCGACGAGCATCGGACGAGTCAAGCCATCGCGCATTACCATCTCGCGGGCGTGTTGCAGTTTTTGTTCGATGCTGGCCAGGTGCCCATAGCGCTCGCCGGGATGAGCCTCACGCGTGTACACGAACACGAACGACACGCCCTGGTCCGCGTACTTCGCGGCCATGGCCTCGAGGGCTGGCGCCGCCAGCCCGCAGTACGGTCACGTGATCGAACCGAACTCGATCACACAGGGCCCGCTGCGCCAGTGGCTCGACAGGCGCACGGGCTGTCCGGTAGCGGCATCGAGCACCTCGCCGTTCGGTGCCCGCTCGCCCACGGTCAACGCACGCGGAAACGCGTCGAAGTCCGGCATGTCCATGTCGAGAGGGAAGCTCTGGTAGTTGTAGTCGTGCATCTGGGTACTCCGTATTATCGCGGCCGGCCAATCCTAACTCGGCCCCGTGCCGCCGGCGAGATCACACCGACCACAGGTGACGCCATTGACGGCGCGACCGAGGGCTGGATACGGTGTGTCGCTACCGTCCCTAACTGGAGACTCTCGATGCCGACTCGCCAGCCTCTCGTCTCGCGCTTCGTTCTTGTTGCTGTCATGGCGACGTCGTTGATCGGCACACGATCGACAGCCCAGAGCGACTCGAACGAGCGCCTGGTTACGCGAATGGACTCGGCGCAAATCGCGCTGACGAGCAAGACGAAGCTGAAGTCGCTCGATCGCCATCTCGTTCCCGAGCTGGAGGTGGCAGGAACCGAGATCGTCGGCGCGGGACAGCAGATTTCGGTGCGCTATCTGGCACGTGCCGCCGGGCGTGGCGCTCCAGCCGGCTCCGGTATCACCGGCAAGGGCAAGGTGCAGGTGACGTTCAACTGCGTCAGTGCCGCGGGAACGGAGACCCTCGCCAAGCAGACGCTCAAGTTCGGCAAGTTCGGCAACGCGTTCACGCAGTTCAATGCGACGCCAACCGCTCCTTGCGCCAAGCTGCGAGTGGTTCGCAAGTTCAAGGGCTCCATGGCGGTCGAGGCGGGCGGCACGGTCATCGAGAAACTGACCGTCACTCCGCTCGAGCCGCTGGCAGCCCGCCGAATGGACCCTTGCAGCCAGGGCGCGTCGACGCTGTGCTTCGGACTGAAAGACCGCTTCAAGGCGATCATCGACTGGCGGGATTTCGAGGGCGGCACCAAGCAAGGAGCGGTGATTCGCGAAGCGCGCGGCACAGGGCTGTTCTACCTCTTCTCGCCGGACAACTGGGAGATGCTGGTAAAAGTCATCGATGGTTGTAGCGTGAACGACCATTTTTGGGTGTTCTACGCGAGCGCGACAAACGTCGAGTACACCCTCACGGTAACGGATACCGTGACCGGCCAGACGCACTCGTACGACAATCAGCTCGGCACGACGGCCGCGTCCGTCGCGGACACCACCGCTTTCGCCACGTGTCCGTAGGCCGAGGATAGCGCCTGTCCGATGGCCGACGACGATGATTGACTGGCGGTCCTCGACTAGGGCCTGTTAACACTTGCCAGATCGCCGCGACGGGAGCCCATTTTGTTCAATGCAAGGAACAACGAGCGCAATGTACTTTGGGTACTTAAGCGAGGAGAGACGCCGCAGTGGGCAAAATGGGACCCGTCCCTTCGGGTTGCCGGCCCTCATGGTCGGCAACGCGACGATCTGGCAAGTGTTAACAGGCCCTAGTCCGCTGGCGGAGGTTCGCCCGCGGCAGCAGCGCGCGGATCGCGACCGGCGTCGCGGAGCGCCGCGCGCAGGACGAACTCGACCTGCGCGTTCAACGAGCGGAGTTCGTCGTCTGCCCAGCGTCGGAGCGCGCTGTGGATCCTGGGGTCCAGTCTGAAGAGAACTGCTTTGCGCTTGGCCATGAGCTTCAGCCGCAGAGATCCATGGGTCAGTAAATGCTGCCGGCGTTGATCACGGGGTGCGGTCGCGAATCGCTCGTGAGCACGACCAGCAGGTTGCTGACCATCGAAGCCTTGCGCTCCTCGTCGAGCTCGATGATCGACTTCTTCGACAGCTCCGCGAGGGCGTCCTCCACCATGCCCACAGCTCCGTGGACGATCTTCTTGCGTGCCGCGATGACCGCATCGGCCTGCTGCCGCTGAAGCATGGCAGACGCGATTTCGGGCGCGTACGCCAGATGGCTCACCCGGGCCTCGATAACCTCGACGCCCGCCTTCTCGAGCCGGTCCTGAATCTCGATCGCGAGTTTCTCGGAGACCTCGCTGGTGTGCGATACGAGCGACATCTCGCCTTCTACAAAGACGTCGTAGGGATAGTTCGTCGCCAGGGCCCTGCCCGCCGCCTCGCTCTGCACGTGAACGTAGTGTTTGAAGTCGTCGACCATGAACACGGCTTCAGCGGTATCGACCACCTTCCACACCACGACCGCCGCGAACTCGATCGGATTGCCGCGCTTGTCATTGACCTTGAGCTTGCCGGTCTCGAAGTTGCGCACTCGCAATGAAATCGCCTTCTTCGTGTAGAACGGGTTGGCCCAACGCAGCCCCGGATCGTGCACGGTGCCGACATACTTGCCGAACAGCTGCATGACCTTGCCTTCGTTCGGGGCCACCGTGAACAGCCCGGCGAACATGACCACGTTCGCGGCCCATAGAAGGCCGACCCCGGCCACGGTCGCAATCCGTAAACCGCCGCCCTGCGCGGTGACTGCCACGATCGACAGGAACAAGAGATAGCTGATGCCGATCTGTGTCGCGATGAACACGAACAGCATGTTGAGTCCATTGGCTGCGTTGACTTCGATCTCGCGGATCATGTCGAAACTCCTTCGGGCCCGCGCCCTTGATCGCCAGGCGTCCCGCCGCTCCTATCCGGTTGAGCGAAGACACCAGCCGAACCAACAGTATCATAGTGATATCATTCCGCAAACCCTCGAACAGCCGGAGTCTTGGCGCCGGGTGGGTCACGGACGGCGTGGCGTCTCCGCGCTTTCGAAGTGCTTGCCGTCAACCTCGCGGCGTGGGCGCGCTAACGAGCTAGCGTTTGAAGCCCGCGATGTAGCACACCCAGGCTTCGTCGTTGTCGGCGGTCTCGGCCTCGGTGTACACGCCGTCGCCCTCTCCGGTCTCCGGGTCCGTGCCTTCCCAGTAGACCTTCGAGTCGCTGAAGCCGGCGTCCGCGAGCGCCTCGCGAACCTCCGGGACCGTGTACATCCGCCACTCGTAGGTGAAGGCCCGCTCGAGCCTGCTGCCGTCCGGGAACTTGAAGTGGATGTAGCACGTCGCGTGCTGCTGGACCGGGTCGAACTGATCCTGGTCCCAGACGTAGCTGAAGTCGTCGTACTCGGTTTCCTCGCTCATCCGTGCCACCGACTCCGGGCCGCCGTACGCGTCGAGCAGCAACATGCCGGTTCCGCCGAGGTTGTCGCAACAGGCGCGGAAGTACTCCACCAGACCAGCCCGCTCCTCGAACAGAAAGTACGAGAAGTTTTGGGCCATGACGACGTCGGCCGGATCGGTGGCAACGGTACGAACGTCACCGTGCACGAGCGCGACGCGGCGGCGCGACTTCTTGGGCAGTGGGTCGACGTTATGCGTCTGTCCCCAGTCGAGGGTCTCGCCGTCAAGGTCGACTCCCCATGCTTCGTTGCGGGCGTGCGCGCGGACCCAGTCGCGGCAGACGCTCGCAGTTCCGCAGAAGTCCTCGCGCAGAACGTGTGGACGCCGCCCGAACTCCGCCCGAAACGTATCGATGGCGAACTCGACGTCGGCCTCGGGTTCCTGGACGGCGCGCTCGTAGAGCACATGCCGGTCGGCCAACTCCGCCATCGTCGGTTTGTCCGCCTTCTTCCGCTTTCCCATCCGCGCGCGCCTCCCGTTCACGTCTCGACCAGCGGCCCGTGGCAGCGCAGTTTACGCGCCAGGGCAGCTTGCGACGGCCTTCGACTGTCGCCATGCTACGGCCTGCGGCAACACCTACCGGAGAGCATCGATGAAACCGCGTCCCGTTTGCGCACTATTCGCCCTTCCGCTCCTGATCAGCGCCTGCACGAGCAACGAGCCGGTCCGCTACGACACTATTCTTCGTGGCGGCACGGTTTACGACGGCAATGGCGCGGAACCATTTGTCGCCGACGTCGCCATCAACGGCGACCGTATCGCCACGATCGGCGATCTCAGCGACGCTCTCGGTGACAACGAGATCGACGTCGCGGGACTGGCCGTGAGTCCGGGGTTCATCAACATGCTCAGCTGGGCAGTCGATTCTCTGGTCATGGACGGTCGCTCGCAGGGCGATATCCGGCAGGGTGTAACGCTGGAGGTGTTCGGCGAAGGAGTGTCATACGGGCCGCTGAACGATGCGCAGAAAGAAGCCCTGCTGGCCGGGTGGATTGCCGCCAGTGGCGGCGAGGACGAGATGCGAACGCGGCTCGGCTTCCCGGCCGACGCCCCCCTCGAGGTTCCGTGGACAACGCTGGGGCAATACCTCGACTTCCTGGTGGAGCGCGGCATCAGTCCGAACGTCGCCTCCTTCGTGGGTGCTACGACGCTGCGCGTTCACGAGATCGGCTACGAGGATCGGCCCCCGACCGAGGCCGAACTGGCCACCATGCAGGAGCTCGTGCGGGAGGCCATGCTCGAGGGCGCCATGGGTATTGGCTCTTCCCTGATCTACGCGCCAGCCTTCTATGCCGGCACCGAGGAATTGATTGCGCTCAACGCCGCGGCCAGCGAGTACGGTGGTCTGTACATTTCCCACATGCGGTCCGAGGGCAACCGCTTGCTCGAGGCCGTCGACGAGCTCCTGGCGATCGCCCGCGCGGCCGACGTAGATGCGGAGATATATCACCTCAAGGCCGGGGGGCAGGAGAACTGGTCGAAGATGGACGAGGTGATCGCCAAGGTCGAGGCGGCGCGTGCCGAAGGGCTCGCGATTACCGCCGATATGTACACGTACACCGCCGGCTCGACCGGACTCGACGCTGCCATGCCGCCATGGGTGCAGGAGGGCGGCTACGCGGCTTGGGCAGAGCGACTCCAGGAGCCCGCAACGCGCGCTCGGGTGAAGGCCGAGATGACCGCGCCCACGGACGACTGGGAGAATCTCATGATGGCGGCCGGCCCGGAGGGCACGCTGCTTGTCGGTTTCCAGAACGAGGACCTGCGGGCGCGGTACACCGGCAAGACTCTCGCCGACGTCGCCGCTGAGCGCGACACGCACTATGCAGACACCGCGATGGATCTCGTCGTCGAGGACGGTACCCGCGTACAGGTCGTCTATTTCCTCATGTCCGAAGAAAACATCGAGAAACAGCTCGCGCTGCCATGGCTGTCGTTCGGGTCCGACGCCGGCTCGCTGGCGACCAACGAGCCCTTCACGTTGACCAGCACTCACCCGCGCGCCTACGGCAACTTCGCGAGGCTTCTCGGCCGCTACGTGCGCGACCGCGGGGTGATCACGTTGCAGGAGGCAATCCGCAAATTGGCCGCACTGCCCGCCGACAACCTCGGGATCGCCGATCGCGGGCGGCTGGTCCCGGGCCACTACGCCGATATCGCCGTATTCGACGCGACGACGATCAGCGACCACGCCACCTACGAGGAGCCTCATCAGTACGCCACGGGAATGGTCCACGTGTTCGTCAACGGTGGACACGTGCTCGAGGACGGGGAACACACCGGGGCCCTACCCGGTCGGGTCGTTCGCGGGCCCGGCTGGAATGGCGAGCAGGCGGGCCGCCAGTAGCGAGCGTCCACTGACCAACGGATCACTGCCGTAGAGCCGCTAACACCAAACCCTCGAAAAATCATCGACCGGGTGCTGGCGCAGCAGGCACAATGATGGAGGACCTCCCGCCCTCCACGCTGCACCCTGTGAGTCGAACTTGACCCTCCCTCTTCGCCCGTCGATCGCGTTTCTGTTGCTGGTCGCCATTGCCGGGGGAAGCGCGCTGGCCGCCGTGCAGGCGCGCGAGCTTCCCGACACGTTGCCGCTCGACATGAGCGTCTGGCATCGGCGCGACTACTCCCGCTGCAGCGGCGCCGGCCGGGTCACCATCGGTGGCAACCGCATCACGATCGAAGCGGACCACTCCGCCCTCAAGTACTGGCAAATCCCGACCCTCAGCGGACCGCTACCGATCAATGAGCGCTCGGGCTGGGTTCGCCGTTGCGACCGCCCGCCCGGCGCCTTCGTTACGGAAGCGCGCAAGCGCGCCGAGGCCAACGGGGTCACGGTCCTCGTGACGGACTACCCCTACATCAGCTGGCGCTGGCGGGTCGAGGACACTATCGAGGATTCGCGCACCGCGGACTCGTCAGGGAAGATCCAGAGCGCCGGTGACGACTTCGCGGCCAAGCTCGGGATCCAGATGCTACCCGAGGGCGGCGACGATCTGCGCGAGATCGCCTATGTCTGGACAAAGAGCATTCCCGAAGGCACGACGCTCGTACAGGAAGCCGGCGCTCTTTTCTGGCATTTCACCTTCTATCGGATTGTCGCCGAGAGTGGCGACGAACACGTCGGCGAGTGGCGCACCGAGATCCGCAACCTGAGAGAGGAGTACAAGCGTATCTGGCCCGACGAAGAGCCCGGTGTGCTGATGCGGATCTTCCTGATGACTGACGGTGACAACACGAGAACGAAGGCCGCCGCAAGCTACGCCGACATCGCGCTTCACCGCACCTGGCCCGGGCAGATCTCCCAGGAACGCTGACGCGTGCGGATCCTGGCGCCTCGTAGTACGTTGCCGGGATCATGAAGATAGGCCTCGTAGGCTTCCCCG
>Ga0255048_10001842_pt1 | contig 14147 bp, 10 predicted proteins | sample JV7_2_2_MG_FD_183619 | JGI IMG/M metagenome (GOLD analysis project Ga0255048, IMG submission 183619) | Seawater microbial communities from Jervis Inlet, British Columbia, Canada - JV7_2_2 | ecosystem: Environmental > Aquatic > Marine > Inlet | place: Canada: British Columbia | collected 2016-10-06
CTGATTGTGAATGAGTACACGCCGCACGATGTGACTTGAGGGAGCCATGGAAAAGATCAAGTTAGAAAAGGATTGGGGCGACTACAAGGCCGGCACGGTCTTTCATGTGCTGGGCAGTGGTGTGGTGCTGGAGCGCAGCGGCGATGTGCGTGAGTCGGCCACTGGCCGGCTGCTGAAAGGCCCGGGCGTTGACCCTGACAAGGTGGAAAGCCTGCGGGCTGCCGGGTATCTGGACAAGCCTGCCAAGAAGAAGAGAGCCGCCAGGGCGGGAGGTAAGTGATGCTGGTTTACACGGATGTGCAGGCGTTCTGGGGTGAGTACGATGTGAGCGGCGAGGCTAACAAGTTCGTCGGCAGCCAAGAAGTGGAGATCAAGGACTCCAAGGTATTCAATCAGACGACGATCAAGCGCGATCCTGGCCTGTTTGACTTCAACGGCAGTCTGGCCGGTGTCATTGATGGCACCAGCAACGCCATGAACAACATCATTCTGGACAGCGGCATCGGTGGCCAGCGGCCATTCTCGTTGCATGTCGAGAGCAACCCTGGCGTGGTGGGTGGCCAGACACGGTTTGCCGATGCCATCCATGGCGGCGGCTCAGTGGTGGCGGCGCAGGGTGAGCTCAATGAGTTCAACATGAGCCTGGCCGGTGACTCGGCTCTGCTGGTGGCAGGCAAGATTCTGGCCATTGGCACCAAGACCAGCACGGCGGATGGCGCGGGTGTGCAGATGCCGGCAGCTGTGGCGGATGGTCAGTCGGTCTACGCGGTGCTCCACTGTACGGCTAGCACGGGCACCATTGACGTGGTGATCGAGAGTGATGCCGGGGACACCTGGAGCGGTGCAGAGACTACGCGATTTACGTTTACCCAGGTGGTCGATTCAACGCCCACCTATCAGTTCATGAAGCTGACACCGAGCGGCGGTATCAGCGACACATGGTGGCGGGCCACCTGGACTTCGGCCAGTACGCCCAGCCACGCCATTTCAGTTTCATTGGGCATTCGATAGGCCCAGAGGGAGAACGGTATGGATGTACGCACAGGTATTTACTGTGAGCTTCCCACCGGCACGGATCGTTCGGGGCTGGTCGAGAAGTGGGAGTTGGCCAAAGAGGCGGAAGTGCATGATAGCCGCCCGGGCAACAGCACGACAGTCAAGCGGGATGTGGGGATGCAGAATCATGGCCCGCTGACTCTGACGGTGGCGGATGACACCAGCCAGACGTTCCTGGAGTATCTGGATGGGGCGCTGGGCACCAAGGTGGCATTCCTGGTCCGTGGCGACAGCGCCGCCAAGGGCGTTGGCAACATGGAGTGGACGGGTAGCTGCATTGTGGCGTCTGTTCCGGCTGATGCTGGGCAAGGCGATCCGCTGCGGTACACGGTGTCATTCCCGATTGACGGCGCTGCAACTGGCGCGACTGCGTAGTAGTGATCTGTGCGAGGCGTCGTGCGGTTGCTTGGGGAGGCCAACCCGCCCTCATGCGAGCGGCTCCGAATCCTGCCATGTATGGCTAAGCGTTGGCCTGGCTGTGTGGTGTGGCCGGGCGGCGCCTCGTACTTTCTAAGGAGGAAGGCATGAAGCTATCAGCGGTACTGCCGCAGTTTTCTATCAATGAGTCGCGCTGGGTGAAGTGTCCCTTTGTGCGGGAGTTGGAGTTTGAGATTGCCCGCATTGGCTGTGATGAGTTTGTGGTCTGGGCGCGACAGGAGCAGCGCGAGAATCCGTACTTCAAGGAGATGTCTAACGCCATGGGCCGAGCGCAGGCAGCGACTCGCGCCGGCAACGAGAAGCTGGCTGAGCGGGTGTTGTCCAGCGTGGATGTGGCGGATGCTATCTCCGAGGCTCTGACGGGTGATCGCCGTAAGCGCGGCATTGCCGAGTGCCTGATTCGCAACTGGCGGGGCAGCGTGGTCGAGGGTGTCGAGTACACAGCAGACGAGGGTGTGGAGTTGCTGAGTGATACGGCCCCGCTGGGCGTGAGCCTGGAGATTGAGTCTGCTGTCAGCGACAGCCTGATTCTGAGTGACAAGGATTCCATCGGCAATGCACTCACGGAGTGGTTGCAGTGGGAGGCGGTGCAGCAGGATCGGTTTCGAGATGACTGGATTGAGGATCAAGCAAAAAACTGAGGGAGGCTCTCCGCAAACAGTTGGGGTTATCACCCCTGATGCAGAGGGCCATAAGCCAGCGCAAGGCCACTATCCGAAGTGTCAAGCAGTTTAGCGACAGGGGATTGATTGACAGTGAGGCAGCCGCAGAGATCGAGCAGGAGTTGTCGAGCCATGAGGAGGGCGAGATCACCGTGGTGCTGGTCGATCCCGAAGCTCAGTCGGCGCTCGAGACCTGGGCAGTGCTTGGGCTTCCCTGCATGGTTCTCACTGGTCTATCGAATGGTGTGGATGACAGGCGTGATCGGCTGTTCCATCCGCGCCTTGAGATGCTGCGGATGGCCGGGGCCGAGTCGGATGCAATCGAAATCTACTTTCGCCTGTGGGGTGCGCTGGATGAAGAGTACATTGCTTTCAAGTATGACTCGCTGGGTGGTGACTGATGGCTAGAAAGTTTGCCATTGAGATTGAGATTGATGACAACGGCTCAGTCAAGGCCCTTGGCCGTGATCTGGACACCCTGGAGGACAAGTCCAAGAGGGCCGAGCGGAGCATGGACAAGCTCAAGAGCAGCCTGGCCCTGCTGAGCAAGGCTGCTGTGGCTGCCGGGGCTGCCGCTGCTGCTGCGTTGGGGGCGCTGGCTTTCAGTTCGCTGAAGCTTGCTGCTGATGCAGAGGAGTCGGAAAACCTGTTCATGGTGTCCATGGGCAACATGGAAGGGGCAGCGCGCAAGTTCTCTGAGGAAACCTCAGCAGCGCTGGGGCTGTTTGCGGTGGATGTCCGCAAGTACCTGAGTGTCTTAAACGAGATGCTCAAGTCGATGGGGCTGGGTGCTGATGCGGCCTTTGAGATGTCAACGGGCATGACGCAGTTGGCATTTGATATGGCGTCGTTCTTCAACCTGTCGCCGGATGAGGCCTTTGAGAAGATTCGCTCAGGCATCACGGGGCAGACTGAGCCGTTGCAGCAGCTCGGCATTCTGTTGCATGAGAACACCATCAAAGAAGATGCCTATGCCGCAGGTATTGCTGAGCGCGGCTCACAGTTGACTCAGCAGCAGAAGGTTGAGGCTCGGTACATTGCCCTGCTGCGCCAGACTGAGGCGGCACAGGGCGATCTGGCGCGCACTGGTGGCAGCCTGACGAATCAGCAGCGGCGGCTCGAGGCGCAGTGGAAGAACCTGCGGATGGAGCTTGGCAAAGAGTTGATCCCGGTTGTCACTACGCTGGCCACTGAGTTCAACAAGATGGCCACGGACCCGGCGGTCATTCAGTTCTTCAGGGATCTGGGTAGTGCCGTTGCTAGCGCGGTTGAAGTGATGGGCGGGTTGCTGGGATCGCTGGCCCAACTCAATGCTGCTGCGGGGTTTGACTCTCTGGCCGGGCTGCCCGAAGAGGTGCTGCGCGGGATGAAGGAAGTTGCAGAGGCCAGGATTGCTGCTGGTGGCACTAAGCGGTGGCGCATCAAGGGTGAGATTGGCGAGGTTCCGACAGCCGAGTTGAGAGAGGCTGAGGAGATGCTGGTCCGCATTGACAAGCTGCTGGCGCAGATGGAGGCGGATGCCTGGATTGCTGCCATGGATGCGGCTACCGATGCAGCGCTGACTGCCGAGGCGAAAGCGATAGGAGCGGCAGCGGCTACGGCAAATTGGGCGGCAGAGCTTGCCGCGCTGGATGACAGCGGCAGAACATTGGAAGAGAGGGTTGTTCATCTGGGCGACCAGGTGACTGCCCTTGAGATGCAGCAACTGGCTGATGAGATCGGTGAGGCTTTCGACCCAGGCGTGATTGACCCGTTCATTGAGGGCGTGACCGAGTTGGCCGACGAGCAGGCTGTTTTGACGGACCTGACTGATGAGTACGGGGAGAAGTGGGAGGAAACGGCCAGCATACTCAAGAATGAGATGCTCAATGCGTTTGCCGAGATTGCCCGAGGGGGCGATGCTGCGGCGAGCCTGCTGGAGTTAGCGTTTGTTGGTGCCGGCGCTGCCATTGGTGCTTACTTCGGAAATGCTCAACTCGGCGCTCAACTTGGCGGCATCATTGGAAGCCTATTCGGTGGCGGCGGCGACGGCAGCAAGCGCCGCAAGCGTGAGGCAGCTGCCAGAGAAGCCGAGCAGCAGGCGGCAGAGGATGCGGCCATTGCTGCGGAGGCCCTCGCCATCCAGTTGGGCGATCTGGGCTTTGAGATGCATGAAACAGTACAACACGCCATGGAGATGGCGGATGAGTTTGCTCGTATCGGTGCTGACCCAGCGCTGGCTTTCAAGCAGATGAGTGACTCTCTGAATGCCATGCGAAACAGCATCCTGGGCGTCAATGAAAGCGTAGAGGATCGCATCCGCAGAGAGGCTGAGGAGTTCAATGCCCAGCTTGCATTGACTGAGGCCGAGTTGACTCTGAAACAGGCCGAGCTCCAGGCACAGTTGGCGATTCTCGAGGCGCAGGGTCAGGTGGTCGAGGCCAAACTGAACATGGACAGGGCTTATATCAGCGGCATGGAGGGTGTGGCGATTGCCACGGGCGCCACGGCAGAGACGATTGCCCGCTCTCTCGATGCCATTGCCAGTGTCCTGGCCAACCTGCCAGACATCATCTCAGGGGATGACATTGAGAAGGCCATCCGCCGCGCCAAGGGTGGCATGGGTGGGCTGAGTAAGGGCCTGGGCAAGATGGGCAAGTCGCTCGAGGATGCTCTGGATGAGTTGGAGGACTTCTATGAGGAGCTCACCGGGGGATTCGGTGGGCTGGGTGGCGGTACGCCACGGGAGCAGATGGATGCAGCTCTGGCAGAACTCATCCGCGTGGGTGACCTGGCTATCGGTGGTGACAAGAGGGCCATGGCTCAGTTTGATGATCTGGCGCGGGAACTCATCAAGATGGCCACGGACTTCTCGCCGGGATCGCTGGGTGTCATCCTGGATATCATCACCGACATTCTGGAGAGGATCTTTGCGGGACAGGATCTCGAGGGGTTTGCTGGCGGTGGCGTAGTCACTGAGCAGCAAGTCATTCGCGTGGGTGAGGCTGGCCCAGAGGCCATTATTCCGTTGGTGGGTGGTGCTGTGCCGGTGAAGTTCGATTCCGGCCTGCTGCGGGCGTCAATGGACGGCAATATTCATCTGCTGCGGATTGCCAATGAGATCAGTGGGCTGCGGAGGGATGCCCACCTGGGCAAGAACCTTGAGGCTGGGCGCCGCGCTGCCCGCGTGGGCAGTATCATCATGCCGCCGAGTGACAACGTGCTGAGAACTTACAGGCCGAGGCTTTTCTAATGGGTGTGTGGGCCGTAGCGGTGGATGCGTGGGATGGCTCAGTGCTAGGCGCCGTGACGGTGTATGCCTGCCGCAATACCGGATCGGGCGGGCCATACGTGAGTCAGGGTGCTGACACGCCGGCTGATGCCACGTTTGTGCCGCGGTTGCTCGCACCATACAGCCGATCCACTCAGATGACTGCTGATCTGAGCTTTGGAGGGCTGTCTTTGCCTGAGACGGTTTTCGGGCCAGCGTTCTCTGGCGGCTCAGCCAACAACTCGGGGGCCATAGAGATTGCCATTGGCGATGGTGGGCAGGTATTCACCAGCCTTGGCTGGAAGGCTGCACCGGCCTTGGCCACCTATGACTATGCCGAGCGCAATGTAACGGTGTACTACTCGGAGGATGAGACGGCAGCATTCTCGACATTTGGTGTGCTGTTCTCTGGCGTGGTGGCTTCGGTATCGGCCACCGTGGACGTGCTGTCCCTGTATTGCCAGGAGAAAGACTGGCGGCTACGGAAGCCGATACAGATTGAACTATTCAAAGGGCTTGGGCCTGCTCTGCGCCTTGATGGTTCTGACGATCTGGTGTCTGTGACGGATGCAGACGAGCTTGACAGAGACTCTGGTGGCTGGACGTTCGAGGTGATCGCCCAGCGGCAGGGCAACTCCGGTGATGCTGCTCAGTGGATTGTAGCCAAAAAGGACAACTGGATACTCCAGATGGACACCAGCGGGAATCTGACGGCCCACTTCACGGACAGTGGAGACAGCCGCTACTCGCTGACATCCACGCATGTGCTGTCTGGTACGGCATGGGAGCACATCTCAGTGGTATGGAATTCGACCCTGGCCAACTCCAAGATGTACGTGGATGGGGTGGATGTTAGCGCTTCCTATTCGACCGGATCGCTCACACAGGACATCACCCAGCCATTCACCTGGGGAGCCGAGGCGGGTGGCGCTGCCAACCGGGCACAGGTGGACATTGCACAGGTGCGGCTGTGGAGCGATGAGCGGACAGAGGCAGAGATTGCCGACAACGTGTTTCAGTTGCTCACCGGCACCGAGGCTGGGCTTGGTGGATACTGGCCGGTTGATGAGGGTGTGTCGAGCACGGTGGCCGATGATGCCAACAGCAATGACGGCACTATTACTGGCGCCACATGGATTCACACCCTCGAGGGTGAAGAGTATCTCAGGGGTAAGCCTAAGCCTGTGAGCATTGGAGATGTGCGGAACAGGCTGGCCATCCTGGTGGACCCGGCAGACCTGATCTATCAGCTACATGATTCATCGGTGTCGAGCATTGACACGGTGTATGTCAACCGGCTGCCGATTGACTTTGATTCGGTGGTGGGTGATGTAACCGATCTATTTGCCAACGATCCCACCTTCTCGGATGAGTACATCACGGACATCTCAACGGGGCGGATCAAGTTGGGCATGGACTACGGCAATGCCGTGGTGACGGTGGATCTGATTGGGGATGATACGAGCTCGCCGGTAGACAAGACGCCGGCCAGAGTGACGGAGCGGCTGCTCGAGAACTATAGCGATGCTGCGGGAGCGCTGGTATCGGCAGACTTCACGGCGCTCAACTCGGCCATCGGGGCCAGCATCACTGCGGGTATCGCGCTGGGCAATGACCCGGTTGAGCTGATCTCCATGCTAGATCCGCTGTTGGCGCCGGTTACTTCTGTGTGGTGGATCACTCGGGGCGGCAAGATTACGGCAGCGCAGGTTCCTATCCCAGAGGACGAGACTGCCGATGAGACGCTAACCGAATCGGGCGTAGACCTGGGCAGTATGCAGATGCTCTATCAGGGCACTCCCACATGGCGGGTGGAGGTGGGCACCAACAGGCTCTGGTACGTCCACCGCGACGGCGAGATTGATGCCACGCTGGATGCGGAAGACTTCGACCGGGCACAGCATGAGTATGAGATAGCTGCCATAGATGACACGACAGTGCAAACCAACTACGCCGGGGCGCGGGTGCGGGAGGTGTTCGGTGCCATCTCGGGGATTGCGGCGAATGAGTTGGGCTGGAATGGGATGCTCACGCAGCTGGAGCGTCACCTGGAGTTGCTCGGGGAACTGCGGTACGTGTTCGAGGTGCCCTGTCTAAAGATCGACTACGCCCGCTACCTGAATGACATTGTGGCGCTGGACTTCAGTGCATCGGGCGCATTCGGCATTGCGACGGCCAAAAACTTTCTACTGGTGGGCATTGATGAGTCTGATGTACACCAGACACTAACACTGTGGGGGTGACGGGTGGCTGATCCGGTATTGGGTTTCTCGCTGGTGGATGAGGACACCACGATCACTGCGGGCAGCGCAGAAGCCAACATGCCCGTGACCAACCTTCGTACGATGCAGCCAGCGGAAATCTGGCAGACCACTGCGCTCAGCACCATGTGGGTGAAGGTGGATCTGGGCAGCGCCAAGGCGGTCAAAGTAGCGGGGCTGTTCTACGGCAATGCTCGCTCAGCCACGCAGATTCAGTATGAGGCTAATGCTACTGACAGTTGGGGTGCCCCCACCTATGACACCACGGCAGTGGACTGGTGGCCACACTCGGGGCTTGAGAGTTGGAGCCGGGTGCATTCCTTCGACTATGACTCTGGCGGGCATACGCTCAGGTGGCATCGGTTCACCGTGACAGACGGCACCCATCCTGACGGTTACATCAGGGCGGCTCGGGTTGTCCTGATGAATCCCTGGCAGCCGTCTGGTGTGATTCAGTACGGCTCAGCGCTGCGATGGCGGCAGGGGTCAGATGCTCTGGAGTCGGATGGCCAGTGGTATCACCGCGGCGGGGCCATGTATCGGGAGTGGAGCCTCGATCTGTTCAGCGCCAGCAAGGCTGATCTGGTTACCAATCTGTTCGACCTCGAGCAGCAGCGCGGGAGCAGCTCGGACATTGTGTATTCGGCTGACCCAGCAGACAGCACCCATTTGCACCACGAGTTGATCTACGGGGTGCTGGCGGACATCGGGGATATTCAGTACGTGAGCAACAGCATCTTCAAATCTACGCTTCGCATTCGGGAGATCCTATGAGCCGGAAGAGAATCATGTGGGCTGGGCTGGCCCTTTTTTTGGCTGGCGTTGTGCAGTCTGATGCACAGCCATTGCCCCCGAGGTGGTATGTCAAAGCCAGCGTGGCGAATGAGGCAGCGTTGCCAACGTGTAATGCGGCAGCCAACGGGCACATCCGCGTGGCGGTTGCTGAGGCATCGGTCAACTACTGCAACGGCAGCGCCTGGGCCAATGTGGGTGACGGCGGCAGCGTGGCGGCGGATGAGATTCTGGAGAGCCACCTGAAGGCAGTGGACGCGGCAGCCGATGAAGAGTGCCTGACCTATGAGTCTACAGTGGGTGACTTCGAGTGGCAGGCTTGCGGCAGTGCCCACGGTGACGGAGCCAACTGTGCCGCCGGAGAGATCCCGCTGGGCGTGGATGCCAGCGGGGCGGTGCAGGGTTGTTTTGAGCCAAGCGAAGCGGACATCAGCGACCTGAGCCACACGGTCGATACCAACCTGACCGATGAAGAAGTACAGGACAAGGCCGGCGCGATGGCCACGGGCAATACCGAGACGGGCATTACGGTGACGTACCAGGATGGCGACGGCACAATCGACTATGTGGCAGAGGTGACACAGAGCGAGTTCGATACCCACGAGGGAAATGCCAACATCCATCACGCCCCAGACGGCACGGGCACAGATGACCAGGTAGCGGCAGAAGTGCCGTACACCGTCGATGACACAAACGAATGGGCGGGAGGTGATCCGACTGAGGTGGATGGAGCATTGGAACATCTGGCCCCGCGGGTGCTGGCAAATGATGCCAAGGTGACGGCCCACGGCGATGGCGCCAACTGTGCCGCCGGTGAGATCCCGCTAGGGACGGACGCGGACGGCGCCGCGCAGGGCTGCTACGAGCCATCCGAGGCCGACATCAGCGATCTGGCCCATGCGGCCACGGGCATTCAGGATGGGCTGATTGTCGAAGTCGATCTGGATGAGGACAGCGGCACCCCGACAGACGCAGACGTGCTGACGTATGACTCGACCGGAGCCAACTTCAACTGGATTGCCCAGAGCGGAGTGGCTGCTGGAACGGCAGCGGCACTGGCTGCCAATGGTGGCAACTGTGCGGCTGGAGAGATTGCATTGGGCGTTGATGCCGCTGGGGCAGTTGAGGGGTGTTATGAACCGTCAGAATCTGACATCTCGGACCTGAGCCACACGGTAGACACTGACACGCAACTCTCCGATGAGCAGGTGCAGGACAAGGCTGGCGCGATGGTGACGGGGAACACGGAGACGGGCATTGCCGTGACCTACCAGGACGCGGACGGCACAATCGACTATGTGGCGGAGGTGACGCAGAGCGAGTTCGATACCCATGAGGGCAATGCCAGCATTCATCACGCGGCAACGGTAGACACCAACACCAACGCCAGTACTGAGTGTGCGGGTGGGCAATTCTACGAGGGTGATGGTTCCTGTACTGATGTGCTCGAGGAGTTGGAACTCAACACGCTGGTCGAACTCAATATTCAGATTGCCGACGCCACACTGGAAGAGGATACACACGTCACGGAGCATGCGGAGAACGGCGCAGACGAACTGCTGGGCGAAGCCATGGGCACGGCCTGTACGGACGGGCAGATCCTCAAGGCCAATGCCACGGGTGGACTGGACTGTGGAGCAGACGCAACGGGCGCGGGCGGGTCAGCTATCACCTTCGATATTGGGGATGATGGCGGCGACGACAGCGTAGACGTGAATGAGATTGCCACGAGCGGCGATACCAACTCGGTCTTTACCGAGCCGAGCGCTGACAAGATCCTGGTAACGCTGAGCAACAACTGGCCGGGCGCAGATACGGCGGATGCGCTGAGTGCCAACGGCGGCAACTGTGGGGTCGGCAACTATCCGCTCGGTGTGGATGCAGCCGGTGCAGTAGAGGGTTGTACAGCAGACGATGACCAGCCTGACAATGACAGCGAGGTGCCAGATGCCATCTCTGTGGTGGCGGGGTCTGTTTCGGACACGCCAATTGTTCTTGACATCGAGGCGGCTGACCAAACGGCAGACGGAGACATTGACTATGACACCACCGAAGAAGTTATAGAGGTGGGCGATGACGGCGTAGCAACACACAAGTTTTCACCTGACTCGGTGGCCACGGCTCATCATGCCGATTCCATCCTCGAATCTGAGCTGACCAGCCTGGCCGAGCTCAATACACAGATCACCTCTGCGGTAGTAACGGGGCCGCATGACGGTACCGGCACGGATGACCAAGTAGCCGCAGAAGTTCCCTATACCGTTGATGACACGAACGAATGGGCGGGCGCCGACCCAACGGAAGTGGACGGCGCGTTGGAACATCTGGCTCCCCGCGTATTGGCGAACGACGCCAAGGTAACAGCGCACGGCAACGGCGCAAACTGTGCGGCGGGTGAGATACCGCTGGGCGTGGGCGCCGATGGGGCAGTTGAGGGCTGCTACGAGCCATCCGAGGCCGACATCAGCGATCTGGCCCACACGGCTACGGCGGTGACAGATGGGCTGATTGTCGAAGCTGACCTGAACGAAGACAGCGGTACCCCCACTGATGCTGATGTTCTGACCTATGACAGTACCGGAGCCAACTTCAACTGGCTGGCACAGTCGGGCATTGCTGCCGGAACGGCGGCGGCACTAGCTGCCAACGGTGGCAACTGTGCGGCTGGAGAGATTGCATTGGGCGTTGATGCCGCTGGGGCAGTTGAGGGCTGCTATGAACCGTCAGAAGCCGACATCTCGGACTTGAGCCACACGGCAGACACCAATTTGACCGAAGAAGAAGTAGACGATTTCGCTGGCCCACTGGTGGCTACTGGCGGTACGAAGACGCGCATTAGCATCACCTACCAGGATGGCACGGACGACATGGACTTCGTTGTGGACGATATGAATGACGACCAACCCGACGATGACAGCGAGGTGCCAGATGCCATCTCTGTGGTGGCAGGGTCTATCTCGGACACCCCAATCGTTCTTGACCTCGAGGCGGCTGACCAGACCGCCGATGGCGATATCGACTATGACACCACGGAGGAAGTGATTGAGGTGGGTGACGACGGGGTGGGCACTCACAAGTTCTCGCCCGATTCCGTGGCCACAGCGCATCATGCCGACTCCATTCTTGAAAGTGAGTTGACCAGCCTAGCAGAACTCAATACACAGATTGGCTCTGCGGTAGTTACGGGGCCACACGACGGCACCGGCACGGACGATCAGGTAGCAGCAGAGGTGCCTTACACCGTAGACGACACGAACGAATGGGCCGGGGCCGATCCTACCGAGGTAGATGGGGCATTGGAACACTTGGCTCCACGGGTGTTGGCTAATGATGCTAAGGTCACAGCACATGGTAATGGTGCTAATTGTGCTGCTGGCGAAATACCCTTGGGAACTGATGCAGATGGAGCAGTTGAAGGCTGTTATGAGCCGAGCGAAGCGGACATTAGCGACCTAGCTCACACGGCTACGGGCATCACAGATGGGCTGATAGTCGAAGCCGATCTAAATGAGGACAGCGGCACCCCTACAGACGGGGATTTGCTGGAGTACGACAGCACGGGTGCCAACTTCAACTGGATTGCTCAGTCTGGGGTGGCTGCTGGTACGGCTGCGGCTCTGGCTGCTAATGGTTCTAACTGTGCGGCAGGAGAGATTGCTCTAGGCGTTGATGCGGCTGGCGCTGTTGAGGGTTGTTATGAGCCAAGTGAAGCAGATATTAGCGATCTAAGTCACACTGCGGACACCAATTTGACTGAGGAAGAAGTGGATGATTTTGCTGGACCTCTAGTAGCTACTGGAGGCACAAAGACACGTATTAGCATCACATATCAAGACGGCACGGACGATATGGATTTTGTTGTGGATGACATGAACGATGACGTTCCTGAGTCCGGTGATTTTGGTAACGGTGCTGATTTGGATGCTGATGGTGGTATCTCGGACAATGCCGTTGGGCTAGTTCAGATGGCGGGTGGTACTGACGGTAACCTAATTACTTATGACGCTAGTGGAGATCCAGCGGCAGTAACTACAGGTACTAGTGGTCAAGTGCTAACAAGTAACGGTGCTGGCACGGCTCCGACGTTTCAGGCAACCGCGGACACCAACGCGGTCAAAGAGTACAATTGGACGGCATCTGCCTTGCTGCCGTTGGACACCGATGATGCAATACCACCCATACTCAAGGAAGAAGGCAGCAACATCGACATTCTGGTTCGTGCATATGACGCTTCTACGGATGAATGCGCGAGTGGTACTCTCCATGTGCCGTCTGATGTGGAGAGCGGTAGTACTATCACCTTTCGGTCACGCTGGTATTCTCCTACCGCAACCACCGGTAACATTATGTGGTATTTCCGCCACCTCCCCCGAGCCGAGGGTGAGGATTGGGATGCGGCACTGACCACTGAGGCTGCGTCAGCCGATGCTACACAAGGTACTATCGATCAGATCACCGTCACTACTTGGACTGAGACGCTCTCCAATACCGGATGGGCGGCGTCTGAGCTAGTAGAATTTGAACTCTGCCGCGATGCAAACCACGCTTCGGACACCCTTGCTGGTGACGCCTATCTAATCGACTTCACCGTGGAGATCCCCCGTGAATAAGTTTCTGTTCGTTGCTGCTCTGTTGATAGCCACGCCTCTTTTGGGTCAGGTAGGGAGCGTCAACTTTGAGTATGACAACTCTGAGTACATGACATCTACGCATGATCTTGGGCTTGCCTCTGGCGAAGATATTGGGTTCTCTGTTTGGTTCCGCACTTCCAACGCGGAAGGTGCCAACGGGATGATATTCAGCATGGGGATTAATGGCTCAAACAACCAAAGGATATTCGTTTCGGTTGACGATAGTTCGGGAGCTTGTTCCAGTGTCGATGATGAGAGTGGCAACGTCCGGGTGTATGCCCGCAACACATCGACCAACATGAACATGTGTGGAACGACGGAGGTTATCGATGGGGAGTGGCACAGCCTGTCCTGTTTTTTCAACAACGGAACTGGCGTACTGTGCTTCTTAGACGGAGTACTGGAGTCGGAGCAATTCGACACTATTTCAAACACCCTTGACTTGTCATCCTCCACCTATTTCGTAGTTGGGACTATCGATAGCGCAACGGGGCCTGTGTCTCAGTATTTTGATGGCGAGATTGCTTACTTAGCGATCTATGCGAACATCACCCAAACTAACTTTATTGACAGGGCGACCGAAGTTTTCCGCTGCTTTCCGGGGCATACGTCAGTGGGTACCGAGTCGCTCATTTGGATATTGAACAAGATAGACAACGTGCCAAGTCTGGGGTCGGCTTCAAGCCTGTTGGCAGAAACGAATACGCCCACGACATCCGTAGAGGGTCCGCCGATATCCTCCTGCGGGGGCTCCGGATGAACTACACGATTGCGGCGGGCATTGCTGACGGACCCCCGGTTTCCAGCTGCTACGGAGACAATTGAACCCCAGCGCCGTTCTAAGGCATTTTTTTTGTGCCCAACCCAATGCATCATATAGCAATCCCATGGCGTCACAGCGCACAACCTCGTGGCAGCAGCCACACATACACAGCGCAGGGAGGGTGAGTTAGATGGATACGCAAATGCTAATGGACTTGTTGTCTCAGTCGCCCATTGTGGCCGCGCTGGTTTGGGTGGTGCTGGGAATGCGGAAGGACAGGGACAAAGAAGCCGG
>Ga0255048_10001843_pt1 | contig 14141 bp, 10 predicted proteins | sample JV7_2_2_MG_FD_183619 | JGI IMG/M metagenome (GOLD analysis project Ga0255048, IMG submission 183619) | Seawater microbial communities from Jervis Inlet, British Columbia, Canada - JV7_2_2 | ecosystem: Environmental > Aquatic > Marine > Inlet | place: Canada: British Columbia | collected 2016-10-06
CTGCTGATAAAATGGTAATGGTCTCCACTGGTGGTGGTGGCTTTACTACAACTATAGTTAATTATCTTACTACAGGAGCGTTCGACACCATAACAATAACTCATGGTGCTGATACAGCTAATGGATTTAATATGATAAACTATATTCAAAATAAATTAATTCAAGTTGCTCAAGGAAAATGGTCAGAATCTATTCTTGACATTACTGATGGAGCTCCAACTGTAATCACTAACGTTGTAATCTCATAATCATGAATAAATATTTCAATTTTCCGCAATCAGGAGTTACTACTCCTATCGTATTAAACGCAAACATGGTAGAGTCTATTGAACAGACCTCTACTACTGAAACGTCTTTTTTCTATGCAGGAGCTGCAGCTACTGATAAGGTAACCCTTACACACGCTGCCGATTCAACAGGAGTTGCAATGCAAAACTTTTTTGTAGCTGCTCTAGTAGATTTAATGAGCACGTCTTACACAAATGCGGCGCCAACATTAATGCCGCCTAACGTTGTAACTGGATTAGCTTGGAACTAATAGTGTAATCCTTTTTTTACTATAGATTAGAAAGCACCCAATTTTAGGGTGCTTTTTTATTTTATGTATCTTTGTAAAAAGATTTTCAAATGATAAATTCAGTAAGAAATACTGTGCTTGCAATTATCAATAAGAATAACTATGGGTATATATCTCCTAGTGATTTTAATTTGTTTGCTAAACAGGCTCAGTTAGATATTTTTGACGAATATTTTATAAATTATAATCAGCAAATTAATGAAGAGAATGCAAGAATTTCAGGGACAGGTTATGCTGATATAAAACTTGGTTACGAAGAAGTGATTGACACATTTTCTTTAACTTCAACTTTAACACAAAGCGCAGGTAACATTTATAATTTACCTTCAGCTGCTACGACTGGATTTGATTATTATTTGATTAACAGTATAAATTGTTTTTCAAATAATATTTATCAAGGACAAGCGGAAAAAATTAGTCACAATAAAATAAACCTGCTTACAGGCTCTATACTTGCTGCACCTTCGCCTAACTATCCTGCGTATACAGAGCAAGGAAATTTAATTACTATTTTTCCTTCATCTTATAGTGGCGCAACAGATATTCAAGCGGTATACGTTAGATATCCTCAAGACCCTAAATGGACTTATGTAACGCTATATAACGGAGAACCTTTGTTTGACCAAACTCAAACTGATTTTCAAGATTTTGAATTACCTCTTGATGATTCAAATAATTTAGTAGCTAAAATTCTACAATATGCAGGAGTTTCTATTCGTGAAGCTGATGTGTTTCAGTTTGGACAAATGGAAGAAGATAACATTAATCAAACTAATACTTAATTATGGCTTATATAACTCAAAAAAAATATTATACTAATGACGGTGTTAATCCAACGGATGCTAATTGGGGTAATTACCAATACGTATCATTAAGTGATATAATGACTAATTTCCAATTAATGTATAGTGGAAACCATGAGATACTTAACAATCTAAATAGATATCAAATATTGTTTCATGCAAAAAGAGGTATACAAGAATTAAACTACGACGCCTTTAAAGAAATTAAATCTTTAGAATTAAAAGTTTATGATGATTTAAGATTTGTTTTGCCTTCTGATTTTGTTAATTGGGTAAAACTTTCAATGTTTGAAAATAATACTTTAAGGGATTTGGTGGAAAATATTCAAGTTCAATCAGCAACTTCTTATATACAAACTGCTAGCTCTACTTTTACATACGATGCTGCAGACGCAGTAAACATAGATGAATCTACTTTAGATGCTTCAAGAAAAAGTGGTGCTTTAAATAGTATATATTTAAATCAAAACAATGCACTTGACGAAAACGGTAATTGTATTGATTGTGATGGTGATGTATATAACTCTCAAATTGGAGCTCGATACGGTTTAAATACAGAGACAGCTAACATAAATCCTACGTTTACTATTGATAAAAAAGCTGGTGTTATTAATTTTGATTCTACTATGGCTAATAAAAATTGTGTACTACAATATATATCAGATGGTATGGAAAATGGTGATGATTCAGCTGTAAGTGTAAATAAAATGTTTGAAGAATATATTTATGCGTACATAAAATATGCTCTTTTAAATAGTAGGTTTGGAGTTCAAGAATATATAATTAACAGGGCTAAAAAAGACAAACAAGCTTTATTAAGAAACGCTAAAATCAGATTAAGTAATATTCACCCAAGCAGATTGCTTATGAATATCAGAGGTGAGAATAAGTGGATAAAATAAAATGGCAAACATTCAAAGAAATTTTGTAGCAGGCCGAATGAATAAAAGCCTTGACGAAAGGCTTATACCTAACGGAGAGTATATTGATGCGTTAAATGTCAGACTTGGTTCAACTGAAGAATCTGAAATCGGTGCAGTAGAAAATTCTAAAGGAAACAGTAAAATAACTTCTTTACAATATATTGACGGTACAGCTTTAAGTTCATCTGCTAGATGTATAGGAGCTTTTGAAGATGGTGCTAATGAAACTATTTACTGGTTTATACATGATTCTGCTTTTACAGTTGGTGCTACAGGGAATTTAGATTTAATTATATCCTACAATGTTACAACTGGGGGTTTAATTTATCATGTAATTAGTATAGATAATGGCAGCGGGGGAATTACTACATTAAATTTTAATTCTCAATTTTTAATTACAGGTGTAAACAAGGTTGATAATTTATTATTTTTTACAGACAACACTAATGCTCCAAGAGTTATTGATGTAAACAAGTCTTACTCAGTTCCAGTAAATAATATTGACCAATTTAATAACGAAGAAATTTTAGTTATTAAACGACCACCCACAAGTGCGCCAACAATTAGTCTTTTTAGTATTGCTGTTTCTGATGCGTGGTTAGAAGATAAAATTATATGTTTTGGATATAGGTTTAGATATTCTAATAATGAGTACTCAGCCACATCTCAATTTAGTGAACCATCCTTTGTACCGGGTGTTTTTCAATTTAGCATAAACAGTTATTTAAATGAGGGGATGATTAACTCTTTTAATGCCTGTAGTATAACATTTGATACTGGTAATTCACTGGTTACGGAGATAGATTTACTTTTTAAAGAAGCAGATAGTACGGTAATTAAAATAGTAGAAACTTATAATAAAAAACAATTAGGACTTAACAACAGTACTAATCATACTGTGCAGTTTACCAATAGAAAAATATTCACTATTCTTCCAAGTTCGGAAATATTAAGATTGTACGACAATGTTCCTTTAATAGCAAAGGCGCAAACTATTATGGGGAATAGGTTGGTGTATGGTAACTATGAAGATGGTAATAATCTAATAGATATATTTGGCAACCCTGTTTATTTTAATTATACAGTGGCTGGATTAAATGAACAAATTGCTGTAACATCATTACCAGTTACAACATCTCAAGGAGAATACACGTTAGGTCAGGGATTATTAATACCTAACATTGATATATCTGACAGCATAATGAATGTAAATTTAGGCGGTCAAGTTAATAATCTTAAAAAAAATACTAGAATTAATCTGGACTTTGGGTTTACTCATTCAACTTTTCAAGTTCCAACCCTTAACCCTACGCCATCCCCACCTAGTGCTACTTTTTTTATTACTTGGTCTTATACTTTACAAAGAGATTATAGTAGTGTTTTAGAATTAGCAACCGACGCCGATTTTGTAGATAAAGTAGGAACAAGTTTATCGAGTGGAACAGCTGGTACGATACAAACGGTTTCGTCAAAACAACCGAACGCTCCATTAGGTTTTACACTTACCGATGTTGTAAACGCAGCTATTCCTCAAATTCTTGACACCACTTATAGTCTTGACCAAACTGGAGTAAAAACTACAAACACCGCAATCCCTAATGTTGTTCCTCCTAACACTGTAAGAGGTGGTGTAGTAGAAATTATTCCTCCAACATCAACGGGAACAACTATTGGTTTTCAAATAGTAGCTGGGGTATATCAAGTTGGTAATTACACTAGTTCAGCGTATGAATATTTTAGATATGTAAACACGGCAGCAACTTTTCAGGACTTAAGTAATATAAAAAGTCTTCACAGTAACAGAGGATATGAGCTGGGAATTGTATACATGGATGATTTTAATAGAGCATCAACCGCTCAGGTTAGTCCAAACAATACTTTGAATATACCTTGTCAGTTTTCTAACACAAAAAACTCTATTCAAGCCTCCATACCTCCTTCTCAAATTGCTCCTAGCTGGGCAACTAAATATAAGTTTGTATTAAAACCTAGTGCGACTACGTATGATACTATATATAGCAATATTAATTATATTGACGAAAGTGATGGTACTGCTTTTTATTTATTAGAAGGAGAAAACGCAAATAAAGTAGAAGAGGGAGATAGGCTTATTGTTAAAAGAGATAATAACGGATATGTAGATAGATGTGTTTACGCTACTGTATTAGAAAAAGAAAATAAATCAGCAGCTTTTATAAATGTTCAAGATTCTCAAGGGGAAGAGATAGAGGTTCAAGGTGGTACTTTTATGAAAATAAACCCTTCAAATTTCTCTGCTGTAAATAGCGCCTTGAGCGTTATTAATGTTCAGGTAGACCCGGTTTTTTCTCAAACCGCAGATAGATATCCAATACTTGCTTATCCATTTTTTACTACGACCAAAGACGCAGCAGGTTCAGTAACGGGTTATACTGTTTATGATGTTCCGGTTGGAACTCAAATAGAAATGAATATTACCCTTAGGAGAAATGGAGGGAAATCTGTTTTTGGAAGTCAATGTCAAAGACGTAATTACACTTTGGAACGAACTCTTACGGCTTCAAGAGATTATGATAATATGGCAGAATGGTTTGATGGTGACAACATAGGTTTTATTTTAAATGATGGGGTACAGGAGTTAGGGTCTGCTGATGAAACTATGGATAATACTGAGCTGCCTAAAATAACAGCTGGTGGTGCTCCTAGTTCAGGTGTTAAAGACCAAACAGAAGTGGCAACTATAATGGGAGCTGGAGCAGTTACTCCTGAGAAAATAAACTATTACACTTTATACGAAGACAATACCACTAATTCTAGTGGTCCCAATCTTCCTTATCTTTTAGTTTCTAGTACAGACGGGTGTAGTACAACGGAAAATAAACAATCAACAGTAGAGGTTCAGTTTACTGTGGTTAGAAGTAACTCAATAACTGTTTTTGAAACAGAGCCAGCAGTTGCATTAGATGATGTATGGTATGAAAACAATGAATCATTTGACATTGGAGCAACAGGTTTACATTTAGGGAATGTACAAAATCAAACTTTGATAAATCCAGCAATCATAAACACAGGATTTTTTAATTGTTTTGCTTTTGGTAATGGAGTTGAAAGTTATAAAGTAAGAGATTCAATTAAAGGGAAATCATTTAATTTAGGAAACAGACTTTTTACCACTTCAAACGTTCAGTTTAAAAAAGCCCACCGATTTGCTGACTTAACATATAGTGGTGTTTACAATGATGAATCAAACATTAATAAGTTAAATGAATTTAACCTTGGTTTATTAAATTTTAAACCATTAGAAGATTCATTTGGGGATATAGAAATTTTGTTTGCTAGAGAAACAGACATACTTACTCTTCAGGAAGACAAAATATCCTACGTGCTTGCAGGTAAAAATCTATTATCTGATGCTGTAGGAGGAGGAGCGGTAACTTCCGTTCCTGAAGTTCTAGGGCTTCAAATAGCTAGGATAGAAAACTATGGTATTAGTAATCATCCAGAAAGTTTTGTTGCTTGGGGCGAGAATAAATATTTTACTGACGCTAAAAGAAGTGCGGTAATACAGTTAACTGGAAGCTCTGCTTCTAATGAGCAATTAACCCTTGTTTCTCAACAAGGAATGAGAAGTTGGTTTAGAGATTTATTTACTGACGCTATAGCTACTCAAAAATTAGGAGGATTTGACCCATACATGAATGAGTATGTGTTTACCTCTAATACAATTTTAAAACCTGAAGTGTCTGCGTGTCTAGCTTGTGGTGTTAATAAAAGCATTACAGTTGTTGCTGGGCAAAACTTTGTTTATTGTGTAGATGTTACTCAAGAAGTTGGAACAGTAACAGTAAATTATATTATACCTTTTGAAAATTCAGATTTAATAGTAACTGAATCTACTTCTCAAAATGTAGTAACAGAAGCGGGAGTGGAAATAGAGACGGAAGGACAAGCTTCTGGTACAGGATATACTATTGTAGTGAACTATAATGGTCAAACCTATACCTCAGGACTGGTTTACCAAAGCGGCTCTTTTACTTTTGATAAAGATTCTACTTCTGTTGACCAAGCAGTGGTTACTATTTCTACAGATTCTGCTGTAAATGACACCATTCAAGTGGACGTTAGTTGTCCTGCGGCAGTACAGTTATCTGTGTACAGTGTGTGTATAACTAGCGGGTCTAATGCAGGTCAGTTTATTCACAATGAATATAACTGGTCTTTAGGAACAACCAATTCTCCTACTCAATCTGACCTTGTAACATTTAGTTCAGATACGGCAGAACCTATTGTTTCTCAATATTCTATACTATCAGGAAGTCAGGGTGGTGGAATTATTCCACCTGATAATTCTCAGATAAATATAATATCCAACAAGATTAATTTTGATGATTTTGTATTTGATACGACTAACAATAAATTTATGTTTTTAAGAACTGATGTTTTATATTCAAACACAGCTTCAGATATAAATGCTTTATTGTCAGTTGCAAATGCTTGTTGTACACCTGTTACCGATGCTAGCGGAGCTCCAACATTATATAAAGGTAATTTTGTAATGCCAACAGGCGGTAGTAAGTTGTATTTAATTTATGACTATAGAAGTTCTGTGTCATCAACGTTGTGTTATTCAAGTGTTAATATAATAGATGCATGCTGTAATTGTACGTTTCCAACACCAACACCAACACCAACACCAACGCCTACACCTGGGCCAACTCCCCCACCAGCATATAATTATTATGAAGCTACTGATTGTGTTAGTGGAAGTGTGGTTCAAATAAAATCAAACACAAGTTTAGGTTCGTTTGTTGTAAATGATGTAGTACAATATAATGATGGAAGTGAAACTAGATGTGCAACAATAATTCAAATAGCAGGTAGGGGAATAAATGGAGAAGCCATTGTTCAAGTAACTGGATGTGGAGACAATAGATGTGCATTGCAATAATTTAGTAAATTTGTAAAATATAAAATGGCAGCATTAGGAACATATTATTTTAACTCGGCTAGTTTTTCAACTGCTACAGCACTGTATACAGATGCTGCGTTAACTACGTTTGCTCCTAATGGTTTTTATTCAGATGAAACTGTTGTAAGGCAGCAGGTTTCAGGTGTTTTATTTGCAGAAGTAGCATGTGCTTCTTGTGCGCCAGTTCCGACACCGACTCCTACGGCGACACCGACGCCTACGCCTACGGCGACACCGACGCCTACGCCTACGCCTACGCCTACGCCTACGCCGACACCGACGCCTACGCCGACACCAATTTCTTATGACTATAGAGTTTACACTAAGTGTGGTGACACGCCAACACAAATATTTAGAGTTCTTAGCGGAGCGTCTTTCCCTGCTGTTGTTAAGTTTAATGGAAATTGTTATGACAACCAACAAACAACCATATCAACAAGCACAGTAGATATAGTTGATTCATACGGAGATTGTGCAACTTGTTTACCAACAACACCAAGTCCGACTCCAAGTCCATCACCGACTCCAAGTCCTAGTCCAACACCGACCCCAGCTCCTTTATTTTATAGATTACAAACTTGTGATGGTTCTATAGCGTCTGATTGTTGGCAACAATTTGCATCAGCTCCAACATTTGACCAAAGATTTATTGATGGTTCAACAGGAGCTTTCTATCGTTATGCAGGAGACCCAGGAGCTTCAACTCCAGGTGGAGGCACTTGTAGTAACATACAACAAGTGGGAACTGACACAGGCTGTCCAACGTCTACGCCAAGTCCGACTCCAAGTCCGACTCCTGTTCCAGACCAAGAGGTGTCCGCAAGGCTTTGTAATCAACCAGGTTCAGCTTTAAGGTATTTAAGGTTAACTGGACAATCAGGTCTACCGGTAGGGGCTGCTTTAAGCTTATCAGGCACATGTTCTTTTGGAACTCTTGACCCGAATGATTGTTGGGAAATAATTAATTTAACTCCTGGAACAATTGAATGTACAGTAACAGTTGTTACGGTTTATTATAGTGGATGTACAGATTCTAATTGTGTTGCTCCAACACCAAGTCCTACGCCTACGCCAAGTCCAACTCCAACTCCAACATATAAATATGCACAATATATAGCTTGTGGTGATGATGTAGTAGCAGAGGTTAGAGCGCCATACGCTGACACCTTCCCAACTGTATTAAAAATATCAGGAACTTGTTATGAATTTGCAAATGAAAACGGTGCAAGTGGTCCAGATTACACCCTTTACACATCTTATGTGGATTGTGCTACGTGTCAAGCTTCAACTCCGACTCCAACTCCGACTCCAACTCCGACTCCTAACCCTACGTGTATAGGAATCTCAGTAGCTCAAAGCACTATTAGCGGTAATGACGCATGTGAATCTACTAGATATGAAACAAAATATTTTGATTCAGGCTCGTTCTGTTCAGCAACTGTTTATTATGGAGCAGACAATACTTGTTCATCTTTATCTGGCGCTGTGTATGTTACAGATGGTAGTTATTCAAGATATTGGAACGGCACTTCGTTCACTTCTTGTACAGGATGTCCATAATATTAATTTTATTTTTTAACTTAGATAAAATTTAATCTAATGCAATACATAAACAACTTCATATCTGTTGAAGATTCTCAATATATAATAAATTTAATTAATCAAAATCACACACGCTCTTCCGTTGTTGAAGGAGTTTCTGATAGAACAGCTATCTCGGATTATAGAACCTCAAGCACTTCTAATCTTGACATGAATGACCCTGTGATTTCTAAAATAAACAATAAAATAGCGGCTTTACTTAATTTGGATGTTAATAAAGGGGAAGCCATACAAGGTCAGATGTATGAAGTTGGTCAATACTTTAAACCACATCATGATTATTTTACAGGAGCAGGATATGATATGCACTGTAAGGCATCAGGAAACAGAACCCATACTTTAATGGTATATCTTAATCAAGAATTTGAGGGAGGGGGAACTAACTTTCCTAAACTAAATCAAATTGTTTTACCCGAAACAGGTAAAGCTTTATGGTGGGAAAATATGATTAACGGGGAGCTGCAAGAAAGTTCTTTACACGAAGGTATGCCTGTTACTGCAGGAAAAAAATACATTATAACTTCTTGGTGGAGAGAGAAATCTTGGGATGGTGCAGGTGATGAAAAACAATACAGTAATTTAAAATCTAAAATAGTTAAAGTAGAAAATCCTTTCTCTAATACAATTAAAGAAAAATTAAAAGTTTACACTGATAAATCACAACTGCCTATAGTAACAGAAAATGGATTTGAAATTAGAAAGTGTCCAGAACAAACTTGGAAAATAATACAAGATGCTTATGGCATATTAAAAAACAAAAACATACCTGAAGAGTTTGAAGGAAAAGAAGATTTTATAAAAGGAGGTGGCTCAGAGTTATTACCCTTTGATACTATACCCTCTATTAGAGATTTAATACACTCTCAGCTATTAGACATACATAAAGATTTTTCAAAACAAAATATAACGCCATCTTATGTTTATGGTATAAGGTCTTATTTAAGAGGAGCAACTTTAACTCCTCATTATGAAAGAGTAGAAACTCATCACATTAGCTCCATTATAGTAGTTGATAAAGATTTAAAGTGTGGTTGTCAAAACAAAAAGTATGCAGATGACTGGCCTTTAGATATAAAAGGACATGATGGGGAGTGGTATAAAGTCTATGCTCAACCGGGTGATATGATTCTATATGAATCAGCAGTGTGTGAACACGGAAGAAACGAACCGTTTGGAGGAACTTTCTTTAGAAATTTTTATACACACTATAAATATAATCATTAATGATAAATTTTATTGGACTTGACCCTAATGGTTTATGTAATGCGGGTTGTTGGTTTTGCCCTATAAGTAGTGAGGGTAATCCTAAAGACCAAGTAAATCAAATGTCAATTCAATTATTTGAAAAAATAATTAAAAACATTATTGAGCTAAAAGGAACATTAGTAAATCCTAACCTTCATTTTATTTACGGCTCTCATTTTAACGAAGTGTTATTATATAAACATTTTGAATCTATGTTGAGTATATTAAATAAATACAATTTAAGTTTATGCTTACTTACTAATGGCGTACCATTAACGCCAAAAAAAATTGACTTAATAAATAAATATAAACCTGCTGTAAGTATGATTGCAGTAAACGCTCCTGTTTATGAAAAAAGATTGTTTGAGAAAAGAACAGGAATGAAAGAAGTTATGTTTGATAAATTAATATCTAACATAGGCTACGCTAAAGACAATTTATATAATCCTGAAGTTTTATTACTTCAAATAAATGGTATTAATGAAAAATCAAATATTGAAAAACTAAAAAACTTTCCAGACTTAGAGATTGCAGAGATGGAAAGACAAGTTGCTATTGCTAAAGCATTATTTCCTTCTATTAAAATTACGGAACAATGGAATCTTATTGACCGTGCAGGTTTATTAAAAGATGTTATGGTGAATAAATTACCAGAAGGTAAGGTGGTTGGGTGCAGCTCTAAAAGAGATACAGATTGGTTACACATTTCCCCACAAGGTGATGTGTTTTTATGTTGTAATGATTTTTATATGGAGTACAAGTATGGTAATTTAAATGATTACAGTATTGAAGAAGTATGGTCATCTAAAAAAAGAAAAGAAGTAAATGAAAAAGCTTTTAACTCAATATGTAAACAGTGTTCATCAGCAATTATCAAATAATATGAACTCAATTTTTGTAAGTATAGCCTCCTATAAAGATACTGAAATATTTCAAACGTTAATTGATTTATTTAAAAGAGCTAAACACCCAGAAAAAATTTATGTGGGAGTGTTTATTCAAGACGAAGATTCAGTATTTAAAAATTTTCAAGTTCATTTTAATGATAATAAAAATATAAAAACTATACATGTGCTGCCTAAATATGCCGAAGGACCTGGCTGGGCTAGAAACATAATTATGAAAGAGTTATATAATAATGAAGATTATTTTTTGTTAGTGGATAGTCATTCCAGATTTAAAAATAATTGGGATGTAGAGTATATAGATATGTTAAAAAAAACACCTACTGAAGGTGTGTTAAGTGGTTTTCCTAGGCATTATGAATTTGAAGAACCTTACGAAACTTATAGTAAAAGAAACTTGTGTTCTATTTATATACCTAATGATATACCTCATGTCGGTAAATTAGCAGGGCCTCACCTACAAAAAATAGCCAAAAAAGAAAACGAAAAAATTATGAATATATCTGCGGGAAATATGTTTGGAAAAGGTAGTATTCTAAATATTTTAATTGTAGATGATTATAGTTATTACGGCGAGTGTGAACAAGAGTTATATAGTTTATTACTTTATCAATGTGGTTTAGATATATATGCTCCTAGTGAAAATTTAGTATGGCATAAATATTTTGTTATTGGAGTAGATAATTATAGAAAGATGTATAAACCAAAAGAGGGTAAAACAAGTTTCTGGCCACATGCTGCAGACATAAATTGCACCTCAAGGTCTTCTGACTTTTGGTTAAAGGAGTATAATGATTTTATTAATAGGCATAAAAAATAACATAACTTAATAATTCGTAAATTTGTATTTCAATTAATTGATTTTTATGTCGTGTAAAACTATAAATTTAGTATGTCCTATTGGAGCTGTTGGAGATGAATGTACATTTAGGTTTACCTGTTGTGATGGAACTAAATTAGATTACTTAATAGATACAAATAGAACAGCACAAGTTTGTTTGGAACTTACTTCTAGTGTTCTTGTAACGTCAGTGTCGGGTTCGTGGAATGATGCAGCATCTAATTGTTCTACAAATTGTGGGGATGCAGACAACACCCCTATTGTTACTTTTGAATATAAGCAATATCAAAACTGTAATAATGCTGCAGAAACAGTAATTTTTAGAGCTACCTCTGGATATACTTGGCCAGATGTAGTGCAATACAATTCAATTTGCTATCAAACACCTTTAACAACAAGCACAACCTCTACTATAGATGTGTCGGTTCTGCCTGTTTATAATGATTGCGCTAGCTGTACAGCAACACCCGCTCCGACTCCGACCCCAACACCGACTCCGACTCCGACACCGACACCCACACCGACGCCCCCTGGTCCGACTCCTACACCGACTCCGACTCCTACACCAACGCCTGCTCCATTACCTGAGCTTTGTTTAGGTGGCACTAATGTGGTTACAATTGTTTTATACACTCCTGTGTCGGGCTCTCCTTTAAATGTGTATCAGTTTAATGATAATTATAGTCAATACAGGAATCAACTCGGTATATATGTATTAAGCAATGTTCCTTCGGCTCATCCTATTGCTATATTAAATAACGGAAAAGAATCATTGATTAGTTACACCGGTCAATTTAATGCTGGCTCAGGAACTGCTCCTGACGGTAATTCTTATGATTATTTTTATGGGAATGTATCCATAGTTGTAAATGGAGATTACGGTACTGTAAGCTATGCTTGTTTATACCATGGATATATGGGTGGAGAAAACAACTTACAATATAATTCAACTTTGTGTGACTCACCAGGAACACCGACGCCAACACCCACGCCTACTCAAACACCAAGTGTTAGTCCAGTGCCTCCAGTACCTTCACCCGTGACTACTGAATATACTTTGTCTTATAGTCAGTCTTCTCAAGGTTGGCCTTCTTTTTACTCTTATGTGCCAGAGTTTATGATGGGAATGAATAATTATTTTTACACTTTTAATGGTGGTAATTTATTTCAACATAATATAAATGAAACAAGAAATAATTACTATGGTATACAATACAACTCTTCTATTGCTAGTGTGTTCAACGAGCAGCCATTGCAAAATAAAATTTATAAAACTTTAAATTTAGAATCTGATAATTCATGGCAAGCAAGTTTACAAACAGATATCCAACAAAACGGATTAATAGAAAGCAATTGGTTTGTTAAAAAAGAAGGTTCGTATTTTGCATATTTAAGACAAGCTGGCAATGTGCCTGCATTGTCAGGTCAGTACGCATTAAGGTCAGCTAATGGGATAGGAAGAGCTTCATCTATTGTAGTAGCGGGGAGTACAGCAACTATTAACTTTTCAACTAACCCTTTGGTATCAATTGGAAGCATAATAAGCGTAGGGGACTATGTATATTTTTCTGTTCCTTCATACACCACTATAGATTTAGGAGGTGTTGTAACTAACATTCAAGTTGATTTACCTAACAATATAAACAGGATTTTTATTTCAACTTCTGTTACCGGGTCGATAACTATTCCGATTAATGACCCTTATATTTTATATATAAAAAACAATGAAGCAGAATCTCACGGATTACTAGGGCATTATTGTATATTCACTATTGTGAATACCAATACAACAGCAACGGAACTCTTTGCTGTAGAAAGCGATGTAATGAAAAGCTATCCGTAAAAATTAGTATCTTTGCATAGATGGACTTTAATATAAAGGAATTAAATCCTTCAGATTATGAGGATGTTTTGGTGGGATGGTGGAAAGATTGGGGTTGGCAACCGCCGCCTAAAGATTTTTTACCAAACGATGGAGTAGGAGGAGTAATGGTTACACACAATGACCAGCCTATTTGCGCTGGTTTTATGTACGTGACCAACTCAAAAGTTTCGTGGGTGGATTGGATTATCTCTGATAAAAAAATAGAGGATACCAAGTTAAGACACGAAGCAGTAAAGTTTTTGATAGCTGTTTTAACAAACATCTGTCAGGATAACGGAAGTAAATATATATATGCGCTTTTAAGACATGAAGGTTTAAGTAAAACATACGAAGAATTAGGATACATTAAAGGAGATTCATACACACACGAAATGATTAAAAAAATATAATATGGCAGCATTTACAACAATAG
>Ga0255048_10001844_pt1 | contig 14141 bp, 14 predicted proteins | sample JV7_2_2_MG_FD_183619 | JGI IMG/M metagenome (GOLD analysis project Ga0255048, IMG submission 183619) | Seawater microbial communities from Jervis Inlet, British Columbia, Canada - JV7_2_2 | ecosystem: Environmental > Aquatic > Marine > Inlet | place: Canada: British Columbia | collected 2016-10-06
GGCACGCCGAATGGCATATCGTCGTGGTACAGACCACCCTCGTACCAGGCCGGGTCGTTCGGCTTGCGCACGATCATCTTCTCGTAGATCCCGCGCGGTCCATCGACCGAGCGCATGATGTCCTCGACCGGGAGGTGCCACAACGCCTCCGACCAGTCGATTCTCGGCATCTCCGGGGCCAGGTCGAAGTAGCGCGACACCCGCACCAGATCCTCCTGGCTCATGTCGGCCGGGAAACTCGGCCGCTGGACGTTCTGATTGCCGTACAGCCAGGCGGTAAACAGCATCTGCTGGGCGCCGCCACGGTACCAGTTGCCCTGCTCGTAGAAGCCGCCTACGCGACCGACGCCGGCGCCGAAGCCGCCCGGAACCAGCGCCGCGTGAGCGGGGTGATCGAGCGCGGCTACTGCCATCTGCCACTCGGCCGTCGAGGAGCAGCCGTAGGTGCCGACCTTGCCGTTGGACCACGGCTGGGTCGACATCCACTCGAGCGCGTCGTAGCCATCGGTGGTCGGTGGCCCGAGGATGTCCCACTCACCTTCCGAGAAGTACTTGCCACGTTCGTTCTGCACCACATAGGCGTAGCCACGCGTCACCGCCTGCAGCGCCGCACGATACGTGCGCGTCGTCATCTCGCCGTCGCGCCAGGCGTTGAAGTTGTATGGCGTCTTGGAGAGGACGATCGGCACGGGTGCGTCGGTCTTGGGCCGATACACGTCGGTGGCCAAACGCACTCCGTCGCGCATCGGCACCATGAGTTTCTGGTCGATGACTGCGATGGCCTCCAACTCGCGAAGCACATCCTGGGGGTTCGGTTCCTGAGCATCGACCTGGGACGAGGCGACCAGGACAGCACACAGAATCAGGAGCGAGTTGCGGGCAAAGTTCTTCATGGCGTGACCCCACGGGTTGGCAGTAGCCGGACAATCAAGGACCCGACGGTCCGATTCTCTAGCTTCCTTCCCCCCGCGACAACCCAAGCAGTCGGTGGCGCCAGTCTGGAGGCCCGCAAGAACCAGACCCATACACTTCTGCCACGGCCTGCCAGGCGTGCGAACTCAGGAGGGCGGCTCCTCGAGCCGGCCCTCGGGGTCGTCGAGGTGCGCGGCCAGGGTATCGGCCAGATGACGGGCCGCCCGCAGCCGCGCGTAGCGCTTGTCGTTACCCTCCAGGACGGTCCACGGCGCCGTTACGGTGCTCGTACGTAGGAGCATCTCCTCGATCGCCTCCTCGTAGGCGTCCCATTGCTGACGGTTCCGCCAGTCCTCGTCGGTGAGCTTCCATTGCTTGTGTGGGGTCTTCTCACGTGCCTGGAAACGGCTCAATTGCTCCGCGGCACTGATATGGACCCAGAACTTGACGACGATCACGCCTGCCTGGCGCAAATGGCGTTCGAACTCGTTGATCTCTCGATAGGCGCGGCGCCACTCCGGCTCGGTGGCGAAGCCCTCGACGCGTTCAACCAGAACGCGGCCGTACCAGCTGCGATCGAAGATCACCACCTGCTTCTCCTCGGGAGGCAGGAGTCGCCGCCAGAATCGCCACAGGTAATGGTGGGTCTTGTCCTCGCCCTCCGGCGCGGCGATTTGGTAGACGTGATAGCCGCGCGGATCGAGCTTCTCGGTCACTCGGCGGATGTTGCCGCCTTTGCCGCCGGCATCCCATCCCTCGTACACGATCACCGCTGACCGCTGCTGCTGATACATGCCAAAAGCGAGTTCCCGCAGTTGCAGCTGTGCTTCGAGCAGCGCGTGTCGGTATTCGGGCTTGTCGACGCTGAGACTGAGGTCGACCTGTTCGAGCATGCCTACTTCCCCCGCGCCTTGGTCTTCGGAACGGCGGGCGGCTCGACGCCGCGGCGCCGCAGTCCTGCTTCCATCTGCTTTGCGATCGTCGAGAGGATCTTCACGCGGCACCAGTACCGATCAGTAGCCTCGACCACGGTCCAGGGTGCCCACTCGGTCTCGGTCCGTTCCAGCATCAACTCGATGGCCGTTCGGTACTCGGCGTACTGCTCGTGGTGTTGCCAATCCTCGGGCTCCACCATCCAGGCCGTCAACGGGTCGGCCTCGATGTGTTCGAGTCGCTGGCGTTGCTCGTCGCGCGAAATGTGCAGGAACAGCTTCACGATCTCGTATCGATCGTCGGCGAGCATGCGCTCGAAGCTCCGGATCGTCGCGTAGGCACGTTCACACTGTTCGGGCGTTGTGATCCCTTCAACGCGCTCGACCAGCACGCGCCCGTACCAACTCCGGTCGAAGATACCGATCTTGCCCCATGACGGGATGTTGACCCAGAAGCGCCACATCCACGGCAGGTGCAGCTCATGCGTGCGCGGCGCGCGGATGGCGTGCAGGTGGAAGGCGCGCGGTTCGAGCCGTTCGGTGAGCTTGCGGATCGAACTGCCCTTGCCCGCCGCATCCCAGCCCTCGAAGACCACGACCGTGCCGACCTGGGCGTCACGACAGGCCCGCTGGAGTTCGTGCAAATGACGCTGCAGGGACCGAAGACGAGGCTTGTACTCGGCCTTGCCGAGATTGAGTCCGAGGTTGACCGCCTCGAGCATGGGAGCACGCAACCGCTAGGGGGCAGAAGAGAGAAGCCCTGATCCTATCGCGCCGCGTGTATCGACCCTTGAATCCCGACGACAAAGCTGGTCTCATGAACCTCAGCCCCTGCGGTTGTTCAAGATCCCGCGCTGCCTGCTCGTGGCGGCAGCGGACCCGCCCCTCAACCGAGAAACCCATGCCACACTCGAGATTGTGCTCCCTGGCTGTCGCTGTTCTCGTCGTTCTTGGCCACGGCGCCCCGGCCCAATCCGCCCAAGAGGACTCGGAAGCACTGTCGCTGCGATTCTCCGCCAACGCGCAGGCACTCGGGGCCGCGATTTCCGGCATGGCGAGAGTCGAGATTACGCTTTCCCGCTGGTCCACTGCCGAGGAGGGGGCGACGCTCGAGGGGGTGTTTCTCGAGCAGGGTCAAGCCGCGCTCGTCAACGTACTCCAGGGCCTTCCGGAGGTCGGGCGCATCCGCGTCGGGACCGAGCTCAGCTATCCACTGCAGTTCGCCGAGGCCACCAAGACCGACACGGGCTGGATGGTCTTTATCGCCACCGATCGTGAGATCGGTGCCTACGAGGCCTACTACAACTCACGGACGCTGGACCATAGTCTGGGTTTGATCCAGCTCGTGCTCGATGAAGACGGCAACGGCGAAGGCACCGTCGTGCCGGCGGTAAGACTCGCTTTCGACCGCGAAAACAACACCCTGGTGATCGAGGACTGGGACACGAGGCCGGTAAAGCTCCGCTTGGTACGCCTCCGCGAGTAACGTCGCCGGAGACGGGACGGCTCAGGATCGGTCGCCGCGGAGCAGTTCGGAGGCCCTGCCTTCGAGCCAGTCGATTGGCGAGAAGAGGATGCAGGCGAGGTGCGTGCGGCGGCCGAGGACCAGCGCCGGGAACGCGAGCACCTCGCAGCCGGGGTGTCCGAGCGCGGCGATCAGAATCAACGACAGACCGATGAACAGGACCGCGCCGGCCGCGAACACTCCGCCCCCCAGGAACACCAGGAACGCAGGAGTGACCGCGATGGCCGCGCCCAACCAGGGATGAAGCCAGCCAAAGTAGCGGGTCACCAGAAGATGCACCGCCATGTAGAGGACGATCAAACCGGCAACAACCCCGGCCACCTCCAATCTCCCTTGCCAGGCGGCCCGTTGCAGTGGGGTCGCCACCATACCGATCATCGCCAGACCCAGTACCAGCCGTAGCAGACGGCTGATCGGGGTCGCCTCGGGCAGCGCGGAGATTCTTGGTGACGCGGGCGCGCTCATGCTGGTTCTCCATGGCCTCGCGGCGATCCTCGAATCGGGTGCCAGTGCGGACCCGTCCACGCCTGAGGCCTGTTCTTTGGTGTGATGAGAGTCTGCGATCTTACTACGACCGTAGTAATAGATTTACTACGCCGGTAGTAATTATGCAACTACAAACGTAGTAGATAGATCCTGAGCTGCGTGGAGCAGCTTGCTCACGGTACGCGCTCCCGAGCGCGGCTGGAGTTCAGGAGCCTTCCGCCGCGCGCTTCGAGAAGCGCTGTACGCGGGAAGCTGCGAAGTCAGCGACATACAGGCGCCCTGCGGAATCGATTGCGACGTCGGCGGGCGAGTAGATGCGGCGCGTGCTCCGGTACCAGCGCTCGTCGGCCCGGGAGACGAGCAAGACTCGGCCCGTCGGGTCGAGGCCCTGGACTCGAAAGTTGGCGCTGTCGGCGACGAAGAGATTGCCGCTCGCGTCGGTCACGAGACCTACGGGGACCTCCCACTCGCCGGCGCCGGGACCCTTGCTTCCCCAAGCTTCGCGCAGGTCGCCGTCGGGTTCGAAGACGAGAATTTCGTAGTGATGCGTATTGCTGACATATAACGTGCCATCCGGCCCGACGGCCACATCGGTGGGAAAGGCGAACAGGCCGTGCGGGTCGCCCGGCGTGGCCGTCATCGGCATGGGCATGTTCATTCCCTCCATGCCGGAGACTCCAGCTCGCTTCTCGGCGTGGAGTCGAGCGGACTCGCCGCCGTCGATGAAGCGCACGAAATCACCGTGGGCGTCGAGTTCCTGGACGCGCTGGCCCATGAACTCCACCACGATGAGATTGCCGCCGGCCGTGATCGCCACACCGCTGGGTGCCTGGAACTGACCCGCGCCAGTTCCGCGCTCGCCCCAGGTCGCCAGAAGGTCGCCGTCGTCGCCTAGCAATAGCAGCCGATCGCCCGTGTAGTCGGTCACCACGATCGACCCGTCGGGACGCTCCACCAGACCCACGGGTCGCGTCCCGTGCGGCAGCGGCCACTGGTCGAGCGGCGTACCATCGTCGGCGTACACGACGATCTGCGCGGTGCCATCGGCGACGAGGACGTTCCCGGAAGCCGTGACGGCGATCCCCATGGGGTGATCGAGGGAGTCGCCTCGGAGGCCGGTGGCGGACCACTCCGCCTCGAGTTCGAGCGAGCCGAGGAGCACCTGCCCACTGGCGGCGCCCGAGTCCAGCAGAGCCCCGACGAGCGCAACGGGCAGCAGCCAACGCTTCATTCGCCCTCGCTGCTCCCTTGCACCCGCACAGTGACCAGGGCCGTATCGTCGTTACGGGTAGCCCTTCCATGGAGCGTTATCGAGCCAGCCGGCGCCGTGCTCGCTGCCAGGATCGCCGCTTTGCCGGTGTCATCGTCAGCGACGAGCAGGAATCGCTGCCCGCCATCCGTGTCCACCAGCCACGCTGCCACCTCGTCGGTATCGACGGCCGGCAAGTTGTCTGTGCTCACGGCGCCACGCAGCCAGACGGTCACGCCGGTCGGCGTGAAATCGACCTTGCTAACGGCTGCCTCGAGTGCGCTCGGGTCGAACTGGGCGTCGGAGGTGAAGGTCACCGTGATGATCCCGAGATCGAGATCTTCCTTGGTGTCGGCAACGCCGTCCAGGCGTTGTAGGGATCGATTGATCCCGTAGGCTCAGAGCCCTCACGTCATGCCGCCGACGCCAATCTCCGCTTTCACCACCTGGGCGGCGGCAGGTGTTGCGACGATCAGCGTGAAGAGCAGTCCGACGCCGATGGTGCCAAGCCTGCCGCGTGCCGTGATCTGGCTCATATCGAGGCTCCGTGTGAGGGTTTCGGTAGGGGTTTCTTGGCGGGTCTCAGGGAACGAGAATGTAGCGCAGCCCGAAGAGCAGGCTGGCGTTGGGCGCTAACTGCGTGCCATTCAGATCGCGGACGATGGGGAACTGAGCGCCCGCTTCGAGAATCACATTCTGGCGCACCAGGTACTGAATGCCCGGGGACAGGTGGAGAAGGCTCCCGCCGGAGCTGCCAATCTCCACCTCGCCAGCACGCGAGCGCCCCTGCCAAAGACCATTGAGTTCGATCAGCAGGAAGAGGTCGCGCGAGCTCAGCGGCGTGATCCGAGTCTTGACCATGACGTCGTAGCGCAGACGGTTGCCGCGCTCGAAACTGCCGGCCGCGGTGGTCAGCGTGCCGCCGACGCTGGCCGTGAGGAACCAGCGTGCAGAAGGTGTCACGTAGCTGGTGATCACATCGGCGGTCGGATCCCAGGTGCCAGTGCCGCGCTGAAGCATCGGTGGCAGCAAGCCGCCGGACGCCGGATCGCGCGCGTCACTCTCTCCCGTGGGCATCTTGACGCCACCCTGCAGCGACAGTTGGAACGATCCTCGGCCGCGGTTCTTCTTGACGAGCCGCCACTTGGCCAGGAACGTGGCGTCGCCGAGTCCGAACCCGGCTCCGAGGTTGTTGATTCCAGAGGGACTGTTGAATCGTAGTTCCTTGTCGAACAGCGGGAAGATCCCGATCAGGCTGATCTTCCTGCTCAGGCCGTAGACCATGGCCGCCGAGAGCACCAGCGCTCGCGACTCGAGTCGCAGCGGGTCATCGATCTCCTCGCCGCCGTTCAGTAGATCGTTGGCCTGCAGGAAGCGCCCAACCGTTCGGATGCCGAACCCGGAGATGAACTCCGTGCGTGCCCCGGGCCCGAAAATCTGGGCGCCTGCCGCTCCCGACCACAGAAAGGTCAGCGCCAGCAGCGCGCAGCTGGCCGGGCGCAGGCCGAAGAGGGTTCCGTTCAAGCCGCTGCGTCGCCTTCTGCGCCAGGCGGCTGAGCGCCGAGCGAGTCGTCCCCGGCAATGGCATCCAGGATCGGGCACTCGCTGACCGGGCCGTCTCCCTCGCATTGCCGCGTGATCTGCAGCAAAGCGTCTCGCATGGTTTCGAGTTCCCCGATGCGGCCTTCCACATCCGCGATCTTGGCCTGCGCACGCTGGCGGATGGTGGCGCAGGTGCAGTCCGGGTCGACGCGCAGGTGAAGCAATTCACCGATCTCGCCGAGGCTGAAGCCGAGATCCTTGGCGCGGCGAACAAATCGGATCCGGGCCACCGTATCGGCCGGGTAGCAGCGGTAGCCTGACGGGCGACGCGGTGGCGCTTCGATCAATCCCGCGCGCTCGTAGTAACGAACCGTCTCCACGCCGACACCGCTGGCGCGAGCAACCTGACCAATCTTCATCTCGTTCTCGCCACGTTGAGGAACCCGTTCCCGGAAGCTGCCGCGGGACGCTCCGACCGCGACCAATTCCAAGGGGGTCGTCACATCATCCCATCCAAGCTTAAAGCCTGGACTCTACTACGGAGTCAAGAGTTGGCTGTGGGTCAGCTAACGCGATGATCGGCTGTCGAGGAATCCTCTCGTGAAGCGTCGCCAGATGTTCCCTCGGTGCAGTCCGATGGCAGGTGAGCATTGACCACTCGCTCTCCCACCACTAGATTGCGGGCGGTCCCGAGACGAGCGAACAGAAGAGGCTGGCATGGCGAAGAGATACTGCGTGGCTGCGGTCATCGCCGTTTGGTCGGTGGCAGCGGCGCCGGGACATCACCTGGTCGCCCAGGAGAGCGAGGGCCTGGTGATCTCCGGCGTCACCCTCATCGACGGGACCGGGCGCCCGGCCATCGAGGACGCCGTCGTCGTGGTCCGCGGCGAGCGAATCGTCTACGTGGGCCGCGGGTCCGAAGCGGACGCGACCGGGCTGCGCCGCGTTGATGGTCGCGGCAAGTTCCTCATTCCGGGGCTGATGGACCTGCACGTTCATCTGAGCGGCGGACGATCGCGGAGCGGTCCCGATCGCGACGCGGGCGTTCGGGCACTGCACGGCTTCCTGTATTCGGGGATCACGACGATCTTCGATGCCGGCAACAACGGCGAGTACATCTTCACCCTGCGCGGCGAAGAGCGCGCCGGAGAACTGATCGCCCCGCGGATCTTCGCCACGGGACCACTGGTCACGGTGCCCGGAGGGCACGGTGGCGGCCCCGGCATGACTCTGATCGAAAGCTGGCCTGAAGGACGTGCGGCGCTCGAGGCGCATCTGACGCTCGAACCTGATCTGGTGAAGCTGACCTTCGACGAACACGGCTGGGGCACGCGGCCGCTGATTCCGCTGCTGCCGGCGGAGTTGATGCAGCACGCCGGGCGCTTCTTCAACGAGCACGGCGTGCGCACCACGGTTCACACATCGCACGAGTATCGCGCCCGCCAGGCCATCGCCGCGGGCATCGACACGCTGGCGCATCCGGTCATCCAGGGACCCGTGAGCGAGGAGTTCGTCGCCCTGATGGCGGCCAAGAAGGTGCCGATGGTCTCGACCCTGACCATCGGCGAAGGCTACAGCCGCCTGGTGGAGCATCCGGACTTCCTCGATCAGGAGCTCTATCAGGACGTCTGGGAGCCGGAGTTGATCGAGCGTCTGCGCACCGAGGTGCGAGATCGATACGCCGCACGCGCCTGGACCACATGGATGAAGGTCATGACGCCGGTGGCGCAGGAGAACCTGCGCCAGATCGATGCGGCCGGCGGCGTCATCGTGCTCGGCTCCGATCAGTCGGCGGGCCCGCAGTCGCACCGCGAGCTCGAGTTGATGGTCGCCGGCGGCATTCCGGCTCTGCGTGCGATTCGCATCGCCACGCTCCACGGTGCGGTCTTCCTGGGCCGCGAGGACGATCTCGGCTCGATCGAAGAAGGCAAGCTCGCGGACATGGTGCTCCTGTCGGCGGATCCACTCGCTGACATCTCGAACGCGCAACGGATCGACCTGGTGATCAAGTCGGGACACATCGTCGATCGCTCCGCGCTCGACTTGCCCGTCAATCGCTGACAATCCACACAGGCAGCTATGGCAGAGCGATCGTTCGCCAAGGAAGTCCAGTCGTTGCGATTGGGCGATGGTGAGGTTTTTCGCGGTGAGGGCATCCTCGCCGTCACCAAGGCCTTGCTCCAGTCCGGAGTTGCGTACGTCGGCGGCTACCAAGGAGCGCCGATATCCCACCTGATGGATGTCTTCGCAGACGCCGGCGATATTCTCGGCGAACTCGGCGTGCGCTTTCAGGCCTCGTCCAGCGAAGCCACGGCGGCGGCCATGTTGGCGGCCTCGATCAACTACCCGCTGCGCGGCGCCGTTACCTGGAAGTCGACCGTTGGCACCAACGTGGCCTCGGACGCGCTCTCCAACCTCGCCTCGGCCGGCGTACAGGGTGGTGCCCTGATCATCGTGGGCGAGGACTACGGCGAGGGCTCCAGCATCATGCAGGAGCGGACTCACGCCTTCGCCATGAAGTCGCAGATCTGGCTGCTCGATCCCCGGCCGGACCTCGAGGTGATCACCCGGATGGTCGAACACGGCTTCGAGCTGTCAGAGCGAAGCAACACGCCCGTGATGCTGGAGCTGCGGATTCGCGCGTGCCACGTGCACGGCAGCTTCATTGCCAGGGACAACGTCCGTCCGCCGCTGGCCGCGAACAGCGCGCTCGAGAACCCTGCCCGCGAAGCCGACAAGATCGTTCTGCCACCGTACACATACCTACAGGAGCAGGACAAAGTCCGCCGCCGCTGGCCGGCTGCGGTGAGGTACGTCGAGGAGCATGGCCTTAACGAGATGTTCGAGGGCGTCGAGGACGGCGTCGGCATCATCATGCAGGGCGGCATGTACAACTTCGTCATCCGCGCCCTCGAGTTGCTGGAGCTTTCGGACGCCTTCGGCAACAGTCGCGTGCCCCTCTACGTGCTCAACGTCACGTACCCCCTGGTGAATGCCGAGGTCGAGCGTTTCTGCACGGACAAGCGCGCGGTGCTGATGGTGGAGGAAGGCCAACCCGACTATATCGAGCAGGCGCTCAACCAGATCCTGAACAAAGCGGGGTCCCGCACCGAGGTGGCAGGGAAGGACTTCCTGCCGATGGCCGGCGAATACACCGGCGCGGTGATCCTCGAGGGCATTCGCGCGTTCCTCCGCCTGCGTGCGCCAGCCCTGCTGGATGCCGACGCGGTGCCGGCCGCGCCGATCGTGCTCCCGACGGTGGAGTCGGCGGACCTCCACATCGTTGTCCCGCCGCGTCCCCCGGGCCTGTGCACCGGATGCCCGGAACGCCCTTTCTTCACGGCCGTCAAGTTGCTGGAGAAGGAGACCGGGCCCATCCACATCAGTTCCGACATCGGTTGTCACACGTTCGCCACTCTGCCGCCCTTCAACATGGGCAGCTCGGTTCTCGGCTACGGCCTCGGGGCCGCGGCCGCGTCGGCGTTCGGGGCGTCGGACGCGCGTCCGCCGCTAACCATCATGGGCGACGGAGGGTTTTGGCATAACGGCCTCACCAGCGGCATCACCAACGCGGTGTTCAACGAGGACGACGCCGTGGTGGTCGTGGTGGACAACAACTACTCGGCGGCTACCGGCGGCCAGTACATTCCGTCGTCCAGGGCCGGCATGGCCGCACAGGCGAAGCGCCATTCGATCCAGGACGCGGTCGCCGGCGTCGGGGTGAAGTGGGTGCGAACGGTGAGCACCTACGACATCGAGGGCTCGCTGACGACGCTTCGCGACGCGATGAGCACCCGGTCGAAAGGTCCGAGGGTGATCGTCGCCGAAGGCGAGTGCCAGCTGAATCGCCAGCGGCGCGTGACCCCCCTGATCGCGGCGATGGTGGATGACGGGAAACGCGTGGTGAAGGAGCGCTTCGGCGTTGATAGCGACACCTGCACCGGCGACCACGAGTGCATTCGCCTGTCGGGATGTCCGTCGTTGACGATCAAACCCAACCCGGATCCACTGCGCGAGCATCCGGTTGCCTGCGTCGACAACAACTGCGTGGGATGTGGCGTCTGCGGCTCGGTGGCCCACACGGCGGCGCTCTGTCCCTCTTTCTACCGGGCCGAGATCATCTTCAATCCCAATCTGCTGGACCGTCTGCTTGGAGCGGTCCGCCGCGCGCTCATCGGGCTGATGCAGCGGCGGGCGGATCGCCAGCGACTGGCGCGCGCGATCTGAGGACGGAATGATGGCCGAGACGGTTCCACACGCTCTCACGATCGCGATCTCGGCGATGGGGGGGCAGGGTGGCGGAGTGCTCTCTCGCTGGATTGTCGACGTCGCCGAGCGCAATGGTTACCTGGCGCAGGCCACATCGGTCCCCGGTGTCGCTCAGCGAACCGGCGCGACGATCTACTACATCGAACTGTTCCCGAAGACCGCAGCCGAAGTCGCGGACAAGGCTCCCGTCCTGGCACTGATGCCGATCCCGGGGCAGGTGGATCTGCTCATTGCGGCCGAGCTTGTGGAGGCCGGGCGGGCTGTGCTGCGGGGATTGATCACCTCGGACCGCACGACGGTCGTCGCCTCCGCCCACCGCGAGTACTCGATCGCCGAGAAGGCGGTGCCCGGAGACGGCGTTGTCGACAGCCGCAAGATCCTCGAAGCCGTGGAGGGGGCTGCCCGTCGATGCGTGACGTTCGACATGGCCCACCACGCGGCTTCGACGGGTAGCGTCATCAGCTCCGTTCTGCTGGGTGCGGTTGCCAGCAGGGGTCGACTGCCGTTCGAACGGGTCGACTTCGAGGCTGCCATTCAGCGCAGCGGCATCGCGGTGGGGCGGAGTCTCGCCGGGTTCGCAGCCGGTTTCGCTGCGGCAGCCGGCGGATCAGGGGAGACCTCCCGGTCTCCACAACTCTCGCCGGAGAGCCCCGCACCATCCAGCAGGCGCGCGCGGGCTCTGCTCGAGCGCGTCGACGAGACTTTCCCGCACGCCGCCAGAGCGCTCGTTGTCGCGGGAGCTCGTCGCGTCGCTGACTATCAGGACCTACGCTACGTGAGCGCCTATCTCGATCGCCTCGAGCCCGTCCTCGCGCTCGACCACGGTGGTGGCGACGGGAGCTATCGGCTCACCAACGAAACGGCGCGACATCTGGCGCTCTGGATGTCGTATGAAGATGCCGCGCGCGTTGCGGATCTGAAGACCCGGGGTGAGCGGTTCGAGCGCATGCGCCAGGAAGCGGCCGCCGAGCCTGGTCAGCTGGCTTATGCAGTCGATTTCATGCACCCGAGTGTCAAGGAACTCGCCGACGCCCTCCCGGCTCCGATCGGGCGCTTCATCATGGCGCGCGCTGGCCTGCGCACGGCGATCGACAAGGTGATCAACCGCGGCCGGCAGGTTCACACCGGCAAGCTGCGCGGCTTTCTTCTGCTGTATGGCGTCGCCAGCCTGCGCCGCCTGCGGCGCTCGTCGTATCGCTACGCGCGGGAGATGAAACTCATCGACGCCTGGCTCGCGCGCATCACCGAGGTCGCTTCGTCGGACTACGAACTGGCGCACGAGCTCGCCCGCTGCCAGCGGCTGATCAAAGGATACGGAGACACACACGTTCGCGGGATGCGTAGCTTCGACGCGATCATGGAGGCGCTTCCCGAGCTGCAAGCCCGGGATGACGCGGCCGGTGCCGTCCGTCGCCTGAGCGAAGCCGCGCTGGCCGACGAGACCGCCCTATCGCCGTAGCCGGCGCTCATAGTCGGCCTGCTTCGTGATACAGAGTAGGCTCGTCGACTCACACACACGCCGATTCGACGACACCGCCGATTCCGGTCCATGGGGCATCGCAATCTGGCGTTCGTCGCTCGCGCTCGCGACATGACAACGAGGTAGCCCATGCGAACTGGTCATCAGACTGGAACCGCAGTACTCGCACCGCTGCTGCTGCTGCTGATGATGGCGGCCCCGAGTTCCGCCCACGACGAAGCCGAGATTCCACGCGGCGGGACTCACCAGGAGGGAATGGAAGCGACCGAGGTAGTAGCGGCTTTCCACGCTGCGCTCGCGGCTGGCGACGGCGATGCCGCCCTCGCCCACCTGGCGCCGGAGGTGGTCATCCTCGAGTCCGGTGGCGGTGAGAAGTCTCGCGACGAGTACGCTTCGCATCATCTCGGTGGCGGCATGCGGTTCGCCGCCGCGAGTCAGCGCGAGACGCTCGAACAGCGTCGGGAGACCTTCGGCGATACGGCGGTCGTGCTCACCTGGACACGCACGACCGGGAGCTTCGGGGATCGCCAGATCGACTCCAACGGCGTCGAGACCATGGTGCTGCATCGCACCGACGCGCAGTGGCACATCGTCCACGTGCACTGGTCCTCGCGTAGCAACCAGAGGTAGCCGAGGGGCGCACTCAGGCATCGACGATGCGTCAGTGAGGCTGTCCACGACGGGAACAGCTTCAGCACCGCGCCCGCGATCACCACACTCCGCAGCGGCGGCACGATGTGACTATACTTGCGTCAACGCGCGACGGGCGTTGGCCGCGCTGTAGGAGAGAGTATGTCGCTGGTGTCAAAGAAGGCGCGCTACGGGCTCCACGGACTGGCCTATCTCGCGGCGTTCTCGGATGGGCGCCCCGTACCGTTTGAGTCCATCCTGGCGTATCTGCAGGCCTATTCGGGCCGCCTGGCGCTGTCGCCCGGCTACATCGCCAAGATCTTTCAGCAGGCCAAACGCGCGGGCCTGACGCAGTCCGCGCCGGGACCCCACGGCGGCTACTGGCTCGCCCGGGCCGCCGACGAGATACGTCTGTTCGATGTCATCGAGGCGTTTGACGGACGCGTCGTCAGTGCCTGTTGCCTGCTCTCGACAGGGGGCTGTGAGCAGCAGGCGACGTGCGGCGTGCGGGACATGATCCACGAGGCAGAGCTTCGCTTCTGGAGCTGCTTCGAGCATGAAACGTTGGCTTCGATGGCCGAGCGGATGAACTTTCCGGACCTGCCGCCGCCGGAGCGCCGTCCCCATCACGTCGCGGGAACTACCCACTAGGGGAACGGCGGAGTTCCCGATCACGCCCCACGATCTCGGGGCGCGAAGTGCGCCCGATGTCCAGTTGCCGGGGCCATCGACACCCGGGCGGCCGGGCGAGGGTCCGTTCGCACGGACTTGACTCGGGACAGAATATCGACTAATTAAGGATATTCGATATCCGGAACTTAATTATCCGAATATCTGTTTATCGCCTGTCAGTCTGCTGGCCGCGCCAAGACGGTTCGGTGGCTCGGGGCGATCTGAGAGGCTGCCCATGCCCGCTTTCGGTCGACGCTCGTCGTCCACGACTATTGCAGGATTGCCGACTCGTCGCGCCCGGTCAAGGGTCGCCGCGACGGTAATCCTCGTCCTGTCGGGGGTCACCCTGCAGGCATGCTCCTCCGCCGCGTCCGGCGGTGACGAAGCGCTGGCCGCGAACTTGCCGCCGGTGCTTGCCGACCAGGCGTTCGCCGACGTGACTCG
>Ga0255048_10001845_pt1 | contig 14140 bp, 11 predicted proteins | sample JV7_2_2_MG_FD_183619 | JGI IMG/M metagenome (GOLD analysis project Ga0255048, IMG submission 183619) | Seawater microbial communities from Jervis Inlet, British Columbia, Canada - JV7_2_2 | ecosystem: Environmental > Aquatic > Marine > Inlet | place: Canada: British Columbia | collected 2016-10-06
TGTCCAGGTACAGGCGCGCATACTCCGGGCCGTGGCCGGCGGTTTCCGGGAGAACCGCCCACAGAATGGCGTGGGCAGCTTCGTGCAGCACCACCATGGCGGTGCGGCTCCATCGTGGCAGACGGATCTCGTGATCCTCGTACACGTAGCACGCCGTACGTCTCGACCGCCCGTCGGTAACGCGCGGCGACGACGCCTCCAGGTGATCGTGCCAGACGCGCGACACCATCTCCTGGCATTCCACCAGCGTCAGCGCAGCACCGGGCCACGCCGGCAGCGCACGCTCCCACGCGTACACCGCAGAACGCTGACTGTCCCGCTGCGCGCCCACCCCTGAGCTACCCATGTCGACGGATTGTAGCCGGGAGCCGCCCACGCGTCAGGTTCACGTCGTTGGCAGCTGGACTCACGAGTCATGTCGGAAAGCCGGGGTCGTATACTGCACGCGATTCTGCTCGACATCCCATGACCAGACCTCGCCGGCCGGATGAGAACCGTGGCCCCCTCAGAATCTGCGGATTGCCTGCTGGGCATCGACGTCGGCAGCTCGTCGGTGAAGGCCTGCCTGGTCGACACCGACACCCGCCACCGCCTCGGTCGCAGCCAGTCTCCGGCCGGCGAGATGGCCATCGACTCGCCGCGCCCAGGCTTCGCTGAGCAGGACCCCGAAGACTGGTGGCATCACGTGTGTTGCGCCGTGCAGCACCTCCTGCAGGAGGCGGCGATCGATCCGGCGCGCGTGCGCGCCATCGGAATCTCGTATCAGATGCACGGGCTCGTGCTGATCGACGAGGATCGCGCCGTGCTGCGGCCGGCGATCATCTGGTGCGACGGCCGCGCACTGACCAGTGGCCAGGCGCTGCTCGAGAACGCCGGCGCCGAGCGCTGTGCGGAACACCTGCTCAACGCGCCGGGGAACTTCACCGCGGCCAAGCTCGCCTGGGTGCGTGAGCACGAGCCCGAGGTTTTCGGCCGCGCCCGAGCCATGCAGCTGCCAGGAGACTGGTTGGCGATGCGCATGACCGGCCGGGTGACCACCACCGCGCCCGGACTGTCCGAAGGAATGCTGTGGGACTTTCCGGCCGACCGGCCTGCCGAGTTCCTTCTGGCCACCGCGGGAATCGATGTCGGTCTCTTGCCGGAGGTCGTTCCCACGTTCTCCGACCAAGGGTCGTTGAACGCCGCCGCGGCTGAGGCGCTCGGCCTGCGGCCGGGCACTCCCGTTACCTATCGAGCCGGCGACCAACCCAACAACGCCTTTTCGCTCCAGGTCCTCGACCCCGGCCAGGTCGCAGCGACGGCCGGCACTTCCGGCGTGGTGTACGGGGTTACCGCGCGCGCCGCCTACGACGCGGAGCAGCGGGTGAATACGTTCGCCCACGTCACCCACGCACCCGGGACCGACCGCTTCGGGACGTTGCTGTGCGTCAACGGGGCGGGGGCGCTCAACGCCTGGCTGCGGCGCGAAGTGGCCAGGCCGGACGTCGATTACGAGGCGATGAACGCCGCCGCCGCCGAGGTACCCGCGGGGAGCGACGGTCTGACCGTACTCCCGTTCGGCAATGGCCCCGAGCGCATGCTGGGCAACCGTGACATCGGCGCACACGTCGTCGGCATCCAGCTCCACCGCCACGGTCGCGCGCATCTGTGGCGCGCTGCCCAGGAAGGGATCGCGTGCGCCCTGGCCCACGGCATGGCGATCCTTGGCGAACTCGGTCTCGACTTGCGGCGCATCCGCGCCGGGCACTCGAATATGTTCCTCAGCCCGGTCTTCCGCGAGGCCCTGGCCGGGCTGACCGGCACGGTCATCGAGCTGTACGACACCGATGGCGCCCAGGGCGCGGCGCTGGCGGCGGGCGTCGGCGTGGGCATCTACCCGACACCGGCAGAGGCCTTCGTCGGCAGCGAGCCGCTACGTACCGTCGAGCCCGATGCCGACAGGCAAGCCGCTTACGCGCACGCCAGCGAGCGCTGGCAGGAGGCGTTGCGCGCCGCACCAGCGAACGACGCCGGGAGCGACCGCCGGCTCGGCTAGCGTCGGGTGCTAGCGCCGACGTCAGTAGGCGACGTCGATCTGTCGCCGTTGCGCTGCCGATTCGAGGATTGCGTCGCACACCACCGCCGCGCGGTACCCGTCCTCGAATGTCGCGCCGTGCGGTCCCACCTCGCGGTCGTTGACGATGCAGTCGAGCAGGTGGGTGATCTCGTGCACGAAAGTGTGTTCCCAGCCGATGATGTGCCCGTGCGGCCACCAGTTCTCCCAGAACGGATGATGGGACTCGGTCACGAGAACACGGTGGAAGCCCTGGGTCTCGACCGGGGCATCTTCCACCCAGAAGACCTCGAGTTCGTTGAGTCGCTCGAGGTCGAAGCGGATGCTCCCCTTCTCGCCGTTGATCTCGATGACCTGGTGGTTCTTGCGACCAGCGGCGAAGCGCGTTGCCTCCAGCGTACCGAGAGCGCCCCCGGCAAACTCGACGCTGGCGACGAAAGCGTCGTCGACGTCGACCGGCGCCATGCCGCTGCCGTCGGGCAGCGGCCGCTCGCCGATGAAGGTCTTGGTCATCGCGCCGACCCGCTGCACGTCGCCGACCAGGTAATGCGCCAGGTCGATACTGTGCGCGCCCAGATCGCCGAGCGCGCCGCTGCCCGCCCGTTCCTTTTCCAGCCGCCAGATCCGCGGCGTCTCGTAGTGGGGCAGGATCCACTCCTGCAGATAGACCGCGCGGTAGTGATAGATGCGCCCGAGGGCGCCACTGTCAATGAGTTCGCGGGCCTGGCGGATGGCGGGCGCGAAGCGGTAGTTGAAGGCCACCATGTGCTTGATGCTGGCCTTGCGCACCGCCGCGAGCATGGTCGCGGACTCCTCTGCGGTCCGGCCCAGCGGCTTCTCACAGAGGACGTGCTTGCCAGCTTCCGCGGCCGCGATGCAGGGCTCGGCGTGGGCGTCGTTGGGGCCGCCGTTGTCGAACAGCTGCACTTCATCGTCGTCGAGCATGGCGCGCCAGTCGGTATAGCTGCGTTCGTAGCCGTAGCGCGCCGCAGCCTCGGCGACAGCGGTCTGGTCGCGACCACAAATGGCCACCAGCTCGGGGATCGCCGGTGGCGGGAACATCATGTACGGGATCGTCTTGAAGGCGTTGGAGTGGGCCTTGCCCATGAACGCGTAGCCGAGCATCCCGACGCCGACGCGCGGAACATCGCCGGATTCCGCACCCGCTGCCATCGAGGTGAATGCCTGATCGCCCATCTAGTCCTCCCCGAACGCCGCGTCGAACGCGACCTCAGAGGCATCGAAGTCCTCGCTCCTCACCATCTCCAACGCCTCCCTGACCCCCCAGCTCCGATCCATGCCGCTGTCCTCCCATTCGATCGATAGCGGTCCCCGGTAGCCGCTCCGGTTCAGACCTCGGATGATGGGGTCCCACTCCACATCTCCGCGGCCCGGAGACACGAAATCCCAACCGCGGCGAGGGTCGCCGAAGCCGAGATGCGACGACAGGATGCTGTTGCGTCCGTCGAGTTGCACGCGGGCGTCCTTCACGTGGACATGGAAGATCCGGTCGGCGAACTCGTCGATGAAGGCCACCGGGTCGACGAACTGGTGCACCAGGTGGCTCGGGTCGAAGTTGAAGCCGAAGCTCGGGTGATCGTCGATCGCGTCCAACGCCCGACGCGCCGTGTAGATGTCGTAGGCGATCTCGGTGGGGTGCACCTCGAGGCCGAACCTCACGTCGTGCGACTGAAAGACGTCGAGGATCGGTTTCCAGCGCTCGGCGAAGTCCTGATAGCCGGCGTCGATTTCCTCCTGACTGGTCGGCGGGAAGAAGTAGAGCTTGGCCCAGATGCTGCTGCCCGTGAACCCGTTGACCACGTTCGCACCGAAGGCGGCGGCGGCCTCGGCCGTGCGAATCACCTCCGCCGCGGCGCGTTGACGTACCCCTTCAGGATCGCCGTCGCCCCAGATGGCATCCGGGACGATGGACCGGTGGCGCTCGTCGATGGGATCGCAAACACACTGGCCCACGAGGTGCGTGCTCACGGCGGTGCAGCTGAGCCCGTGCTGGTCGAGAAGAGCGCGTTTCGCGGGCAGATACGAGTCGTCGTCGAGGGCGTGGTCGACTTCGAAGTGGTCGCCCCAACAGGCCAACTCGAGACCGTCGAATCCCCACTCGGCTGCCATCTCGGCCAGCCTCTCGAGCGGCAGATCGGCCCACTGGCCGGTGAACAACGTGACAGGTCTGGGCATGCGTCCTCCGTCAGGGTTCACTTTCCGTGCGGTAGCTGCCGTCGGGCAGCCGCCTCGGGACCGCGAACCGGGGATCGGTCAAGAGTTCCACCACGGCCGGATCGGTGGTTGCCAGCTGCTCCGGGGTGCAGGGTCGCCACTCGTTCGAGATCCACTCACAACGTTCGGGATCGGCCTGAGCCCCGAGGTGCGTGGTCAGTGCCCAGTAGACATATTCGATCGCCATGCACCCGTAGCCGCACGTCTCATCTTCGTACGTGTACCACGCGCCCTCCGGATAGGACTCTGGGATCTCGAAGAAGCGCCCGCCGCGCGCCAGATCCATCGCGTCGGCCAGCCGCGAGCCCGGCTCAGGCCCGAAGGCGTTCGGGTACGCGGTGGCATAGCCCGCGGAGCTCACCAGATGCCAGATCTCCTCGATGGCCGCGTCGAAGCGATCCCCGGCATCACCTTCGACTCGGTCCTCAGGCGTCACCGTCTCGTGGCCTTCGAGATCTTGACTGGCGTAGGCGTCTCTGAGGCGGTCGTCGTCGAAGATGCCCGACTGTTCGAGTTCCTCGAAGTCGGCGAACATCACGAGCAGGGCGCTCCCCTCGATCATTGCCTGGAGCACGTTCGGATCGTCGACCTCGCCGTCCTCATCGTTGTCCAGATACTGGGCCATCACGTGCGCGGCATGCACGACCTTGCGGTCCGCGATGGCGGCAGTCCCCACGATCGGCACGCCGAAGATGTCGATCTGCTTAGAGAAATAGGGGCGCAGGGCCTCGTCGCTGACCGTCTCGATGGCGAGTTCCTGAATCGAATCACCGGCCGCCGCGGCTTCCTGCCCGGCAGGTGTCTCGGTTTCGTCGACCGAGGTCCCGGAACAGGCAGCCACGGACAGGGCGACGAACGCGGCGAGGGAGCGTGGGTGCAGACGCGGCATGTCGATTCTCTCGGGAGCATGCTGAGGCCGGAAACCAGGAGGTGAAAGGGCCTCGATCCAAGCTCGTGTACTGTATGCAATGCCATGATTCGATGCTAACGACGGCAGGCGAGGCAGCTCGTTCCGGAGTCGCGACGACGGCCCCGAACCGCTTCGCTGGCGCGCATCGAACAGCCACCGAACCTCAGGAGTTGGAAGTTGGACACGAACGCACAGCCGGTTCTCGTTGGAGGAAAGTGGCTCGACTCGGATGCGACGGGCTCGTTTCAGGCCATCAACCCGGACACGGGCGCGACCCTGGAACACGTCTACCCGGTGAGCGACCGCGACGAGATCGAGGCCGCCCTGCGTGCCGGTTCCGAGGCCGCTGCGGAGCTCGAAGACATCGACCCTGGCCAGATCGCCGACGCCCTGGACGGCTACGCCGATCGCATCGAGGCCGCGTCCGCGAGGATCGTCGCCGCCGCCAACCTGGAGACCGCGCTGCCCCTTTCGCCGCGTCTCGCAGATGTGGAGTTGCCGCGTACGGCGGGTCAGCTTCGCCAAGCCGCGGCGGCCTGCCGCGATCGCAACTGGTGCGATCCGACAATCGACTCCGCGAGCAACATCCGCTCGCGTCTGGGCCCACTGGGTGGACCCGTCGTCGTCTTCGGTCCGAACAACTTCCCGCTGGCCTTCAACGCCATGTCGGGCGGCGACTTCGCGGCCGCGCTCGCGGCCGGCAATCCGGTGATCGCCAAAGCTCATTCGAGCCATCCGCGAACCACTCAGCTGCTGGCAGAGGCCGCCGCGGAGGCCGTCGAAGCCGCCGGCCTGCCGTCGGCGACCGTGCAGATGATCTATCGGACATCGCACGAGGATGGTGCCTGGATGGTGTCGCATCCGCTGACCGCGGCGACCGGCTATACCGGGTCGCGATCTGCCGGCCTGGTCCTCAAGGAAGCCGCCGATCGCGCGGGCAAGCCGATCTACCTCGAACTGAGCAGCGTCAACCCGGTGTTTTTCCTCCCCGGAGCTCTCCGCGAGCGCGGCGCGGAGCTGGCCGCGGAGTTCCATGGATCGGCGCTTCTCGGAACCGGTCAGTTCTGCACCAATCCCGGCATTGTCGTGCTCGCCGCCGGCGAGGAGGCAGAGGCATTTGTCGCCGAGGTGCGGTCGCGGTTCGCCGAATCACCCGTAGGTGCCCTCCTCGGCTCGGGCGGGGTCAAGGGCATGTCCAGCGCGGTGAACGAACTCGTCGGGTCCGGGGCCGAATTGCTGACCGGCGGCGACACCGTGAAAGGCGGATGCCGCTTCCAGAACACGTTGCTGCGCGCCTCCGGGGACGCTTTCCTGGCAGATCCCGAAGGGCTTCAAACGGAGGCCTTCGGCAACGGGAATCTGGTGGTCGTTGCACGGGACGAGACTCAGCTGGTGCAGATCGCCGCAGCCTTCGAGGGCAACCTCACCGGCTGTATCTACAGCCACACTGGCAACGAAGACGACGCCATCTACGGCCGTGTGGCCAAGCCGTTGCGTCGTCGGGTGGGACGACTGCTGAACGACCAGATGCCGACCGGTGTCGCGGTGACAGCGGCAATGAACCACGGCGGCCCCTATCCGGCCACGGGACACCCTGGCTTCACCGCGGTCGGTATTCCTGCTGCCCTGCGACGCTTCGCCATGCTCGAGTGCTTCGACCATGTCCGGGAGGATCGGTTGCCCAGCGAGTTGCGCGACGCCAACCCCACCGGGTCGCTGTGGCGCATGATCGACGGCCAGCCGAGCCAGGCCGACGTGGGCGCGGCTGCGGAGGCATAGCGGGCCGCAGAAAAGATCTGGCGAGCCCCACACCCCGCTGTGCCGCGTTCCGCACGGCCGCGGCCGTCAGGCGTACCCGAGCAGTCGCGGCAGGAACAGCGTGATGCTCGGGAACAGGGTGATCACGACCAGCATCGCGAACAGTACCAGCAGATATGGCAGCAATCGCGGAGTCACCTCTTCGATGGTGGCCCCGCTGATGCCGCACGCGACGTACAGACAGACGCCTACCGGTGGCGAGATCATGCCGATGCCGACATTCGCGGCCACCAGGATCGCGAAGTGGATCGGATCCATGCCAAGCCCCTGCGCGACCGGCAGGAGAATCGGCATGAGGATGATGATCGGCGGCAGCGCGTCCATGACCATGCCGAGCACCAGAAACACGAGGTGCACGAAGATCATGAAGACCAGCCAGTTGGGCGCTGCCGTGGTGATCCAGTCTGCTAACTCGTGCGGGATGCGTTCGAACGTGAGCACGAACGAGAAGACCGCCGCCGCCGCCAGGACCAGCATCACGACGCCAGTCAGCGAGGCGGTGCGCAGGAGCACGGCAGGCAGGTCGGCCCAGGTCAGCTCGCGATAGACGAACAGCGAGACGACGAGTCCATAGACCACCGCAACCGAGGAGGCCTCCGTCGGCGTGAATACACCGCCGTAGATGCCACCGAGAATGATCACGATCATGCCGAGCGGCAGCAGGCCGTCGCGGATGATGCGTGCCTTCTCGCGCCAGGGCATCGGGTCCTCGAGCGGCAGATCCAGCTTGATCGCGTTGGCGTACGTCAGCGCCATCACGGCGATCCCGAGCACGACTCCCGGCAACACCCCGGCGGCGAACAGCGCCCCGATCGACAGGCCCCCGACGACGCCGATGATGATCAGATCGATCGCCGGAGGTATCAGCGTCGACACGCCGCCGGCTGCTGCGAAGATCGCGGTGGCGAAGTCGGTGGGGTAGCGCTTGCGCTTCATCGCCGGCAGGGCGACGGAGCCGACCGCCGCCGTGTTCGCACTCGGCGAGCCCGAGATGCCCGAAAACAGCATCGCCGACAGCACGACGACCAGGCCGAGGCCTCCCGGGATCCGGCCGACGAACACCATCGCCATGTCGACGATGCGTCGCGCCATGCCGCCGCTCGACATGATCGACCCGGCCAGCACGAACAGCGGAATCGCGAGTAACGGGAACGAATCGAGGCCCGCCAGATATTTCTGCGGCATCACGATGAGGAACTCGGGCGAGCTGTAGAGCAGACCCGCCATCGCCGCGATCGCCAGGGACAGTCCCACCGGGACCGCCACCAGAATGGCAACCACGAACACGAGCGCTACGACGAGTCCCATGAATTCCTCAGGGGCCGGGGCCAGGCGCCGGCTCCTCGTCGGGACGAAGAGCTTGGCGAGCGACGTAGTAGAGCATCAGCAGCGTGCCCACGAAGGCCGATGAGTACGGAATCGCCATGGAAATGCCGGTCGCCGGCGCGACCATGGTGCGCACCTCCAGCGTGAACCTCAGGGCCTGCCAGGCGAACACGCCGAGGAACGCGACGACTACCGCTGTGACCAGCCGCTCGACCCAGCGCTGCGCGCCAGGGGCGAGCCGTTCGACGAGGAACCGCAGCGCGAAATGCGAACGAGTCTTGAACGCGTAGGCCGCGCTCAGCGAAGCCAGCCACATGAGCAGGAACCGCGCAGTCTCCTCCGACCATGACAGCGAGGTCTGCAGGACGTAGCGAAACAGCACCTGCGAGAAAGTCACGGCCACCAGGGCCACGAGGATGAGGCAGAGGATCGACTCGAGGGGCTGCCGACGCAGTTGATTCGCCGATTCAGTAGGCTGCGATCTCATCGATCACCTCCATTCCTCCGACCCGTTCGGCGTTCGCCTCGTACACCGCCCGAACGCGCGCCTGAAAGAGACTCCGGTCAACGCTCAGGAACTCCAGCACGCCCATCTCCTCGAGGCTCGCGAGGGCCTCGCGGGTGGCGGACTCCATGGCCTGTCGCTGGGCGATCGTGGACTCGCGCCCCGCGCGCACCACGATCTCCTGCACGTCCTCCGGCAGCCGCTCAAAGACCTTGCGGCTGAACACCAGCGCCGCCGCCAGGTACATGTGTTCGGTCATCGATACGTACCGCGTAACCTCGTAGAACCGCTCGTAGAGAAGGTCGACGTGGTCGGTCTCGGCACCATCGACGACCCCCTGCTCGAGCGCCGAGTACAGCTCGCCGAAGGACATAGGGGTCGCCTGCGCTCCGAGCGCCTGAAACGCCTGGACCAAGACGGGGCTGGCCATGACGCGGATCTTGAGTCCGGCGAGATCCTCCGGTGTGTGCACCGGGCGATCGCCGTTCCACGTGTTCCGCACTCCTGAGAACCACCAACCCAGGACGATCGCGTCGAGTTGCTCGTCGACGGCCGCCGCCACGCGCTCCCCCGGAGTTCCGTCGAGGACGCGATAGAAATGCGGCATGTCGCGGAACACGAAGGGCAGGTTGAATGCCTCTGCTTCCGGCACGAAGGAGCCGAGGCCACCGCCAGCGCTGGCCGCCGACGCTGCCAACGCGCCGAGCTTCACCATGATGCTGGCTTCCTCTTCGGTCCCGAGCTGCCCGTTCTCGAAGATCTGCACCTGCACGGCGCCGCCGGTGTCGCGTTCGACGATCTCCTTGAAGCGCTCGAAACCCGCCTGGTAGGGGTGCTCGAGGCTGCCGTTGTGGGCCACCTTCAAGACCATCGGTCCGACGCGTTCGCCGCAGCCGGCCATGACAAGCAGTGCGAACGCGGCCAGGGAATACGTCCGGCAATGGAGCATCCACGATGGCGCGAGGGCGATTGCTCGCCTCACAGTGAAGGGTTCTTGGACCACGGCGGCAGCGATTCGAGATCGACGTTGCCCCCCGACAGGATGATCCCGATCCTCCGGCCCGCGGGCTGCACTCGCTCCTCCAGCAGCGCGGCGACCGGTACGGCCGCGCTGGGCTCGATCACGATCTTCATCGTCTCCCACACCAGCCGCATGGCGAGCAGGATCGCTTCCTCGGAAACGGTGACGATGTCCTGCACGTGGCGCGCGATGAGCGGATACGTGTACTCGCCGAGCGAGGTGCGCAGCCCGTCGGCCACTGTTCGCGGATCGGTCTGCGGCACGATACGTCCCTGTCGCAGCGACGCCTGGGCATCATCGGCGGCGGCCGGCTCGCAGCCGATTACGGCGGTCGCCGGGGCGCCACTCGCCGCGACCACACAGGTCCCGCTCAACAGCCCGCCTCCACCAACGGGGGCCAGGACGAGGTCGAGGCCCGGCACGTCGTCGATCAACTCGAGAGCGACGGTGCCCTGACCCGCGATGGTGCGAAGATCGTCGTAGGGGTGGACCGAACTGGCGCCGAGCTCCTGCCGCACCCGCTCGGCGGTGGCGTCGAACTCTTCCGAAGTCGGGATCTCGCCCGCCGATTCCACCCAGACGATGTTGCCGCCGTACCGCTCCACCGCTGCGACCTTGGACGGCACAGCCACCTTCGGCATCGCGATATGCGCCTGCAGGCCGAGCACTTGCGCCGCAAGCGAGATCGCGGCGGCGTGATTGCCCGACGAGCTCGTGACAACGCCCCGCTGAGCCTGCTCAGGCGTGAGCGACAGCAGAGCGTTGAAGGCCCCGCGCACTTTGAACGCACCGCTCCTCTGCAGGTTCTCGCACTTGAAGAAGAGGTCACCGCCGAACCGCCCATCGAGCGTGCTGCTCGTCATCACGGGCGTGCGGTGCACATGTGGCACGATGCGCGCGTGCGCCGCCAGGATATCGTCGCGCTCTACGCTGTTCTTTGCCAATCCCTGCCTGCCTACGATCCGGGCTGGCCACCCTACCGAGAGCCCCAACGACCTCGGCCACCAAGGAGAGCCCCATGCGTACGCTAACCATATCCGGTCTCGTCGTTCTGCTCGCCGCCTGTGGCGGTCGTGCCGAGTCGCCCGCGACGGACGAGGTCGAGTCCCTGCTGCCCACTGCCGGAGAATCGGCGGAGAAGATGCTCGGCGGTTGCATCCTCACGACACCACTGGGCGTCGCACCGGCCGATCTGCACGCGCGCACCGCTCTGATGCCCACGGACGACTACGCCCCGTTCAACAAGGTGCTTACGGCCCGCGGGCTGATGTTGGTCGGCGACGACGCCATCAGCGATCCGTTCATTGAACTCGTGGCCACGACGATCGAGGAGATCTTCCCGCGCGAGGAGAGCCTGGACCTCGAGGCGCAGGATCGTGTGCTGCGCGCGCAGTACGAGTATCGTGCGCTGATCCCCTTCTTCCAGGGCCAGCCAGACGAAGAGGACGAGGGCGCGTTCGATGCCGTCACCGCCTCCAACAGCGTCTGCGACATCATCATGGAAGGGGTGGATGGCCAGGTGATGGAGGTGGTCGAACACATCCTCCACTACGTCTCCGATATCGGATTGCACTACGCCTTCCCCGCCGAATGGGGTATCGAGCCAGGCTCCGAGATCGGGCAGGCAATGATGCTGGCCGCTGAAGCCGGCTACTACGACATCGGTGCCTACGATGACATCGAAGAAGACGACGTCCGCTTCCGCGTGGCCGTGCAGGAGTTCGCCTACTGGGTAATCTCCACGGCGTGGGACGTGCAGACGGCCTACGGCCCTCAGGGCGAAGGTGAATGGACGCTCACCACGCCCGCGGCGCTCCGGGAGAACATGCCCGAGCTGTGGGCGATGTACGAGCGCACGGCAGCCCGAGTGATGGTCGCGCCCAGCCTGGAGACGCTGCAGGCCATCGGGCCGACCCGCGCGCAGGAGGCCGGGCAATGATCGCAGCCAGGGCCTCGTCCTGGCGTGTCTGCGCGACGACCTCGGTGGCGTCGTCGATCAGCGCAACAGGTACCTCAATCCGATCCTGGCGCTGATCCCGGGTTGGGGGAATCCGATGAAGTGCTGATACTCGGTGTCGGTCAGGTTGTCGACGCGCGCCAGGATCTCCCAGGTACGACTCAGTTCCCAGGTAGCCGCCAGGTCGAGAAGACCATAGCCATCGACAGTCGTCATACCGGGCACGGCGATCTGCACGTCGAAGCTCTCCGAGGCGAAGCTCGCCTCGAGCTGGAGCTGCAACGGCTCGACCGGGCGGTAGGCGACACGCGCGCTGCCGCTCCACTCCGGCAAGTTGCGCAACGGCTGGTCGGACCCTGGGTTCTCGGTATTCTGATAGGTCACATCAGAACGCAACGTGACTCGCGGGTCCGGTTCCCAGCGCAGCGACAGTTCGACACCCTTCGCCTTTACCTCGTCACGGTTGACGTGCTGGAACAGGGCGAAATCGAAGTCCACGAGATCTTCGTAGCGGATCCAGAACACGGTGAGCGCAACGTTCGAAGCGCCCTCGCCGAAGCGCTGTTCGAGGCCGAGGTCGACGCCAAAGCTGGTCTCGGGTCGAAGGCGCGGGTTGCCGCCGAGTTGCGAGGGACTGGCCAGGGCAAAAAAGCTCGGCAGCTTGAAGGCGCGGCTGACGGTACCGCGTAACGTCGTGCCGCCATCTCCGAGTAGGTAGCGAGCCCCTACCCGCGGGCTCCACTCGGTGTTCTGCTCCTGTGGAAAGTCGGCCCGAATCCCCGCCTCGAGACTGAGCCGACCGAGGGTCGTGCTGCCCTCCGCGAACGCGCCGGGCGTCGTCCGCGCCAGGGCGTAGTCACCCGCAACATCTCCACCCAAGAACGGTGGGAGGAACAGTGTGCTGACGTTGCTGCCATCTTCGTGATCGACGTCGACCCCAGCGCTGATGTGCGCCGTCGGCGAGACGTCCCACGTCGACAACCACCCACCGCGGAGACGCCAGTAGGCCGTGTCTTCCATCGAGGGTGGCACCAACGGGAACACGGCCGGGCTTTCGCGGTCCTGGTCACGCCGGTAGTAGGTGGCCAACAGACGGCTGCGCCAGCGCTCGCCGGAGTTCCAGTGAAGGTCGGCGCCGAGAGTCAGCTCCGTGGCCTCCGTATGGCGCAACTCGCCCGAGCCGAACACGGGTCCGCCGGACGATTCCGGATAGTCTTCTGATTCCCACCTCGCAACTCGGGTGCTCAGCTGCAGCGATGTAGCCGCGGCGAGGGGCAGCGCGAACCTGCCCTGCAGGGTCGCCCGCCGGAACTGATCCTCGCCCACATGGCCCTCCTGCTGCTCCCAGTCGAAGCCGACGAAGTAGTCGCCTTCCCCCGACGCCCCCGCCACGGACGCATCGCCGCGCAGCATCGTGTGGCTGCCACCCTCCAGCGTCGCGCGCACCTCCGGTCTCGCGGTTCTCCCCCGACGGGTGACGATGTTGACGACGCCCGACAGGGCCGTCGACCCGTAGAAGTAGGACGAGGGCCCGCGCGCGACTTCGATGCGTTGCACGCTGGAGGTCGGAAGACTCGCCAGATTCACGGAGCCCCCCTCGACGTCCGTCGGATCGTTCAGCGGCACACCGTCGAGCAGAACCAGGACAAAGTTCGGGTCCCCGCCGCGCAGCTGAATCGTGGTCGGGCCGCCAGGGGATCCGGAGGACAGGACCCTCGCCCCGGCCACGTACTCGAGCAGTTCCGCCACGGTGCGGGCATTGGCGGCCTCGATGGCCTCCTGATCGATAACCGTGACCGCCGCGGCGACCGAGTCGAGCGCGCGGGCGCGCACGACAACGCGTTCTCGCACCCCGGTGGCCTGGCCCGACTGCTGGGGGCTCTGCGCGGGCTGCGCCAGCGCGTGCGAGGCGACGAGCAGCAGAACGCAGCTCAGGCCGGCGGACTGGCAGAAGTCGCGGGTCTGAGAACCTGTCATGAGGTCAGAGCCTTCGTCTCTGGAGGGAAGCTGGAGCATAGTACCTACTGCGCTCGGCACCGACGGCCCGGACGGGATCGTATGCTGCGTGAGATTCTCGTATCTCACCGACCCCACTTCCGACCCAGTGGAGACTCGCCATGACCGCGCGGCCACTACTAACGGCCCTGTTGCTCGGCGCACTGGTCGCCGGTTGCGGCGGTCCCCGGCACGGTAGGGGATCCGCGGTCACTGCCAGCCCCGAACCGACATCCCACATCGACGACGGCCGCCCGATTGTCCAGGGATACGAGACGCTGCGCGTTGCCCGACTCGCCGACCCGGCGGCCCGCGGCGAG
>Ga0255048_10001846_pt1 | contig 14135 bp, 14 predicted proteins | sample JV7_2_2_MG_FD_183619 | JGI IMG/M metagenome (GOLD analysis project Ga0255048, IMG submission 183619) | Seawater microbial communities from Jervis Inlet, British Columbia, Canada - JV7_2_2 | ecosystem: Environmental > Aquatic > Marine > Inlet | place: Canada: British Columbia | collected 2016-10-06
AAATATCGAAAAAGCTGAGGGATTGAACGCTCATGATTATCCGCCGATCACGCTCCCATCCTCATAACGCCATTGCGTGCCGTCCCACCAGATGGGCCGGTTCAGATCCGTGTCGTAATACACGCGCCCCGTCTCGGCCGACCCCCATGTTGCGGGCCGTGCGGCCGTGGTGCCCTGGAACACCAGGAGGGTTGCGGCCAACACACCAGTGTCGTGTTGCTCGATCCCAACCCCGTGGATCTCGCAGATTATGTTGGCCTCGTGATAGATCGGCGTTGCGTTCTTGCCCTCGCCGTCGAGCTTGAACGGATTGTCGTCAGCCGCAGTGCTTACCGAGTCACCATAAAGCGTCGCAAGCGTCGACGTCTTGGCGCCAGTGCCGTCGGCCGTGTAGGCGTAGACCAGCGCGTACTCGTAAGGCGGGTTGTTGAGCTGGAATAACTCGATAAGTGTGCGCGACATCAGAGCTCCGCGTCTGCCGTTATTTTGGCCGCGCCGGCGCCGCTAACCAGCTGCGTGGCGTTTCCGGCTACCAAGCCGGCCGCCACCGTAGTGTTGACCGACAGGACGTTCTGGCTCGTTTCTTCGTCGGCCAAGACCGTGCAGGCAATGCCGGCGCCGGCCGCGTCCAATAGGCTGAAACCAGCCGCGGCCGAGAATGTCAAGGTCGGGATGGCGCGCATCATCGTCGGTAACGGCGCCACAACGTGAGCCACGGTCGCCGACACCGCCTGGCCGATGGCGAACAGCTTGCCGCTAGCGGGCTGCTCCGACCAAGCATACCGTCGGCACCGCATCAGTTCGTCGACGTACGGACGCGCCAGGAACGGAGTGATGCTGCCGCCGAGCTCAAGCTTCAAATCACTCAACCAGAATGCCGGCCCGTCCACCGCGGTACAAAGAGCCTTGATGATGATCTCGATCCCGTTCGAGCAATCCTCCATGTCGGCTATCGCCATAGAGAGCGCTGTGTTGGTCGCTGTGGCGACCGATACGGCGGCACCCGCCTTGACCAGCGTTACCGCAGCGAATGCCACATCATCGGCGCGATTGACCGTTATGGTGTAGTCGATCGCCGATGTGACGCTATGGCGGACCTGGCAATGGACGACCGCAGCGTTATCCTTGAACTGATACGCATCCAGGGCCTCGATACGATACCGCCAGTAGACCGCGCCATCCGCCGTCGTGATACGTGGGGTCAGGAGTATCGACCGCCCTGTAGTGCCGAGCGTGCCATCGGTCGATTGGGCAATCGACCCGACCGTAACAGTGCCGTCGACCTTCATGGCGATCCGGTCGACCTGGCCGTACAGGTAGGAGTTCGAGACAGAGACCGCATCGCGCTGTGCCACCTGGCAGCCGCCGTTGATGATCACGTCGGCCGTCTGGTCAATTACCGCAGCAGCACCGAGTATCACGCCGGTTTCGTGGTCCGGAACCAGCTTGGCGTTCTCCACCACCGCCACGACGGCTTCCTCGACATAGGCTGGCACAAGCCACTTGCCTTCTCCATCGAGCGTCAGTGGGTTGGTGAGCGTTCCAGTTCCAAGCGGCCCAGAATATACGGTCGCGAGTATTGACGTCCGGACGCCCGTCGTCGCATTAACGGTGTACAGGCTGATCGTCGCGCCGCCATAGAGCGGGTTCGCGATCACGAACGTCATGACGAGGCTACGTGGCAACACACCCATCAGCCGAGATCCACATATTGGACGCGCCGGTATTGAACTGGCCGGTGCTGCCGGTTTTCGAACGCGAGAAGCTGGCTCTCCGCAATCGCCGCCACGCCGCGGAATTCATCTCGTTCGGATTTCGGAATTGTCCTAACTGGACCAGCCCCAATATCGACTGCGGTCTGGTAGGCGGCCCATCTGGCCCAAGACTTGCCAACCAGGAACAGCGACGTATCGGACGGCGCAGACAAGAATTCAGGCGCATAGGTCTGGACAAGCAGCTCGATCGTATAGGGCCCTTGGTCAGCATTCGGAACCGGATAGATCGTGGCTGTGAATGGAGGCGCGGTCCGGTGGATCTGGATGAAGTCTGGTCGGCCAGCCGTGTCATGGCGGTCCAATTCCTCATACCGACGGCGCGTGATGATCTCGACCGGATTACGATTGCCCGCACTGTCTCGCACCCAACAATCAATAGGGAACTGGAGATTTGATGCGGGAACCGTATCTGGACTCACATCAGTCGTGAGATCGTAAGTTGCTTTCGCGGCCTGGAGCGGAATGTCCAGGTTCGCCGGAATAAGCCAGAAAATATGATGTGAGCCGCTGAGTTGCGCGACGCTCAGATCAAGCCAATGGAGGGCCTGATCGATAGCGTCCTGATCGGCCCCCTCGTCGTGAATCGAGTATTCCCCGATCAGCCGAAGCGCGTCCTCCGCGATAGATTGCGGAGAAATCGTCATCTTAACCGCCTACAGGGGTGGCCTGCTGTTGATCCGCGAGCAGGTGCTTTATTCGAGCATCCGCCATCTGATCGACGTCGTCGTCTCGCCGTTCTGGCCGCCCCCGATTTAGGGATGTGCGTGTGGTGGAGCAAAACGCTTCGAGCTCGCTCCGTGATGCGTCTGGGGCATACACCTCACCGCCAGGCAGACGGTTGGCACGGGCCAGAAGGGCTTGATCGCTAAGCTCTCCAAGCTTTGCGACAACCTCATCCGGTTCGAGGTCCAGAATGGTGGCGCTTTCCCCTGCCCGCAACGAATCGGCGTGCGGGATGTTGTTGATCTGGATTTTCTTTTCATCCAACACAACGAATGAAGGATCTGAGAGAAACTTGGCCGCATGAGCACTTGGCATCCAGGTAGGAGTGTCTGCCTTCAGCTGATAGGCCGGGCCGTCGCCGATCGGCGTATGGACCCGCGGTGACCGCTTGGCATTTAGATCGAAGACCGCCCACATGCCCGGCATCCCAACATCTTCCCGCTTCCTCACACCATCACGTCGTTTCACGATGCGAGCTGTCGGTTGCGGGGACGGCTTTACGTCGGCCGGCGCGATCTTTTCCTGCGGTGCCGGAACCGCCTCATGCTCAGTAGCAGGCCGCGTCTGATGTTCTTGAATGATCGCCCACGCTTCATCACGCAGTTCCTTCGTGATCTGCCAACCCAAAAAGTCAGTCAACACGTAGACACTCGGCGCGCCGGTGGTCTTGTTGAAATGCTTTGCGTCGCTCCGATCCATCTTTCCGATCGCGCTGATCGTTCGTTGGATGGCTTCACGATGCGAGGAGGGCGGCCTGACCGTCTCATCCTGGCTATCGACAAAGCCATTTTCTGTCTCGACGCTCTCGGTATCGGCCAACTCTTCTGCGGCGCCAGCTATCGGTTTTGCTACCATTGTGTCCTCAAAAAAATAGGGCCGGACCGGCGAAGCCCAGCCCCAGTTGGCTGGCTCAGGAACTAAAACGCGTTCTCACGAACCATGAAGGGCAAAGTGTAACCAAGCAGGATAAAGCCTTTGGCCGTATCGCTGCCCGCCGTCAGGGTCCAGCTCACACGGTCGGTGGCGGCTAGAACCGCAAAGGCGACCGATGTCGCGCCGCCCAGCAGGGCGCCCCGTGTCGGGGTGCCGGCTTCAACAACAGCGATACCAAGAACACCCACCGGCACCAGAGTGCCAAAGCCGTTAGGATCACCAGCCGTCAGGGTGCCGAAATCGATCGTCTCCGTTGCATCGATTGCGGTGATATCGACACCGCACATCAGCGGGTTCATCAGTGCGCCGGCGGGGAGGTCGAGACCTGTGTCGTACTCCGTCGCTACGACTTGGCCCGGCCAATCGAACGTAAACGGAATGCGAGCCAGGTTTTCGCGCTGGAGCGTATTCACGCACAGCTCATTGTGCTCCTGCGCCGATATGTTGCTGTAGCTGATGAAGTGACCGCTTGGCGACATCATGTGGATGTCAACAAGCTCTGTCGCCTTCGCAACCGCATAACGCAGATTGCCACGCACCAACGCAACCGGTTGGGTCACGGCCGTATCATCGTCGGGGTCGTAAAGAGTGATCGGATCAGGCGTTCCGGGCGAGCAGATAAACGCAACGCCTCCGGTGCCATCGATGGTTTTCCGCGAGACCTCATCCTTGAGATAGAAGTCCTCAATGCGGCGGGCGGGAGAAAGTGCCATGTATGCCTCTCGTGTTTAGAAGGACTGGTGGGGCCGGCTAGGCCCCACTCAATGCTATGTTGATTACGCCGGGTTCTCGGCCGCAGCGTTCCGGAGCAACATCACACCGAAATCTTCGGACGTGTTGGTGTAGATGTTCCGGAATACTGGTTTGAGCAGGCCAAACATTCGGCCATACGCGACGCCGTCGCGGTTTTTGTAGTCCTTCTTCTCTTCCTCGTAGGCCGGGGCCCCGAGGGTTGCCAGACCGAGAGCCTGGGCGCCCATAACGAGACCAGATGTGCCATCGACTGTTCCACCGGCGCCCCATTTGGAACCACTGGCCGCGCCGAGTGTGTTGAAGATCTTGTTGTGCTCGTAGATCACAACACCCTGGACGACGACCTGCGCATTGGTGAATAGCGGGTTTTTGCTCAACCCGCGCTCCGCCGCACGGCTCATAATGGTCTGGAACGTCGGATCCAACAGCATGTCCCGATATGCCTCAGTGCTGAGCACGGCGACAAAGTAGGGCTTCCCGCGATCCATGATCGGTTTGACGCGTTGGCGCTTCATTCGGGTAAGCGCCTGAACGATCAGTCCCCAGGTGGTGGTCTCGGTCACGACGACCGAAGCTGTGGAGGTCGCCGCACCAGCGTAGATGACGCGGTTTGTCGACGGCGCGGTAACGTCGCCGGCGAACCGAAGATCCGGTAGGCGTGAAGTTGCGCGCGCCGAGCCGTCTGTGTTGAACGTGTACGCCACACCTCCAACGGTGAGGAACATCAGTTCGTCCATCGTGTCGGCTAGCCAGAACGATAGCTTTTCGCGCGCCAAACTCCGGAACCGCAAAACAGTTTCCTGCTCCGCATACTTGCCCTTCGATCGCACGCCGTGACGTAGCTGGTCGATCTGGATGATGATCGCATCATTGATCAGGGCTTCTTCATTGCCATCGACCATGTCATCGCCAACTTGGCCGTCGCTCACCAGATCGGAAACAAGCGGCAAGACCGCCGCGGTACCGCCTTCCGTCGGCGTCAGCTCAGTGACCCGATGGATAGGCTTGCTCATGTCTTCCGTATTCTGCCCAACGAAACCGTTGGACATCCAGAAGTTCTTGTCGCGCCCGGCGTTTGTGATCGCGGTTGCCCAGACGATCTTCTGCATCGTTGATAGGGCGCCAAAGGCTGTCGCTGTCATAGCGTCTCCTACGAATTCATGATTCGTTGCAGCTGGGCCGGTGGGATATTTTCAAGAGCTGTTGGGTCGGATTTCGCCAAAGCGACGATCCGCGATTCAAGCTGTTCTTGGGTATCACCAGTATGCCCAGTTTGTGTGAGATCTGGCGGCATCAGGTTTTGCAGATCGAGCTTAGCGCCCCTCTGCTGTACTGCCGCCGACTGCGAGTCTTTTGTGGCTGGCTGCTGAGACGCGACGTCCGTTGTTTTAGTCGTAACAGTCTGCCCAACCGGGACAAACGTATCTGAGAGCACCGCAATGTCAGTTCTCGCGCGCAAAACATCGACAGGATTATCCATATCGTACGGATGACCAGCCGCTTGTGCCATCTCATGAGCTTTGCCGAGCAAATAGCTGACGTCGGCTGTGCTTAAAGTCGAAAGATTGGCATGTGCGGTTTCGAGTTTTTGCGTTTCGAGTTCCAAGGCCAGATCAGGGTTTGTCGCATTAGGACTTGGGGAAACCAACGCCTCGGTGGGCTGTTGGGCATCCATCCGGATTGTGGTTTTCTCGTCCTGCAACGCCATGGCCTGTCTGATGTATTCTGAGGTGCTCAGATCCCCATCGTTGAACTGTGTTTCGAGAGCCGAAACCTTCTGATCAATCGCCGAAATCTTCTGCTCCGGTGTTTCGACCGGTGCAGCGTCAGAGTTTGGTTGCTGACGGGAGTTTTTGTACGCCTCTATCTGCCCCGCCTGGTAAGCGGAGAGACGTTCAGCTTCGGTCAACCGACCAAGCACTTCATCAAGACGTGCCTTTGGAATCATCGGCGTATCGGGGGCCGGATCTTCTGTCGGGACAGCGTCTTGTGGGGGTTGGTCGTCCGGTTCAGAGTCGGTTTTCAGCTCTGTGGCAGAACTATCTGGCGGTTTATCGCCAGGTTTCGCTTCCGCATCAGGCTGTTGATCAGTTTTGGAAGGTGTTACGGGCGTCGGTCGTTCTATGCCAAGACCGGCTAGGTCTTCATCCGATAGACCATTGAGAGCATCGACTTGCTGCTGTTGATCATAATCAAGCACAACAACCGGTTGGTCTTCATTGGTCTGGTCAAATGCCATGTCAGCCTTAGTCTTTTCAGCCATCTGTCCCCCTATCGCGTGGACCTGCGGTGGCGCCCGGAACCCGGCGGCGGCACACCTGTATCGTCGGTGTCACGACTGCGCCCGTTAACCCCGGCGGCGGGTCGTGCCGCTGCCTAACAGATTCGCCCCCTGATCCACAAGGGACCTTTAAAAGTGAGCGTAATCTTCAAGAAGCTTGTGAACAGGCTGCTGTAGGCTGGGAATGAATGGGTTCGCCGGCGGGCGCTGACCTTGGGCGAGTTTATATTGGGCGGCTGGGTCCAGGGCTAGCTGGTGGATTGTGTCGGCCCATTCCTGACACATCGTGTCCGCGTGCTCGGCCCAATGGTGCATGCTGACCAGATGGACCTGGCGCCATGGCAGGTTTTTCTCATCGCCAAAAATCTGGATATCTCCGTCAGGATCCTTCCAGGTAAAAGCGAAACGTCGATCGCCCTTAAACCACACCACCGACCAAACACCGTTGTAGTGAGAGTTGCGATTCATGACCTGGCAGGCATCAACCGCCCATTGCCGCCGGTCGCCAGCGGGCACGTACGTTCCGCTGCCACAGCGAGCGATGATCTCGCCATTCTGGAGCTGCAAGCATGCCCACCAATCGCCCTCCTCGGCCTCGTGCTCGAAAAATCCACGCAACCGATACCGCCGCCACTCATCTGGCATTGAACTGGCTACAAGATGGAGCACAGATGGGGCACAGACGTTCATCTGGCGCCCTCTGAGCGTCTTGGAGTTCCAGGTGCAGCATTCGGTGCCACGCCGGCCCCTTGCGGTAGCGGCTCTTGACCGGACAGTACGGCCTGTAGGCGTTCCTTGAGCTCCTGTTTGCGGCCCATCGATGACGCGTCGATCACCATGTCGTCAGGAATAGGAATACCCCGATCGCGAAGGTCCAGCATTTCCTCGAAGGTCGCTTGCAAATACGTTGCCGACATCGGTGTCTCGTCCACCGTCGCCACGTACGTACCAAGCCCGATGTTGTTTTTGATTTCCCTCGTGACCGGATCGACCTCGTTGATCGAGAGGCTTTTCATAATGCCGTCTTCGCCTCGAATTCGGATCAGGCGGGGTTCGGTATAGAAATCCTGCGCGACCTCCAGCAGCTTGGTCCCTTTGAGCTCCTGGGAGCGCGAGTAATTGTCCAGGTCGGGCTCCATGCCGAGGATTGACTGACGCTGGCGCGCCTCGATGGCGCGGCCGGACTGGACACGGTCGAGCTCACCAGTAGCCGAGAGGTTGATGCCGCTAATCGTGTGCAGCCGCTCCTCGGATTTAGACTGAAGACGCTCCATCGCGATCGGCGGCGCCACCGGGCCGACCTGTGCGGGAGGCTGGCCATGCGGGGTGTTCGGATCCCATTCGAGCGTCAGCCCAGCGCGCCCGCCCATCTCCTCAAGAGCTTCGCGGTTTTCTGGCGTCAGCGCGCCTTTGGGGATCAGCCATAGCCCCTTGCTGGTCCGCATCACAATGTTGAGTTCGGCAGAGCTGCGCTTGTTGATCTCGTCCTGCGGATCGATCAGATCCTCAATCATGCCCTTCGTCACACCACGACGGAAGTACGGGAAGAAGGGGATCTTGGTGTATGACCGGAATGGCGACCAGTCATCGTGGATCATCAGGTCGCCGAGCAGCGTTGTCCACCGAACACGGCGGATCTTACGTTTTGACAGACGGACCGGATTACCCCGCTCAGCATTGTATTGCGAGATCGCCATGATCTGTTCGCGGGACATCCAGCTCGGGACCAAGACGCGGCGTCCGGTCTCAAGGTCGATGAACACCAGCGCGTCGGTGTAGACGTAATATTGGTAATCCAGGATGCGAATGGTTTTTCGCATCGTGTCGACATAGTCGTACAGTCGATCGTGAACCCGGCTATAGAGCCGTGCCGAGTCATCGCCCTCCAGGCCGAAGGTAGTTGCCGGTCGGATATCCTCAACGGCTTCGAGCAGCGCCGATGGCATCGCTCCCCAAGAGCCGCCACCCACAAACTGCCCCCCGTACTGCGCCGCTTGCCCGCCGTACAGGAACTCGATCTCGTCCAAACTCATCCATTTGGTTTCAACGAGATAGTTCCATTGATCGGGCTCATACTGGTCGGCGTCAGGATCGATGTATGTGGCGAACGGATCTGACGAAACCATCTTGATATCGCCAAGATCATTGCGTTCGAAATTAAGCCGAATATCCCAAAACGCGCGACCCGACAGAAGGCCATCGAGGAACACTTCTGTGTCCCGATAGCCGGACTTGTTCTGGTTCTGGACATGCTTAATGGTCTCGCTCAGCGCGTCCGCGATTATCTCCGTGCCGGATGCATCGTTTGAAGGCAGAAACGTGACGTCGGTCTTGTTGGACCGCTGATATCCCATGACCAATTTGACCAAGGGCTTGATGACGTTGAACGTCAGCGCGGGGCGGCCTTCATCATTGAGGATTTGCCGAGCCGCCTCATCCCACTGCTTGCCCTCGAAATATTCGACGGCCTTCTTGGCCTCTGTGGCCCAGATCGCGTGCGGGGCCGCGGCGCGCTCGAAGCGATCGATCAACAGGTTCACCACCTGAGCGTCTTGCTTCGGCAATCTATCGCGAACGACTGGTCCGATGTGCATCGATCAAACGCCTTTGCGGATGACGTGGATCAAGGTCATGTCGTGCTCGCCTGTAGCCAGGCGTCGGATTTGCCGCCGCGATGGACGAGAAGTTCGCGCATTGACATGTGTGATTGTAAAGATCCCACAGACGAATAGAGAACCTCTAAAGCTGTAAGTCCAGAAGGCAGCGTTCCGGAGGTATCCCCGCTGCTGAGAGTTCCGTCCATACATGCTTTGAAGTCATTTGGCGTAGCGCGAAAAGCCACGTTATGCTCTGCATTGGAAGTGAAACCAGCCACACTCTCGCTTGCCTGGCCTGCACCTCCGTCTGTCACTACTCCAACTAAATTGTCAGAGGCGTCCTGGGAAAGCATAATCCGATTGTTCGCAGTGCCATCGTCAGCGATAAATAACCGCTCTTCCCCTGCAACTGCTGCACGTTTGGGTCGAACACCTTTGATTAAAGCCGTAAACCCAACACTGTCACTATACCAGCTCATATCCGTAGTCCCTAAAGCCGGTGCTGCCCGCGTCACCTGCGCGGCCACGGTCGGGATGTAGGAGGACAAGGTGTCGGCTTCTTCGACCATGAAGCCCCAAACGGTTGAAGATCCAGTAGCTGAAGCTGCCCAGGCGCCAGAAGCACTAGTTTGAACCGCCGTGGCCCAATCTATTTCTATAGTAGTGTGAGTTCCATTATTAGTTACCAGCATCCAGAAACGCCAGTAATCTTCGTGATCTTCAACGCCGCTATCTTCTATAGCACTGCTCACACCGGTTCGTTCAACTAATGCGCCGGTATCAGTATCAAGAGTGGCATCACCACGATTGGTTCCCGCACCATTTTTATAGACTATGGCTATGCCAGGGAAGGATGCTGCACTAGTAGTTTTCTTAACAAATGCACTCAAAATATGAGGATCAGCACTAGCTGCTACGGTAATACTTTGTGCGAAAATTTCAAAACCACCAGCGTCGTTATCGGTTGCGACCATGGCGGTATTATTGCCGTCTGGTGCTGTTGTTAAACTATCAACAGTTGGTGTCCCGTATAGCGTTGTCCAAGTTGTCTCTAAATCTTCTGCTTGCAATATTAAGTTCGTCCTCGCAGGCCCCCAGAGCAGGCCGTCGTTGACCCAAATCGAGCCGTTGTAGCGATGGCTGGCCAGCAGCGGCACGTCGATCGCCTCCGACCGATACACCCCATCACTCTCGAAATGGCGCCCTTCGGACGCGCGCGTGAACGCAAACGCCGGCCCCACCTTCCGCGCCAGCGCCAGAGAGGCCTCCAAGAAAGACTGACGAATGACAAGGTTTGGGTCGAGTTCGTCAGACGCTCTCCTTAGTCCTTGGCCAATAACAAGCGACATTACTTCGGCTCACCCAACAATTGCGTGTTCGGTTGCCACGCCGTCAACCACGCATCTGTTGTCGTCCCGCGTGCGATCATAGAAATGTCGGTGTCTGATGCTTTGCTGTGCCACATAATTATGTGGCCAATGTTCTTCCTATGCCCGTGTTGTCGAATTCTATCGGAAAACCTTCGCATCAGATTTCCGTACCTCGTCTGGTTCTCATGAACTAGATCCAGGTTATTGTTAGAACTTCCATTGAAGATAAACGGGCTCACAAACGGGGCTATCACTGGCTTTGAGCCATCCCGTCGATGGATGCGATGAGAGTACTCTAGATTTACATCAACATAGTTATCCCACCGGTCAGGAAGCCCAATGTCATCGATGCCGAAGCGGTGGTAGAGAATTGGACAAATCACATCAATTTGGTCAAACATCCCTCGATCACTAGCTGCCTCAAAACCAGCCATCATGTCGGTAAATGATACTGCGGTTGGATCAGGATTCCCCGCTGTAGCGATCACCCCAAAAATTCCGATACGAGCGTTTGGAGGAAGCTGCTCTCGCATTATCTGCGCGCGCAAAATATACCCATCAATGAGCGAGTTTTGATCATCACTTCCTACCGCATAGTTCTCCCCAATTGCCTTCGGCTCCGCTGTCCCCTCAATGTCCATAATGTAAAGACGATTGTCCGTTTCGTCCGTTACATCAAAATCCGCCAGACCATCGAGGTAGGCTGAGGCAAACCTTGACCTAACTGTGTCTTCGTCCATATCGCGCATGGCTTCGAACGTATTGACGGGAAATGTGTAAACGAAGCCGCTTATTGTGACGGCTTTGTTTGCAATACCATGAGAAGGGTATTCAGAGCCGGTGTCCCAGATTAGCTGTGCCGAAGACATCACCTCCATAGGGTCCTTTTTCGCCAAGGGATCGTACTGGACTGTAGCGGCCATTGATCAACCCCCCGTTACAGTTCTCAGAGTCGCATCAGCATAGGCACGTGGCGCATAGGAGAGACGTGAGATATGCCCGACCCATTCACTACCTGCAGCATCTCCCTTGCCAATCCGCAAGGTCGTTGGAGCATCTGTAAGAGGGAACAGTACTAAGGTGTCTGCCGCTGCATAAGCGCCATCCTGTGCTGCTCTGACATCATCATTCGCGTAACGAATACCAACGGAGAAACTTGTGCCATCCGTTGCCGGGGTTGCAGGAAGTTGCTGCAATCCAGCCGCACCCGCACCGCTATCAACGCTATCCCACCGCAATTCGGCGTTACCACTATCCCAAAAGAGCCGCTGACGATCCGTCGCCCCACCATCATCAAGCTGAAACAGAACGCGATCCACGCCTGTATCAAGCGTTGTATCAGTACTTGCGGAAACAACCCATGTTCCCAAGGACGCGTTAATGTCGCCAACGTCTGTCAACGTCAGAAGGTCCGGCTGGCGCACGCGTGCCACTGGTCCTGTCACGATCGGTGACGTCGTGGTCGAGCCTTCCTCGCATTGCAGGAAGTCGACTTCAATCTTGTCCTCGTCTGTTGTAATACGGAAACCGATCGAAGGATTGGCTTGCGTAGTCGTGATCGTAATCCGCGTGTACGAGATCGCGTTGATGAGTGCAGTGATATCCGTGTACGAGACGCCGCCGTCGTCAGTAAATTCAATCGTTCCTGAGCTTCCAGCAACATATTTTACGTAAACGCTTGATGTCCTCTCGGCGCTTCCCAGCGTAATTGTTTGAAAGATCGTCCCAAGAGCAGCTGTTGCCTCAAGGGTACTTGCTGCACTCGATATACCATCGATACCTGTAGCATCTTTCGTCGCTGTGACATTGGTCGCCGTGTAAGCCGCATCGGACCAATCTCTACAATGCAGCGCATTGTTTGTCTTCTCCGGCTCGATTCGCGCTCCGATATCATTGCCGTTGTCGTCGCCGTCCCCAACGCGGACCGTGTAACTCTCCTCACCAGCATCCGACCTGAGCCACTCATCTGTAATCATCGGATACAGGAAGCAATAACACTCCTTAATCAAAAAGCTGTTATCTACTGCTGTTGTTACTCCATTTGAGACAGTCGTCGGAAATATACGTAGCTCCGTACTACCAGTGTGGTCAACATCAGCTTTCGAGATGGCACGAAATGTGTAGAAGCCGTCGTTGTCTGGCCCTGATGCATTGGTTGGAGTTACAAGAAAAGACATATTATCGGTGGCGCTGTTGGCGAATGTTCCATCACTTAGGTCCCACCAGGTCCGTGTTCGGCGCGTCGTCGCAGCACCGGTATCAAGGACTTGCAAATGGATGTAGGGAGAAGGATCAGCTCCTTGCTTGGCCTTAAATTGTACTCCGAGCCATTGACCTTTTGGAAATCTGCCGGTACCAAACGTAGCTTGTTTTATGGCGGTATTGTTGGCGGTTGTGCTTTCACACAACGCCGAGCCATCTCCCTGATCGGTAAGCGTTATGCTGGCAGCAGTCCAATTGGTGTCATAGGCGAAAGTATCTTTTAGGAGATTATGCTGCGCCCATTTCCACACACCAGAACTGTCTCGCATCATGCGAGTAGCAGAACGGTCAATTTCGTTATGGGTCCATGTTGCTGTTAGGGCCGGACCCACAAGAGCTGCACCTGCAAGGGTGCTTTTGCTCAAGTTGTAGTCGAGTACGGGAGCGATGGCTGATGCGACGATGTCGTCAGCACTCGCAATGAGGGTGCGGGATATTAGGCTCATTCCCGAGACCTTTTAGACGTGAAGTTCAACCGTTAGGCTGCCGGCACTAAAGTCGCCCGTTTTGCAACCGATGCGCAGCAGACCTGGGCCCACCATTTCCACATTTTCACGGGCGGCCCCACTAAAAGTCATCGGATCATCGATCGCCAGCGCGTCAGCATCCCCAGCACGATTCGACTGCAACGTGATTGTCCCGGTCCAGCCACTCAGGTTCGTGATAATGAGGGCAAGGGAGTTCTTTCCCTTGCCGTTCACTTGTATCCAGTCCGTCCACTGGTTCTCCGCGGAGATCGTTGCGCGAACAAGCTCCGGCAGAGCATAGGTGCCACGCGTCATAACGTTCTCCTATGTGCCGACCGCGATCCAGGCGACCGCGTTCCACGGAGTGGTGGAGGGGATCGGTGTGACGTCGCCCGCGGCTGTCGGTTTTTGGCTAACCACAAGGATTGATCCGGCCGCCGGCGTGCCGGCCTGATCGCCGACATCAGCTTGAGTGAACATATGTGTGAGGTCTGGTGCGTCCTGTAGGACGGCGACGGCCGCCACCACGGTGGTGAGGCCGGTGACAACTGTGTGGCTGGCACTGGTCGGTGTGACGATCCCACGAGCGATCTTGTAGCCGCTCGCCACGCCCACCGCGGCTCCTTCAACAATGGTGCCGAATTTCGTGTTCAGTAGTGTCGTGAGCGGGCCGACTGTCGGAAGCTCAGCGGTGCCGATCGCAGCAACGACCTCAGCTTTGGTTATGCTTGTCATCTATCACTCCATCATTCCAGCACTGCCTAAACGATTCGCCCCCCTGCCGTCTAGCGACGACATCAGTTTGCCTGCCACGGGCGCGAGCGTCGCGCCTCGATACGCATGCGGTTGCGGGTGAGCTTGTCGCGCGGCCTCTCGCGTTCAAGTGGGTGAACCGGGTAGGCGAAGGTCAGTGCCAGAGCGTCAGCGGTATCGGGCGACGGTAGCTGCCGGTCCTTCATGTCTTGCTTGGATTC
>Ga0255048_10001848_pt1 | contig 14130 bp, 24 predicted proteins | sample JV7_2_2_MG_FD_183619 | JGI IMG/M metagenome (GOLD analysis project Ga0255048, IMG submission 183619) | Seawater microbial communities from Jervis Inlet, British Columbia, Canada - JV7_2_2 | ecosystem: Environmental > Aquatic > Marine > Inlet | place: Canada: British Columbia | collected 2016-10-06
ACCTAACTCCTTAATGAGCTTTTTGTCTTCTTTTGCTTCGTCGCGAAACATTTTTACGTCTTCGCGGAGATGCTTTTTTACTTTTCTTAGCTTTCTTGCGTTTGCCATTCTTCTTCCTTTCAGGAAGGGCTTCGGCACTCGGAGTTACTGAAGCCCACTCTTTAGCCATTTCTGGTTTCTGAGAATACATCCATCGCATTTGAGCTTTGCTTTTGAAGGGCATAGCTTCCTACGGGGTATAAACCACTATCGCTGCAAACCCTGCTCCTTCGGGAACAATAGAGACTGCATGGACGGTAGTCACACCAGCCACAAAAGTATCAATAGCATCCGATAGGAACTGAATCGATGTAGCTCTAAATGCTTGCGAATTCATTTACTTCACCTACTTCTGTTTTGAACGATGACCTTCGGTCTTACGGTAGGACTCGGTATCTACTTCATCGATCCCACGAATGGTATCGTCCATTCCTCCATATCCATATTTCTCTTTCGGATACTCTTTGAAGATTTCTCCTCTAGGCATGTTAGCGAATTCTCCGTGACCCATGCTTTTAGAAGGATGGTCTTCTTTTTCTTTTCCTTTCATACCCATAGATTCATCCCTCCTGGACTTATAGGATTGAGACTTGCTGGACTCTTTTCCTCGTCTTTCTCCAAGGGATTCGTCCATTCTGTCGGCTTTTGATTGGTGATAACGACGTGCCATTGTCTACCTCACGTTGTGTGGCATTGCTTGCTCGATCCTTAACCTGAGCAGCAACAATGTTTAAGAAGTGGTTAAAGAAATTTCAATATGATTTGTTAAGAAAATAATATCAAGAAATGTCTGTCATTGAGCAGAAAAGAGAGTAAAGATATTGTTGTTGTAACAAAGGAAGAAATAATGGGCTTGGTTCTGTGGTGTGCGAATGTAGCAGGCTGTTTCCTTGGGGCCTTCATGGGCTGTTGGGGCTATGATGAATTTAGAAAATGGAAAGATAGATGAGGGAAAGACAATGTGCGAAGAAGAAATAGAAAAAATAACTCCGGAGCCTTTTCCTTATGACCCTGATAAAAAAATGTTTCGATGGTGCGAGTGTGAAGAACCATGTGACCATCCCTTAGAAAGCTACAATGATTGGATCGAAAAGTTCAAATCTATATCAGGAGTAAATGAAGATTTGCTTGGGTCAGCCGAACCACCAGAGGATGAATGAAAGTATCACCCACAACCATCATCCACTGGATAGACTGCAAAGAGCAGATGCCTTGGGCTCACAGCAAAGAATTGCTCGTTACTGATGGACTCGATTGTTTTTCTGCATATTACTCCAAAGAAAAAGGATGGACACATTACAGAGCTAAAATAATCTCTTCCATCATCTTTTGGGCTCCTATGCCAAATGTAGAAAACCTGTTGAGTATCCCAGACGATACACTAGAGAGTTTGTGTATCGTAAACGAGGAAAAAGGAGACGCAAAATGAACTGGATTTGTACTTCTAGTGATATCTCTCCCCCCCATGGAAATATAAAAATTATGGAAGACACAAAAAATGCAAAATCCTCCTTGAAATGGACTAACCTTAAAGATCACGTTCCCCCTAAGAACACCGAAGTCGTGTTGATCTACAGAGAAGATAGTGGCTATTTTGAAGCACAAGTGATCCACGAAAAGAACCTGTCCCAATGCGATTGGGGTGAGGCTTATTGGATATTGTTACCACCAGAGGAACAATGCAACGAAGTGAAATGAGAGGTTTCCGAACATGAAATGGATCAAATGCTCTGATCGATTACCCGAAGAAGGAGAAGAAGTGCTAACGGTGAACGATGATAATCGAATGAATATTGATTATGTTATCTCACATCCTACTCTCGATCCTCCTTATATCTGGGCCTGTATCTTATGCGATGATGTCTTAAGGGTTAGTCACTGGATGGATTTGCCAGAACTACCAGAGGGAGACTAATGCACGACAAAGCTTATGATTACATGTACCAAATAGTACAGTACTTTGGAGGTTTCGAGGGATGGATCAGCGTTAAGGAGGAAGAATGCTAGAAGAAGACATCTTAAGCCCCTCCAAACAAAAACATGAGCTACAGTGCGATCTATGCCAGAATACAATCGAGGTCATAAGCCTGAAGGATAATCAACTGGAAGACTACACCATTATCTATATCAGTTGCCAATGTGGATGTTGGTATAAGTTCGAAATACCTGTTAAGAGGATGAATGACCTTAACTAACTCTTCAAAAGAACGACTTCAATATGAATGTGACAAATGCAAAAAGGTAGTTTCTGGAGGAATTCACCCTACAGGGTTTTGCTTTGATCAAGCAGAAGGAAATAAACATTTATGTCTGCCTTGTTATGAACTGTTTTATAGTTTGCAAAAAGATTTTATAAATGAGTTTTTAGCCGAACCCCCCGAGGAAAGCCTATGAATAAAGAAACTAAACTTGAAAACATTATCTTAGATACGTTCGTTCAGATAGCAAACGCCATCAGTGGACTCAGAGAAGGAGGAATGGGTTGCCACTTTCCTGAAACGGTCGAATTTGACCTGCCTGAATTGGGGCTAAAGTTTGAAGTACCTTTTTGGGAACCAGTCGGGCCAAACAAACCTAAAGAGGAAGAATGCACTGCAAAGCCTGTGAAAGAATGAACAGCATGTATGCTGGTGAGAAGCCTTTGATATGTGACGAAACGGTTAGGGACAGAACGAAATGAAACATAAACACATCTTATTCATCATTTTAATGACAATCATAGGAATTATTTTTTCCTTAGGAATAGGATATTCTAAATATGTAGTAGCTAAAAGACATTATCCCGACATGGGATTTTGGGAATACGCATGGGCTTTTGGAAAATGAAATGGATCAGCGTTGAGGATCGCTTACCGAACCCTTTTGAAATAGTCTGGATATATTGGAGAGATCGAGAAGTTTTATTAGGATGCCGTACTTATCAAGGCAAAGAAGCTATAGAGTGTGATCCGATAGAGGGATGGTATTCCTTTGCTGACGAAAAATGTAGATGGACTAATTATTGGATGCCGCATATTGACTGTCCTTTAGATCCTCCCAAACCCCCAGAGAATGAATGATGAATGAACATATGAAGGACTACGTCCCACTAGAAAACGACCGTGAAGGTTGTCTTACTGCAATTGGCGTGATAGCTCTGTCGCTGGGGCTTGGCTTTCTGATGGGCTGGCTGGTGTTTGGCTAACGCCAGCTTCTTCCGAGGACTCTTCCTGCATGGCTTTGAGTATAGTAATCAACTTCTGAAGATTATCGAGGTCTAATGACTCTAGCTCTTTTGCAGCTTTTACTTGGTGGAGCGATCCTAGTTGGATGTCTTTTATTGCTTCTGCACGACGTTCTACAGCTAAAGCCTTGTTCTCCTCGACTCTGGACGCTCGTTCTATGCCTAGCCCTTGGTTTGCTGTTGCTTTCGCTTGTAGGTCTTGCATTTGGGCTTGCAGGACTCCTTGCTGTATCTCCGTAGCCTTCTGTTGCTGTTGCATCTGCTTCTGTTCTTCTTCCGCAAGAGCTTTGACAAGCTTGGGCTTGTCTTGAAGGGTCGATGACTCGATCAGGACCTGAGTAGGAACAGGAACTCCCATTTCTCTCAGGTTGAGCAGTTGAGCGAACTGCATCTGACGCTGGGTTGCAGTGTTCAATCCTTCTTCCACAACGATGTTGTACTTTGCCCAGTTCTTAGTGAAGAACTCTGCAGAAGGTCGTTCCTTGATGATCTTCTGAACCTTTCCAGGTGTCCAGTTCTTCTGGATCGCTTCTATTGTTTTCATTCCAAGTTGTTTCTGGGACTGGTCCAGTTGGTCATAGAGCTGTTGGAGGGTAATCAGTCCTGCGCCCTGGCGAAGCATGGAGAGTATGCCTGCTTTGTCGTCTGTGGCAGAACCTAGCAGTTCTTCATTAACACCGCTAATTTGTGTTATCTCTTCTCCGAGGAGCTTTGATAGCTCGATCATGGACTGAGGAATGCCAGGAGCTTCTATCTTCTCCACGTCGGACATCTCAGCTTCTTGTTTGATGGCTACGCCTTTGCCCTGTCCTGAAAGATAGATGTCTGCAGGATTGACGAGTGCATCTTCCTTGTATTTGAATCCAGAATTTACCTGGGACTCAAGTATATCAAGCTCGATTACCTTTCTGCGGTTATAGAGGAATTGAGAGTCCCTAATGGAACGAACCACTCCCTGGATGCGATAAGGATAATAAGAAAGATTAGGGGTGTAATAGCAATACACACCAACGTAAGGATAACTGTCAATACCAAGAGGATTAGGACCATGATACATAACTTCGTCTTCCAGAACAAACGCTGCACTGACTGTAGGAACGTACGTGTCCTGGACTTCCACTTGAGGAAATTGCTGTTGAAACCTTCGAAGTTCTTCATCTTCACCGTCCCATTGACGCGTTTCACCGTTTACTGTGTCTACAAGAACCTTTTGCATTCTTGTATCACGATAATAAAACATATCGAGAGCAAGCAGATTATTAGAGCCATAATTATAACTCTCAGGTAGGAAGTAGAACCGTCCGTCTCGTGCAGACGAACCAGTTGCTTCCATGTTTCTGATGGTGTCTTTTGCCCATGGGAACATAAGGGCAGCTTCTTCGTGAGATAGATACCGTCTTTCCCAGAAGTAATCACAATCTGAAAGGTCGTGTTGTCTAAAATACGGGTCCGTCAGGTACGCATTGTATGAGACATTGCGATACTTGAGGTCCCCTGAGATTGGGTCCTGGTTCCAGTCCACATCCATTCCGATGAAGTTCATTCCAGTAATGATGGAACCTAAGAAAGCTTCCGATATTGTTTCGTAAATGTTTTGGGTTTGATTCAACCAAAGAAAGAGTTCTGAGTATTGATCCGCTGTTTGTTGCGAAGAGTTTTCAATAGGAGTTGCAATGGTTGACTTGCGATGCTGTCTCTGGAATCCCGTGATCATGTTGACAACGCGTCTTATCCGATTGAAGTTGAACTGACGACGACGGTACGCGGGAAGGTTGCCATAAATGTCATTCCATATTGTTTGATCGCCTGCGTAGAACCGATAGTCTATATCTGCTTCTGACCAAAAGGATTGATTTATGGTGATTGCTTGGGAATACACATCGTTCATGTATTCCTGCAACTTGAACTCTTTACTCTGACGTTGACCGATGTACCACGGATCTAGCGGAGGGAATAAAGTCATGCATGAATCTTTTTTTTAGAACTGTATCGAACAGATTACTTTATGGCAATTGAGTTATAGGATTGGGTTCTATAGCTCAACTTTCTTCCGCAAGATATGGAACAACATTTAGCTTTTGAATACCGATTGACTGTAAATGCTTTCTCACATAATGCACATGTCCGCTCTTCGTTGTCGAGTCCTTGTGAACGCCTCCACGCACTTTTGCAATTGTTGGAACAAAACTGTTGGTGAAATGTCTTTGTGGAGAATTGTAATAAACAGCGCCCACATTTCTTTTTGATTGGCTTTCTGTTTTTCCATAGCAGTATTCCGTGGGCTTTATGCCATGCTTTTCCTTCGGGGCTTTTATGCCATGCCTTTGTTAACTCACGGTTTTCTTCTGCTATCTTGAGAAACTTTGCTCTTCTTTCTTCAGTGAAATGTTTCTTCACATGCTCGGAAGGAGTTAGCAATTCTAGATTCCCAATTACATTGTTAGACCTATCTTCATCCCTATGATGTATATGATATCCTTTGGGGATCGATCGATGGTGATTCTTCCACACCCATCGATGTGCCCTTTCTCTCGGGATCGTTGTGGAAAGCCAGTAACCTGTTTTCTTATCTCTAGTGAACTTTCTTTCGAAATGGATCTGATGTTCTTCCATAATATCTGACTTTAACTTAAAGTGGGATATCTGAAAAGGGTCATCTTACAAAAGCTCCCGCGTGCATTGGTTCATCAGAGAAGATACCTGGAAGGTTAGAGGATGTGCCTGACGCTTGATTCCAGGCATCAACGCACCGTTGGTGGGACTCTGGGTCTCCTTCTCCTTTGAAGTGCGTATAGAGGGCGTACCTAAGTCCGTCAAGGGCGTGGTCGTTCTTCTTCGCTGGTCTATCGAAGCCTCTCTCTTTAGCCTTCTGATCCCAGGTGTAGGACTGGAACTCTTTTATCAGGTTCTCACACTCTCTGTAAATCTTGAACCTTCCCTTCATGAGCATCTTGGATACGAACCGAACTCCGTTATCAATGTCGTTGTCTCCGTCTACAAATCCAGAAAGGTTCTGTTTTCTGCACTCTGCTTTGAAAGAGGCTGCGGAAGGATCAACGTAAATGGCTTTTACAGGATGGCCTTCGCAGAAGGCTTTCAGGTCCTTTGCGTAATCGATATCAGTCTTTTGGAAATGTTTCTTCTGGCTATCCCAGTAATACTCTTTGATGACAACCCAGTTGGGATACTTGTTCGGGTTGACGGAGATCATTACAAATGCGCAGGGATTGACGGTTCCGTAATCGACTCCGACTATTGTGTAAGAAGAAGACGGATAGGTATTCACAACATGGTACTTGTGTTCGAAGAAGTCAAAGACGGTTCCTTCTGCAAGACACCATTGACCCTCGATAAACCTTCTGTACCAGAGTCCCGTGAACTGATTGTTGTAAAACTCCTTTACTTCGTCGGACAGGTCTGGATTGTCATCCAGTCTGAAGTCAAAGACCTTGGTATCTGAGGATTGATCGATGCTCTCTTTGAACCAATGATAGGGACTGTCTGGATTCGTTGTCCCGAAGAACTTAGAGTTGTCAACAGAGAGCCTGGTAAGGAGCATGTCGTAGAAGACTTGAGGAATGACTGTGATCTCATCCATGAAAGCTCCAGCAAAGGTTGATCCTCTTATGACCGATTCACTGGATTCATCCGCTGCACCTACCACATGTATCAGCCTGTTGAAGATACGCAGTTCTCTTTTACCAATGCTCCATGAGTAATATCTTGGGATCAATTTGTTGAGGATGGGAATGATGTTTCTTTTGAACGCATCGATTGTCTTCGATACTGCGATGAACTCACCAGGAGGACCTTTCCAACATTCCAGGATGAATCGGAACGTTGCAGCAAACGTTTTGCCTGATCGGATACTTCCTACCCACACATTGATCTTGGAGTTAGAGGTACGGATTGATTCCAGTTGTTTGTTGGAAAAGAGGTGATCTTGGGGATCAATCATGGAAACGGGATTCCTCTGGCATCACGCCACTTCTTTATTCCTGCAGCTCTTCGTTTGCATAAAGGAGTGCAATAGTCAGGGCACCTACGCGTCGGCTTAAACTTACGCTTGCATATGTAACAGGTTGGAGCTTTTAAGTAATCGCTTCTGAACTGGAACCGTTCTCTGTCATCTTGGAGTTTTTGAGAGAACTTTCTTTTCTTCTTAAAAGTTTTTTTCATAGAGACAGGCAAACTTTACACTTGACAAACCCTGTGATTAAATGGCACTCAATTGGTCGGGTCATCTGCTTTCGTTTTCCTTTAACATAGATGCATCAGTAAAACAAAACCTTCTGTCCCTTCACTCGGCTACGCCTCGCACGCCATCTATTCGCTTTTGTCTTCAGAGTAGTGATCGACAATCTTGTCCATCACGCCCTTTATCTGGACAAACTGCGTGGTATCATTTTCTTTTGGAAAATCATCGGGATAGTTCGTAGCCAGATACCACTTAGCCATCCAAGTATCCATATCCTTAAAGAGTCCGCCTGACAAGACTTTGTGAACGATCAGGCTTTTGGCATCATTCCAAGCGTCCTGGAAAACAGGATCTCTTTTCCTGAGTTCGTCAGCAGCTCTTCTCGAATACTGTCTTTCCGCACAGAACGCATATAGCCAAACATTTCTTGGTTCTTTGATCCATTCTCGCAGAGCTTTAGCCTCTGTTTCTCCCTTCAATCCCTTCGGGGATTTGCTTGAATCCATATAACAATGTGTAACTGGTTTACTTTAATGAGATTCAAAAAATCTCTTCTCTTGCCTTTCTTGTCAAGGTCTGCTATTGTTATAGTAACAACAACAGAGATCAAGATGGAGGATCGAATATGAAAGTCAACAGTCAAACATTAATAGAAGATTTAAAGGCGGGAGCTGTTCTGAGAATCCTCTTAAGCAAGTATGAGAACATTGTCATTAAGGATCAGCCAGACGGCATTTTTCTTACCACCAACGATGGTCACGGAGATGATGGCTGGGTAAAGCTGGTCTACGGAAATGGGGAAGACATCCTTAGCGACTACACCACCAACCTGGAAGAACTTATACATTCCATAGACGATTAAACAAGAGGGGGCTTTGCCCCCTTCTAAAAAGGAGGACATCATGATGGACATAAGAGATTTAATTTTAATCCTGAACTCAGAGAAAGAAAGAATAAGTATAGGCGCGCTAAAGCCTGAAGCCGTGGGTTCGAATCCTGCCTGAGCAACTTTTTAAAGAGGGCGTTGGTTTGGGTTGATGATCGCCCTCGGGCATACAATAGCCTATTAGAAGTCATCAGCCCGTCTAAAACGAAAGTTCTCCCCCTTGATTGGGGGAGTTTTATAAAAAACAGAGAGATGCTAATGGACAAACTAGAAATGACAGTAAAAAAGAAGACTCATTTTAAAAGAGATTTTCTGGTTCCTGGTGAAGATTCCATCGGGGAAGAAATTGTCAAGATGATGAATCGAAAGAGCTTCACTCCCGAACAGATTGAGAATCTGAAGCGGGCTGGAGCTAAGATAAAAGAAACCATAAAAGAGGAAACAAAATGACTAAGATAAACTTTGAAGAAATACTCGGGGAAGATGAGAGAAAACAGCCCCGCACACAGTCAAAATGGAGTAGACAAACTAGCGAGGCTCAACCAACGGTTGCACCATCCTACGCCAGCTTTGCGAATTATTCAAGCGCACTGGAAATGTATGAGGCAGCCTATGCCAATAAGAAGCGATGTGAATCGTTATACAAGGCAGCGTCTGACGCTTTGGATCTAGCCAAAGAAGAGCTGTTAAAGATCACGGGTCATGAAGCCTTTGAGGATGAAAGAGTGAAGGTTGAACAGGTTGAGCGCAAAGGCTCTGTCGAGTGGAAGCTTGTAGAGTTCGAGCATCCAGAAATCAAGCTGGATCGGTATCGCAAATCCAAGACTGTTTACTGGACAGTGAAGTTAAAGCCGTCCGTTTCATAAACCAAACTTTTAACCCAAAGGAGCAAGGGAAAGACAAAGGTTCCCGGCGACTGCTCCTCCAAAGGACAGGAATACCATGCAAATCTTTAGAACAACCAACTATGACATGTTCAAAATAAGTGAAAGAAATCGCTTATTGGACAGGAACAACTTGAAAAGGATCAAAGAATCCATCAGTGAAAGAAATCTTCTTCATATAAATCCGATCATCATCGACACGGACCATGTAGTGATCGATGGACAACACAGGCTGCAAGCCTGTAGGGAACTGGGAGTCCATGTTTGTTATACGATTGCCGATGAGCATGAAGATGCGGTCGGGGCTATCCAGCAATTGAACTCAGCACAGAAGGGCTGGAAGATTGATGACTATCTCCGTTACTACAAGGAACTTCCCAACACTCAATTTCTGATGAAGATGGAAAGAGAATATGGGATGAGGGCTGCTACTCTCTTCCGTCTTTTTGCAACGGAAGCATCTGGGGAGCATAAGAAACCAATGAACCAGGTATTCAAGCTGGGTCTTCGCCTGAACTCCTCGCAGGAAACCATGGAAGAGTATTGTATCTATGTTGGAAAGATGACCGAACGAATGTTCATCTCCAATATCAAAAAGAAGATCTTTTTCAACATCCCTTTCAATAGGGCTTTGGGTCATTACTGGAGCCATCCCGACGTAGACCGAGAGCACCTTCAGGACAGAGTTGTGCAGTATTGCACTTCTTTACCCAGAAGCAGAACATCGGAAGACATGAGAGAGTACTTGTCCGAGGTCTACAATAAGAACCTGAAGAAGAAAAGACTCAGTGTGAGTTCTCACTTCTATATTAAAATCAAACCCCAACCAGAGGAAAACCATGACGACGAATGAAGAGCCCACATCCTGGATATTGAATGCCGGAATTGATGATTCCATATCATCAGCACAGATAGACAAGCTGGCTAGTGCTCTAGCCAATGCACAGGCCAGTCAGCTACTTGCAAAGGAGAGCGAGAGTAATCCGTACTTCAAGAGTACTTATGCCAACCTGGCCCAAGTATGGGCATCCTGCAGAAAGGCTCTTACCATCAATGGACTGAGTGTGACTCAGCTTCTTACCCAGGACCAAAGAGGAATGATGTTGATCTCTGTTCTTTTGCATTCTTCGGGTCAGTGGATGAAGTCCGAGCTATTGATCAATCCAAGTAAGAAAGACCCTCAGACCATTGGGAGCTATATTACGTACATGAGACGTTATGCCTTAGCTGCGATGGTCGGTGTGGCTCCTGGAGATATGGAAGACGATGACGGAGAATCAGCGATGGTTGAAGACCGAGCGTTGGACATCCTGTACAAGTCTTTTGTGGATGAGCTGGACTCGAAGGGGATTCCAGATGTAAGAGCTGGTGAGTATATCGACACTCTTCAGGACAGCCAGAATGTAACCAGAAGAGCTGCTTTGGAATGGATAGCATCGAACTTGAAAAAGGTCAGTGTCCATTATGAGAATTGGCTTAAGAAAAAAGAGGGGATAGCGTAAGTCTATAAAAAAGGGGCAGCGCAAACTGCCCCTATCGTTTCTTCAACGAACCCATTTGAAACCAAAGGAGTACAAATGTCATTAAATGACCTGCAAGCATTTATGGCAAGCAAAGGCTTGCCTATCCATGAAGAGCTTCTGGTTGGTACAACCGAAATCAAAAGATATTCCTCCAGAAATAACAGAGATAAGGATGAGTTCTACATCATTTATGAGATGGGGAATAACCATCTGAAGTGTCTGTTTGGGACTTGGAGAGGAGACGTTAAGTATTGGTGGGACTCATATGAAAAAGGTCAGGTTGACAACGAAGAAGCCGTCATCAAAGAGATCACTGAAAGGTACTTAGCAGAACGGGAAAAGATAAGGCAAGAATCCAGAAAGAAAGCCAAGACTATCTGGGAGTTTGCAGAACAACCTTCCAACCATCCTTACCTCCAGAAGAAAAAGCTTCCTGGTCACATGGTTCGTCAACGAGGCGATTCTTTGGTCATCCCCCTTTACAATACCAGTGAAGAAATGACAGGTATTCAGTTCATTAATCCAGAAGGAGAAAAGAGATTCCTTACGGGAACTACTATGGCTGGGAGCTATCTGGTCATCGGGAACATAGCCAATGATGACTTCTATTACATTGCAGAGGGCTATGCCACTGCTGCCAGTATCTTTGAGGCTACAGGGGTCGCCAGTGTATGCGCCTTTAGCTGCAACAATCTTACTTCCTGTGGTGTGCTTCTAAAGAACTCGTGGGGAAACAAGACTCCGATTCTTGCCCAGGATAAAGGGCAAGCTGGTCAAAAGAGTGCTATTGAATGGAAAAAGAGTGTCAATGATCAGGTACGAATGCCTGACATCCAGAAAGAAAAAGGAGACTTTAGTGATGTCTATTTGGATATAGGCATAGACGCTGTGAAGAAACAGCTTAGGCCATTTCACTATCAGGCTCTGACTGTGAAGCAAATACTGAAAATGGAGTGTCCTCCAATAGTAAGACTGAACAAGTATTTTACCTCTCACTCCATGAATATCATTTATGGAGCTGCAGGAGTTGGGAAGAGTCGGATCTGTTATGAGTGGGCTTTATGCCTCAGCCTAAACGAACCTTTCATGAACACCAAGAATAATGACTCTTACCGCTGTCTGTATGTTGATGCAGAGATGCCTTTGGCAGATACACAACAAAGACTGAAACCTCTTTTGAGAAGGTATTCCGATTGCAACATTGATCCAGAGAAATTCAAGATGTTGTCCTCTAACATTCTGATGGACCAGGGAGATGGAAGGGTTGATCTTTTCTGCGAGTCTCATCGCCAGAAGATAGAGAAGATAATGAATGATGCCGATGTGATCTTTCTGGACAACTTCAACACTCTTACGAGTATTCCTGAAGGAGACTCTTTTGCTAAACACGCTTATGAATGGGATCGGTTCTTCAAGTGGACCATTGCCTTCAAGAACCAGGGAAAGTGTATCGTTCTGATATGTCATCCGATCAAGAGTGGACACCTCCAGGGGGGTAGCCAGATGAGAAATGATATGGATCTGATTCTGAAGATTGATCCAGTATTTGAAGAGGATGAGGATAGCCTTTGTCACTTCTCGGTCTCATTTGACAAGGCTCGGAGGATACCGATCTATCTCCAGAAAAAGTTTGAAGGCATCTGTTCTGCAAAGAAGGGTAAGAGAGGATGGGAATTCAGATGACATGCAAACAAATTCCTTTTACTTCACATCTGCGAATTCACTTGTTATACATTGTGCATATGATAGAACCACACTCCGTTCCGCTTGCACGTACTTTGCCAAGCCAGTCAGTTGGGCTGGGTTCCTTTTTCGAGGGGGCTACGCTATCGCTGCCCCTTCCATCCCTGCCTTAACCAGCGAAGGGTTCTACTTATACACATGAAACAGAGAACTGTCAAGTAAAAAAGGGTTTATGAAGATAGAAGATTTATTGGATCAGATAGAAGAAGAGGAAATATTTCTGGATAAAGGAACCGAAGAGTGTCCTGAAGAACCAGAGGTAAAAGACTTTGAGGCCATGAGCAAGATTGAAAAGAGAGGGCGACTTCGGGAACAACTGAAGAACCATTACGAGAAGCTCCAATCTTCCAGTACCGATCCTTCCCACATCAAGTTTTTTTCTGGTGTAAAGTCCTGCACCGCGTTTGCCGAGCAGACCTGCAAGCTTCGGAAAGACCTAAGAATCATGCCTTGGAGCAAAAGAGGAACGCCTGTTGTGATCCTCGAAGACGAGGCGGTAAAGCTCTTCGATAAGAAGATACAAAGAGGAGTGGCCAAAGCCCGAAAGAAGAGTAGAGTTCTTCTGGTTCTGGTGAACAACCATATCCTCACCCTAACACCTGAATACCTTAAAGGAGTAAGACATGAAGATCAAAAACCTGAAGATGATCAAGAAGAAATCACTAGTATCTAAGTTCACCGTTTATCTGGATCGAATGGGAATATCCATAAATGACTGTAACTACTTCGACAACGGAGAAAACCAATGGATCTCTATGCCTTCCAGACAATATGAAAAGGACGGAGAGAAGAAATACTTCGGCCTCGTCTACATAGACAAAGAGAAGAAAGAAGCTTTTGATGCAGAGGCAATCCCGATGGTCCTGAAAGAGATGGCCAGAGTGGAACATGAAGGGGAAGAGTCTGGTGCGAAGAAAGACAATCCTGGTGCTGAGTTTGTTGAAGCTGACTTTGGATTTTAGGAGGAGATATGGCTTTAGATTATGACGACTCAAAGACAATGAGCAGTATAAATAATAATGTTCACGACATTGAGGCGGTCTTGTGCAGCATCAATGAGACCTTGGGAGAGCTAGGAGGAATTATTGCCTCCCTTTCACACGCCCTTGAAGAAAGGCTCTACGAGATAGAAAAAGCGATCAACAAGAAGTAATATTCAAGAATTGAAATACCAGTAGAGGTCTATGGCAGCCCGTGCTCTATCGAAGTCTTTATCCTCCACGAAGAAATCATGGACGCGGTAGCTGCCTTTCTTTTTTAGCTGGACCACTTTCCCATGGTTCGGCATCACAAGACCATTGTCCTTCACCAGCAACAGGTACATAGCTACCTGCAACCTCCAGATAGGTCTGTTAGCCGTGTAGGAAGTCTTCCAGTCATAAAGGCAATCATTACCCTCACACTGCAAGATAGCGTCTATTTGGCCTGTTATCTTCAGCTTGTTGGAATAGAGTCTCTGTTCCAGGAAGGGTGTGTCGTCTACTTTTACGGGAGTGTATTCAGCTCCTTTGATGAACGAATAGAAAGCTGGCATATAAACACTCGCTTCCTCTGAAGGAATAAAAAGGTCATCATCCAGATGAGCATGGACGGCCCGATGTACCTCGGTTCCAATACGGCATTTCCTCTCCAGG
>Ga0255048_10001850_pt1 | contig 14121 bp, 14 predicted proteins | sample JV7_2_2_MG_FD_183619 | JGI IMG/M metagenome (GOLD analysis project Ga0255048, IMG submission 183619) | Seawater microbial communities from Jervis Inlet, British Columbia, Canada - JV7_2_2 | ecosystem: Environmental > Aquatic > Marine > Inlet | place: Canada: British Columbia | collected 2016-10-06
GCACCACGGCGTAGCGATAGCCGACACCTTGAACGCGACCGGTGACCGTCACGGTGATCGCCTGCTGATCCGCCACGACCTCCATCGTCGCAGGTCGCAGCACCACTCAACTCACGGACCCTCTCGAGAGCGCATATGTGCCGATATGGGCGGTGGGTCGATTGTCCGCAGGCGCGTGCGCTGCTTGGGTTCGAGATGCCTGAAGCAAGGAGAGAGCATGAGATCCTTGAGCACAGCACTCTGGTTCACCATCGGAAGCGGGCTCTTCGTCGGCTGGCTGGGCATCATCTTCGCGATATCTGAGGGCAGTGGCATGTCGGGAGCGGTCGCTGTAGCCGCGGCAGGAGTCACATTTGGCTTGCTCGGCATTGCAATGGCCATCGTCCTCAATCGCTAGAAGTTCGAGGACCGTCCAGCCGGCAAACTGAGGCGCTGGCGCTCGGTGGTCTCAGGTAGCGCATATGTGCTGCGATGTCAGGGGGTCGTTGGGTTGTGCCCGACATCGATCTCGTGCCGTGGTCTAGATTTCTCTCGGCGTCTTGGTCAACATCAGGAGAACGCTGTGATGAGATGGTTGTTGTTCGCTCTCGTTCTGGTTCTGGCCGCCTGTGGCGGAGCGGATGACTCCGGTCCCGGAATCGATGAGACGAACACGCCGGGCACTCCCGATGCAGGCACTGCATCCACCGGAGGGGGATCGGCGACGGCGATTCTTGGTGGTGAGACCCATGAGTTCTCCACCGCCGCCTGCACACTCGGTGGCGCAGTCCTGTTGTCGTTTGAAGAGGGGGACGATCATGGGAGCATCTCGAGTGCTGACCCGGTGGTGCTCATTCGGCTGGCCATCGGAAGCGGAGAGTGGGTCGACGATGGAGCCGCTCATGAACCTGAAAGGTCGGGAGACACATTCACCTGGTCAGGCACGCTTGCGGATCTCGTCACCGGTGACGAAGCGTCGGTGCAGATCACTGTGAGGTGCGGGAGCTGACCCTGGCAATGTGACAGCGATCAGGCCGAAGGCGGGAGACGGCCCTGATCGCTGCACGCGTCTTCGACGTGGTCCTCACCAGCCCATAGCCGGGCAATATGTTCGGCTGATCGACACCCTCGCGGGTAGCGCATATGTGCCGTTATGTGCGAGGTCGTTACGGCACCACGCCGACCCAGAGGCTGTACGAATCGCTTTCGGATGACTCGTCCCACCCCCGGTGCTGGACAACAACGAAGTCGTCACCGGCCCCGACTACCCAGGCTACGCCCGCGTATCCACCGTCAGAATCACCAATGCTGAACTCGGTTGGCTCCCAGCGGTTCCAGGTTGCGCCATCGACGGAGAAGAGGATTTCGGTTGCGCTCGGTCCGCCGCCCCACGACCCAGCGTTTGTGGGTGTTCCGATCAAACCGAAGTCGCTGATGTCGAGCACCAGGCCGCGTGTGGGCACGTCGGCGAAGACTTGCCGTTGCGGTGAACCGAGCGTCCAAACCTCCGTGTCTTCGTCGAGAGAATCAATCCAGTCAACGCCAGTGTGTTCGACCAGTTCGCCCTGCCATTCAACCAGCCTCGACCAGCCGAAACCGTGTCCGCTGGCGAGACCTGTCGCCTCTGTCCAGGTCATGCCATCAGCGGATTGCCATACGACGCTTGACGCTGTAGCCACGAACCCGTCCGGAGTTGCCACGATCCCTGCAAACTCACCGCCCGCAAGCGGTCCAGTGCTGTCAACCCGCTGCCAGGTGTCGCCATCGGAGCTGAACCATGCGTAGCCGACCGATACCCCTGCAAATCCGGTCCCCCCCTCAGTGGTCAATTCAGCGATGAAGCCCGGCAGGAGCGGTTCCCAGTCGGGATCTGCGGCCAAGGCATCCAGCAGATTGGAGAATGAGTTGGAGAAACCGGTCTCGTTCAGGTCGACCTCGCGGAGATCGCCGATCTGCTCCATGTCATTGTTCTCATCGAGGAACGCGACGACCATGACGCCGCGGTCAAGATCAAGGTCAACCACTTCTACATGGATGCCTTCGTCGGGATCCACCAAGCTGTTGCCGAACCCTTCACCCTCGAAGACAAGGCCGATGGTTGCAGTCACGACGATCCCTTTCGGGCCGACTGCGAAGTTGTCGGAGTACCAGAAGCCTTCGCCAAGCTGAAACTCGCCTGCGAGGTTGGACCCACTGGGAACAGGCAGCTCGATTCTGCTCGACGTCCAATCGGTTCCGTTTGTTGATGTGTTGACCTGGATGAACGCATCACTACCGATGCCGCGGTCGCCGTCACGGGGCAGGACAACGTTCACCAGCAGGTTGCCATCCGTTTGCAGCATGCTGGTCGGAGCCGCAGTCGGTGCTTCTCGTCTAGCGTCCGTTGCTCCAAAGGGTCCCGGGATGACTTCCCATGCGAAACCGTCTCTGGTTCGGACCAACTCTCGAGCGCCGTCACCGCCCTCGCCGGATACCAGCACGTACAGGTCCCCCTTGAACCACACGCCGCTGTTCCACCTATCGTCTGTGAGTACTTCGGACTGAACGAATGAGAGCTTGGGGCCCTCGCTAGGGGGAGGCACTGCTTCCTTAGCCTCGATTGTGGTGGTCGTTGTCGGCTCGGTCGGTGGAACAGAGCTGTCAGTGGGAACCGAGGTGTCCGTAGGAACGGTGGTCTCCGTAGGAATGGTGGTCGTGGGTTCGTCCGCCGGAGGAACCCCCCCGCGGGAAAGCCATGCCACCCCACCCACCAGGACCAGGATCAATACGGCAGCAGCAACTGCGACCAGCCACCCGTGGCTGCGTTGCGCCGGGCCGGGTGTGACCGGTGCCGGTGCCTTCACGATGTTGGTTGTGGGGTTGGGGAGATCCTCGACGAGCGCCTCGGAGTAGACGCGGATCTGATCCAAGAGCGGAGTTTCGTTCATGGCGACTCCTTCAAGGCGCGTCGTAGCCGAGCGATGCCCCGTTCAAGATGATTCTGCAACGTCGTCCGTGAGACCCCCAGAAGGTCTGCTACCTCGCGCTGGGTCCATCCCAAGCCGTGAACCAGAATGACTGCGACCCGCTGGCGTTCGGGAAGTGACGCCAAGGCGGCTGGGAGTTGCGGTTCGACTTCCGGCATCCGCGAGACTTCCACGGCAGGGAGGATGGGTGTGCGACGACGGATACGACGGGTGCGGCTCCGTCCTACCCGATAGAGGTATCCGGTCGGGTTCTCCATTGCCGAAACGCGACTCCAGTGCTCCCAGGCGTACGCAAAAGCCTCGGAAGCGGCTTCAACGCCGTCGCTGCGGCCGAAGCGAGCGACAAACGCCTGTTTCAGTCCCGGCTCGACACGAGCCACAAAAGCGTCGAATGATTCAGCCGTCGCCGCAACCGTGATCTCAGGTTTCTCGCTCTGCAGGACGTCCCTCCGGTTTCACTGATATAAGCCGTGGCAGTCACAGAATGACCACAAGAATCTTGCAACGCATCAAGAACCCCGCCCATAACCGGCAATATGTTCGGCTGTCCCACCGGCCTCGTACCTAGCGCATATGTGCCGATATGGGCGGGCGGGTTGATGGGTCGTAGGGTTGAGATATGGGTGTGCGGACTTCTGAGCGGATCGAGGTCCACGCAGCGTCTGCGGATCGGTGGGCTGACGTTGTCGAGGTGTTTGAGTCGGGCGCCATCGCCAATCGGTGCTGGTGCCAGTGGGTTCGCAAGACGCAGCAGCAGGCTCGACGTGACGGTCCGGAAGGGAACCGGGCCTCGCTGCGGGCACTCATCGACGATGACGAGTGTCCTGGCATGATCGCCTACGTCGACGGAGTGCCCGTTGGCTGGTGCTCGGTGGGAACGAAGGAGTCGTTCGGGCGGCTCCGCCGCTCGAAACCGTTGACACCTGCCGACACTGACCCGTCCCCCGGAGCCACGTGGGCAACGCTGTGCTTCTACGTCATCCCGGCTCATCGGCACAGAGGGGTTGCCCGGGCGCTCCTCCAGGGAGCAATGACCCGTGCGCAGCAGAGCGGCGCGACCGCGTACGAGGTGTATCCCGTCGGCACCGAAGGCCGCGCCCTCGCCAACGACTCGGCATACCCAGGAACCGATCAAATGCTCGAAGGCCTGGGTTTCAGGGAAGTGGCAAGTGCCGCACCCGGTCCGTCATCACAGCGGATCATGCGCAAGCTCCTCTGACCCACCCCGCCCATAGGTGCCGATATGGGCGGCTATCGGCTGCCGTTTTCGATGGCTTCCTCTACGTGGGCGGCCTGATACGGCCAATCGACCCGCTCATATGTGACCAGTCCGTTCTCGTCGTAGATGTCGGTGTTAACCCCGATCAGTTCGAAGGGTTCACCGTTGAACGCGGTCCCAGACCACACCCACAACGATCCGCCCAGCGAACCATCGTCGGCTAGCCACGTAGCGAACGTCTCAATGTCGGAATCAGTCCAGAACACCGTCTCCCGCCAGGCTTCCCTCATTCCGATCGAGCCCAGAGCAACATCGTCCATCACCGCATCTTCGGTTGCGTACTCCATGAGCAGGTCAAGAACCTCCTCTTCAGTGCCGTACGCAGTTGGATCAGCGATGATCTCGGTGACCGCCTGCTGGTTGGCCACGACCGTGTTGTAGCGGTCGTCTTTGGCGGCGATTTGGACGGCGAGAGCATCTCGCTCAGCGGTCACGTTCGAAAGCTCCTGCTCGGTGTCCGCAAGCCGCTGCTCCAACTCCTGATACTCCTCCGTTGTTGTCGGATCGCTGGAGAGTTCCTGTTCGGGTGCGGCGTACTCGTCGGAGGCTGTGGGGTCACTGGATGAGCATCCGGCGATCACCAGCAACAACACCACACCGCACGGAACGATTCTTGTCCTCATGTGATCTCCTTCCTGGCCAGAATCCGTCTCGTTCACGCCGCTTCGTTGTAGGTGCCGATATGGGCGGCTAGTTATCGGTCGTGATGGTGTCGAGGATCGCCTGGACGGCTGCCACTCCACCGGGGTCATTTGGCTTGGCGAACCACTCGCCACCGGGCTCGTACCACTCGTTGTCGCCCCGGTATCCGGTGAATATGACATCGAAGTGATTCGCATCGTCGATGACGGTCAACCTGACGTTCTCATACCCGTCGGCGATGAGCGTTGCGTTGGCCTCCTCCGACTGCCACGGCTCGCACACCTTGTCGTCGCTGCCCACCACGAGGTGGATGGAGGCGTCGGTATGCGTCCATCCGTAGGCCTTGGGGGTGAAGGGGAATTCGGTGCCGTCGATGCCGCTCCTTCGATAGCAACCGCCCAGCCCGACGATCTGGTCGGGACGTGGCACCTGGCCCGGACATGAATCGAAGGGGCCCTCGGGTCCGAACTCGGACTCGAAGAGCACCATCGCCATGGCGACCTGCGCACCCAGCGAATGGCCTGCGATGGTGATCGGCTGGTCGATGTCGCCTCCGTACTCGGAGGCAACGGTTCTCATGTGCCGGTAGGCGCACTCGGCATCACGGTACGGGTTCTTCCAGTCCGGCGTCACGATGTCTTTCGACCTGTAGTCGGGAGCGAAGACCACGACCCCCTGACCGGCGAGCATCTCTGCCGTTGGGGCGTAGTGGATGCCTTTGCCTTCCCATCCGGCGAGGAACATGACCATTGGCCACGGACCCTCGGCGTCGGGAGCCCACACGACGATTTCCTGAGTGTCGGGGCCAGTGACGCCTTCCGTCATCACCACCGGGTACTTCACCTCCATCTCTGGAGGCAGGGTCGGTGACGCCTCCACCGTGGTGGTGGTCGTCGGGGGAGCGGGCAGAGTCGTTGTCGTCTCAGGAACTGTCGGAGGCGTGGACGGGGGCGCTTCGGTTGTGGTTGACGGATTCGCCGCCGGCTCCTCGACGGCGACTTCTGCCGGATCGGCCTTTGTCTCGTTGGTCTCGGTAGCCGCCGAGCAGGCGGCTGCCAGCAGCATCAACGCGATCGCGAATGCGGCCGTTCTCATTGTGTCTCTCATTTCGCACCCTCCTGGCGTCGATGACGTCAGCGTCGACTGTGCGTCTCAAGAGAATCTCAACGGCCTCTGGAAGGCCGGTTCAGGGAAGCGGGGCGAACAGGTCGATCGGGTTGTTGTCCGGGTCGAATACGCGGCAGTGCCGTGATCCCCACGGGGCGTCGAAAGGTTCGAGACAGCCGGTATGTCCGGCGTTCACAACAATGTGATAGGTGTCATCGACTTCAGGGGCGTTGGCGCAGCGCAAGGTGATGCCCATCCGGGCCGGGTTTGTCGGGCGCTGCCAGTCGGGATTGAGGGAACGTTCGACGGCTTCGGTGGTCCATTCGAAGCGCAGATCGTTGCCGAGGTCGAGCGTCACGTAACCGTCCGTGTCGGCGGCCGGCGGGATGTCGAATCCGAGGAGCCGATAGAAGTTGAGCGTTCGACCCATGTGCTCGACGACGGTGGCGATGGCAGCAATCTGTGGCACGGCGGCTCCTCCGTGTTCGGCAGTGCGATGGTGATGTCATCGCCGAGTATCCGGGACACTTCTCAACGGTTTCCAAACGGCCCTGGTAGGGGTGTTGGGCGGGTTCGTAGGATCGGATCATGCGGTTCGGTGTTCTGGGTCCCGTTGAGGCGTTCGACGGAGACCGTTCTTTGTCGCTGGGAGGTCCTCGGCAACGTGCGGTGCTCGCAATGCTGTTGGCCACACCGGGGCGTGCCGTGTCGGCGGATCGGATAGTGACCGAGGTGTGGGGCGATGACGCCGGCCGGGGTGCGGTCGCGTCGCTGTACACGCACGTGTCGAATCTCCGCGGGGTGCTGGGGAAGAGCCGGATCGTGCGGGACGCGTCCGGGTATCGGCTAGCGCTGCTCGACGGTGACGAGGTCGATGCGTCGGCGTTCGAGGCTGAGGCGGCGCAGGCACGCCGAGCGGCAGAATCGGATGCGGCCAGGGTGGTGGATCAGTTCGACGCGGCGCTGCGACGGTGGCGAGGCCGCCCGTTCGAGGGTCTCGAAGACGTTCCCGCCTTGGCATCCGAGATCGTGCGACTCGGTGAGCTCCATGCGGCGGTTGAAGCGGATCGGTTGGATGCGATCCTCCGCGCCGGAGACACCCCGTCGGTTGGGGAGCTCGAAGAACTGTGTCGTCGTCGACCGTTGGATGAGCGGCCGTGGTCGTTGTTGATGCGGACGCTGTACCGCAGTGGGAGACACGCCGATGCCTTACGCACATACGCCAATGTGCGCAGAGTCTTCGGCGAGGAGATGGGGATCGAACCTTCTCCGGCGCTGGCGCGTCTCGAGGAGCAGATCCTGCTCCACGATCCGGCTCTCGACCCGACGCCGATCGCCGCGCCGACGAAACTACCCGTGTACCTGTCGAGCTTCGTAGGCCGGGTCGACGAGCAACGGCTCGTTGGCGAAGCGTTGCGGGATCATCGGTTGGTCACGGTGACCGGTCCCGGCGGAGTAGGCAAGACCAGGCTCGCAGTGGAAGTGGCGGCGGCGCATGCCCCGAGATTCCCCGACGGTGTCTGGCTCGTCGACCTCGCTCAGGTCGGCGACCCAGGGCGCGTTGGACCGGCGATCGCAGCCGCGGTCGAGGTGGCCGATGCGTCAGCGGACGAGAGCGTCGTTGGAATCGCCGCAGCGCTACAAACCCATACCGCTTTGCTGGTGCTCGACAACTCTGAACACGTTCGTTCATCGGTGGCGAGCGCGGCGGAGATGCTGCTGGCAAGAGTTCCGGGGCTCACGATTCTGGTCACGAGCCGTCGACCGCTCGATGCCCCCGGCGAGGTGCGGTTCCCACTCGAGGGTCTTGCCGTCGGCACGGCCGACGGGACCGCGGGTGACGCCGAGGACCTGTTCATGGAGCGTGCAAGCGAGATCGACCCGAGATTCGGCCAAGACGAACCGCCTTCGGCCGCCGTCACTGCGATCTGTCAGCACCTCGACGGGATGCCGCTTGCACTCGAGCTGGCGGCGGCCCGTACGGACGTGCTATCCCCAGTGGAGATTGCGGATCTTCTGACCCGCCGATTCGGAGTACTCATCGACGACCGGCACCGCCGCGACATCCACCGCTCCCTCGAAGCGACCGTCGGATGGAGCTACGGCCTGCTCGAACCCGACGAACGCAAGGCCTATTCCGCACTTGGCGTGTTCGAAGGTCCTTTCACGGCTGCTGCAGCAGCGGCAGTTCTCGATCTCGACGATCACCGCGACCCGGTCATGATGATCGAGCGGCTCGTCGCAGCTTCACTGGTGAACATGGAACCCCACGAGGAGTTACCGACGACCTACCGGCTGCTCGAGACGCTCCGCGCGTACGCCAAGGACCGGCTGACCGAATCGGGAGGGTGGGCCGAGGCGACGCGACGACACGACGCCTTCTACCTCGGTGTCTGCGACCGCCTCTGGGAAGAGTTCTACGGTGCGGGCCGGGTCGACGCGACGCGCCGGATCGCCGTCGAACTGGCCGAGTACGTGGCGGTCTGGGACCGGCACATCGCCGACGATGCCTCCTCGGTTCTCACCCTCGCCTGGCCGCTGGGGAACTATTGGCTATTCGGTGGAGGGCTCGGCGAGGGAGAGGCGCGGCTGACGGAAATCCTCGCAGCGACGGCCAAAGAGACGTCGGCCGCCAGGGCCGACGCCCTCACGATCGCGGGATGGCTCGTGGCCTTCCGCAATCGCTGGGACCAATCAGTCGTCTGGACGTCGGAAGCGATCGACGTCTACCGCGCATCCGGCGAAGAGATGCGTCTTGCCTATGCGCTGGCACGCGGTGGGCACTATGCGTTCGGCATCGGCGAAGGCGAAGCAGCGATGACCATGCTCCACGAGAGCCTGGAGATCTGCGATCGGATCGGTTACGAGGACGGCAAGGCCTGGCCCACTGTGCTGATCGCTCAGGCGAGGCGCTGGTCGGGTGACCCAGATCCCAACATCCGGGAGCAGTTCCTCGAGGCGCGGCGGCGCTTCATCGAGATGGGGGAATCGTACGGGCAGATCCACGCTGACATGATCCTCACCACGTTCCGAGAGTTCGCGATCGAAGAGCGCCTCCGATTCGCCGAAGAGATGGTCGACCTCGCTCAGCACCACGGCGGGGAGAGGCTGATGCGACCCATCGCATTCCACAACCTGGCCTACCCGACGTGGGAGCTTGGCGAACAAGAGCGCGCACAGGGACTGAACCGGATCGCAATACGCTCGGCGATGACGACCGGGGCGACCATCGACCTCGGACTCGGGCTCATCCAAGCTGCAACCTTCGCCGCCGAGCAGGGCGAAGCCGAGCGAGCTGCAGTGCTCTTCGGGGCCGGCTCCGCCCACTTCGGAATGCAGTTGGCGCCGTTCCAGCAGGCCGATCTCGAGCCTGCAGTCGAGCAGGCTCAGGCGGCGATCGGCGACACCCGCTACGACGAGCTGCACCGCATCGGCTCGGCGATGACCGCAAACGAGGCCGCCGACTACGCACTGTCGTAGCCTGAGCGTGCCTACGTGTGGGCGCATCCGAAAGCCACAGATTGGCTCGCGAACCAACTCCGCAACACAGGACATGTAGGCCACCCTCTCTCGGCACTACCGAACTCACCACAAGCGGCAACGAGTGGCGACCGAATGGAACACTCTCCCCTCGGCCCAGAACTCCACAGAAGCTACGATTTGGGGTCCTGAGCTCAATCGCCGAGACCGCCCATATCCGGTGCGATGTCAGGGCCCGCGAGCTAGCCCATATGTGATGCGATGAGGGAGTGGGCCTCCGCTCCCCGGTGACGTAAGTCCCGATACTCGGGGTGTCATCTAGCGCCTCGAGAAGGGAGGCCCGTTGTGTCACGTTACGTGGGAATCGATTTGCATCGCCGCCGGTCGGTGGTGGTGATCCTGGATGAGGACGGCACCAGAGTGTCGTCGCGCAGGATCGACAACTCGCCGTTGGCTTTGGCGGCAGCGGTGGGTGAGGCTGGTCCCAGCCCGGAGGTGGTGTTGGAAGCCACCTGGGGTTGGTATTGGGCGGCTGATGTGCTCGCCGAAGCCGGGTGTCGGGTGCATCTGGCGCATCCCCTCGGGGTCAAGGGCTTCGAGAACCGGCGGGTCAAGAACGACGACCGCGACGCCACCTTGTTGGCCGAGCTGTTGCGGATGGGGAACCTTCCCGAGTCCTGGATCGCGCCTCACGACATCCGGGAGCTCCGCGAGTTGTGCGGTACCGGCGCAAGCTGTCCCGGCTCCGCACCGGTCTCAGATCCCAGATCCATGCGGTGCTGGGTAAACAAGGCGTGATTCCTGACATGCAGACGCTGTGGGGTCCCGCCGGCGACGAGTTCCTCTCCGAGCTGGCGTTGGGTGATCCCTATCGGGGCAAGGTCGAGTCGCTGCGGGAGTTGATCGACCACTACGCCACCGAGATCGGCCGGTTGGACCCGATGATCCATGACCGGCTCCGCAACGATCCCGGCTATCGGACGATCCAGCAGCTCTGCGGGGTGGGGCGGGTGTTCGCGGCGGTCTTCGTCGCCGAAATCGGTGACGTGTCTCGGTTCGAACGACCCGAACAGTTGACCTGTTGGGTCGGGTTGACGCCGCGGCATCGCCAGTCCGACGACAAGGTCCAGCGAGGATCGATCTCCAAACAAGGCTCGACCCTGATGCGGTGGGCCGCGGTCGAAGCGGTAGCTCGTTACCGCGGCGGTGCCCCCATCAAAGACGCCTACCACAGGATCGCCCAGCGCCGCGGCAACAAGATCGCCCGCGTGGCGGCCGCCCGCCGCCTGGTGACGTTGGTGTTCTACGGCCTCCGCGACTACGAGATCCGCTGCCTCACCCCCACCACGGAGAAGGCGGCGCGAGGTTCGGGCACGGCCCAGCTGCGAGCTCGCATGATCGGCATGACCCCACCTGCGGTGCGGGTCGCTCCATGTGATTGAGCCCAGCTGGTGCTGTGGCCGTAACGCTCCATGCACACCACCACACCGTGGTGCGTGGCGGATGAATGTCTCGGCACCCGAACCGCCGCCCCCCACTGACCAGGGGACCGTGGAGACGCCACCAACCGTGTCCGCCACCAAAGGAGAACCCACCACGCCCCTGACCTGAACAACCCATCCCCCATCCCCCGACCCTGACATCGGGTTTCTTCAACGCGCCCGCCCATCACCAAGAACGCGAAACAACCCCCCTTGACACGGCCCCCCCTCATGAATGCCGATATAGGCGCGCAATTGTGGTGGATCGGGGCCGGTGTGGCTCTGTTGTCTGTAGATGTGGCAACCGGCAATCAGTTGGAAGATGGCGTCGGTTGGGGGTGTTGGGATCACCGTGGGCAAGGTACCCAATCCCACCGGGAGGTAGACATGGTGGCCAAGATTCTTGTTGTTGGTGCGACAGGCAACGTTGGTGGAGGGGTCGTTGAGGCACTGGTCGGCGAAGGCGCCGACGTGCGTGGCCTAGCTCGGAATGAGGGCAGCGTGGATGCAGTACGCGCTGCCGGTTGCGAACCGGCGTTGGGAGATCTCACAGAGTCCTCCTCGCTTGACGGCGCTTTCGATGGGATAGACGTTGCCGTTGTCGTCACCCGTGGCCTGGAGAATCAGGTCGAGATGGCAGCGAACGCTATCGACGCCGCGCAGCGAGCTGGTGTCGGTCGTATTGTCAGGTCCTCGGCGTTCGTTCCAGAGCCTGCGCTCGACACCATCCTCGGTCGGCAACATCACGAGATCGACCAACTGGTCCGAGATTCGGGGGTTCCGTACACGATTGTCAAGCCGACGTTCTTCATGCAGAACATCATGGGCGCCGCACAGACAGTGGCTGAAGACGGCGTGATGTACTGGCCGTTTGGTGATGGCAGGGCAGGCATGACCGACGTGAGGGATGTCGTCGATGTCGTCGCCGAGGTGGCGAGTTCGGAAGGTCATGATGGTGCCACCTATACGCTGACCGGTCCGGCTTCGATTTCGATGCACGACGTGGCGGCAGCGTTCACCGCGGCCTTGGACAAGCCGGTGAGTTACGTAAACGTGCCAGTCGAGGCAGCCATCGGCCCCATGGTTGAGATGGGTATGTCTCAATTCATGGCAGAGACGTTCGGTGAGTTGTTCGTGAACTTCGCGAACAACGGCGCCGACCGCGTCACCGACGACGTCGAGAAAGTGACGGGCCATGCGGCCCGGTCCATCGCCGACTTCGCTCGTGACTTCGCAGGCATGTTCGGCGGCTAGCGCAAACCCGCATTCACACGAGGCGTCTGCTCGCCTCCCTCTATACGCCCTGAGCGACCCGCGCTAGGAGGTAGCCCATATTGCCTGTCGGCTCAAGGGGTCATTGCAACACTTCGGCGAGTTTCTCGGAGGGTGACATCCAGTCGAGGGTTTGTCGAGGCCGGGTGTTTAGCGAGTAGGCGGCCTGGTCGAGGTCGTGTTGGGTGAGCTTCGACATGTCGGTGCCTTTGGGGAAGTACTGGCGTAGCAGCCCGTTGGTGTTCTCGTTCGAACCGCGTTGCCAGGGACTCTTGGGGTCACAGAAGTAGACCTGGACCCCGGTATCGATACTGAACTGGGCGTGTTGGCCATCTCTTTGCCCTGGTCCCAGGTCAACGAGCGCCACAGCTGGGCGGGGAGGCGCTGCACGGTGGCGGCCAACGCGTCGCGGACGGCTGCGGCGTTGTGGCCGTCGGGGAGTGCGAACAGCATCATGTAGCGGGTGTGACGCTCCACCAACGTCCCGATGGCGGTTTGGCGTTTACCCAGCAACAGGTCGCCCTCCCAATGACCCGGCACTGCGCGGTCTTCCACTTCAGCGGGGCGTTGCGAGATCATCACCGGAGCAACGATGCGGCCCTTGCCGGTGGGGTCACGTTTCGTCTTCGGTCGCCGATACGCCCGTCCGGTACGCAGACTTTGCGCCAGTTCGCGGCGCAGCGCCCCGCGGCCTTGGATGAACAACGACAGATAGATCGTCTCGTGGCTCACGTACATCTCCTGGTTGCCAGGGTATGTGCGACGCAACCAACGTGCGATCTGCTGCGGCGACCACCAATCCGCCAGTTTCTCCTCCACAACGGCACGCAACTCGAGATGGTCAACAAGCTTGGATGGCTTGGGTCGGCGAGCCTGCCGCCATGCCACCCGGTCGGCTCGATGCGCCCGATACCGGCCGGAGCCGCCATTACGAACCACTTCGCGCCTCACCGTCGATGGGGCCCGCCCCAACCGCGCCGCCACCGTCCGCAGCGACTCGCCGGCGGCTACCCCCCTTGAGATCTCCTCCCGCTCGAGGAGCGTCATATGCCGCTGTGCTCGGCACCGCCGATGGGGACGCACCCCGCCGGTCGATTCGACAAACGCCCGGATCGACGCTCCCGTCCGACCCAGCTGCCGCCCAATCGAACGATTCGACTCACCCCCGTGACGACACTCCCACACCTCAACCCGCTCCGACTCACTGAACCTCGCCACAACAACCCCCTCAGACAAGAGACACACTCTCGCCCAGGTGTTGCATTCACCCCCTGAGAACACAGGCAATATGCGCTCCCTGGCTCAGGACCGCGAAGACCGGAAGTTAAGGAACTAAGAGTGCCAGCCAGGGCACACCAGAATGCCCATCCCGACAAGGTGGAGCAGGGCGTGCCTGGCTGCTACCGATGCCAAGGCAATTCCCGAGCATCCGTAGACCCGTCACAACTGACGACACCCTGGTAGCGCATATGTGCTGCGCTCCCCGCTGAGGCCTTCCCGAGGTTGTCCTCCAACACGAAGAGTGAGAGACAGCAGGCTCCTACGATCCGCAGCGATGACGCAGGCTCCACCAGCGGCGACGTGGTCGGTGCGCCGGGAATCGATGCCGTTGGTCGTCCTGGGATTGGCAACCGGCTCGTTCATGGTGCTCTTCGGCTACCTCAGCGTGCGCAAGGTCGAGATGTTCCGGCAGCACGCCTTCGATCTCGCCATCTTCGACCAGGGAATGTGGCTGCTGAGCCGCTTCCAGGACCCGTTCGTCACCGTTCGCGGCCTGCCGCTCTTCGGCGACCACTCCTCCTACATCCTGGTCCTCCTTGTCCCGCTCTACTGGCTGTGGGCCGACCCGCGCGTGCTCGTCCTCGTCACCGTCGCCGCCCTCGCTGCCGGTGCTCCAATCACCTACGCCCTGTGT
>Ga0255048_10001851_pt1 | contig 14119 bp, 12 predicted proteins | sample JV7_2_2_MG_FD_183619 | JGI IMG/M metagenome (GOLD analysis project Ga0255048, IMG submission 183619) | Seawater microbial communities from Jervis Inlet, British Columbia, Canada - JV7_2_2 | ecosystem: Environmental > Aquatic > Marine > Inlet | place: Canada: British Columbia | collected 2016-10-06
TCCAACATTAACGGTTTTATTAGAAGTGCCATCAAATACGGTACATCTAAATCTCCTATTTGTTTGATCGTAAAAGAAAATCAATGTTCTACCTAAAACATCATTCCATTGCACTATCTGGCAATCGTCTACAGCGTCACTGGCAATGAATAGATTTTCTATGATCATAACCCATTCGTCACTGAAATCTATGTTAACCTTCGGCACTGCTTGAGTTAAGGTGTTGGTTAGGTCAAACTGAGAATAACCAACGGCAGGAAGATATAATTTACTTGTATCAGGCCATACATAAGCTGTTGAACTTGTTCCATCTGCTTTTATCTGTGAACTTCCTGCTACATCTTCAGTGATTAACCATACCGTACCATTATCTGATATAATATTTAACCCATCAGTTTGATTTGTTACAAAATCAGCTTTACCTAATCCGGTAGCCTCGTAACTTGTGAGTAACATTGTTGAATAATTTGTTCCTATATCCTCATTCGCTATAAAATGCTCGTCCATTGTCATCGTGCCAGTAGGTGTAAATGTTGACGAATTTTCAACTACACCATCTACACAAGCCTCAATAACTTTAGTGGTGGAATTCCAAGTAAATTGACATTCATTAAAATCTAAACCTGTCATATCTACAGAAAAGCCGTAATTTATACCGTTTGAGCATCGAGCAAAAAATCGTAACTCTGCACTAGTGCTGAGATAAGATATCGACACGATAGCAATACTGGATATTGATGACTCATGCCTGAAATATCTACTATTTACATTTTGCTCTGTAAATATAATATTAGCATTCAACGTTATATCAAACCCTGTAGCGAACCAATCTAATGTTTTGGTAAGGTTTGACGCTGAATCGCTTTCCATGTGCATAGGGGCGCGATACACAAAGTCTACATCCACATTCTCTGAACCGTTGAAGTATGTTGAGAAGCCGCACAATGGGCCTACTCCACCAGATACGCTAAACGGTTGATAGATCTTACTACCGCCCTTTTTCATTACGTTACAACCTAGAAAGCCCATTAATCAACCCACCTTTTTTTACATTCTCTATTTAGGTTATCACTGTATCCGGCCTCTTGATATGCTATTCCCGGCTTAAAATAATAAGCTTTATATTTTGGATTATCATCTTCATTCATTTCAGAATATGCATCGACTAGACATAAATCTGAAGGCTTTTCGAACTTCTCTAATTGAGATATCCACGGATCAAACATTGATTTTTTAATTACGATAGCGTGACCTAAAACAGCGCCACTAAGTAACCTAAACACTCTATCGCTTTCAGTTTTTGGGGTAGCATGAAATGCTCTTGCGCCTAAATACAGCACATCACAATCACCACCAATAGATTCACCTTCAACCGCCTTCATCGGGTCTTCAGTGAATCGTACATCATCCTCAAATATCGTAATGCTATCGAGTTTATTATCAATAGCCTCATCAAGGATATTAATGATTGTCTGATTAAGGGCTTGATACCCACCTATAAGTCCATGCTCATTATCGTCTATTTCTGATCCGTCAACAGCAATTACAAACTTAACAGCCATGTTATATTTATCGAATTCAGCAGAAACAGATTCTTTTTTATCTTTACTTTTCTCAAGATTAATACAAATCATATTTTCTAAAATCATACTATTAACTCCAATATTATTTCACTTCCATTGGAGGGCGTTACAGGGGAGGTGATTCTCGTAAAAGACCCTACAACCGTAGTTATAAACGGTGTCCAAGATGCGCTAGTTACGGTGAACACTGCCCAGTTACTGCCAGACCAAATAACTATTTTTTCACCAGCCGCCAAATTGAACCATACGGGCTGATCGTTTAGCCCGTTCAGGTCATTATCTTCTATGTATATCGTGGTGGAGTTAGTGAACGTAGCGTTATTTCCTTGTACCTGTGTAGGACCAACCGCTCCCGTTGTTAAGGTGCTAAACTCGTAATTGTATTTAAGATCGGTCTTATCGTATCTTGCGTTTGTCCATGGTATAGAGTTGCCAGCTACTATTGTGTCGTTATATTTAGATTCGTATTTAGACTTAACCCTATCAATAACCTCCTCTCTGACAGCATGAACAGCACTTTGCTTATACCTCCATGCACCGGCATCGTAATAGCAATTATAAGCAACCCCATCAGTGCCAGATTCGTCAGTATAAAAAGCAACGCCCCCAACTTCGATAACCTTATATGTACTATCCCACGGATACGAAGCACCTCCAATGGACATATGCCCAAGTTCGTTATACATAAAAGAGGGGATTGACGACCCACCAAAAAGGGCTTTGAACCTATCTTCAAGTGGTGCGGCTGGGTTACTATCAATCGTCTCTTTGAAAATCTCAGCAGTTGAAGCAGGATCGGGATCTTCCGTTTTTACAGACCTCTCAACATATGGGTCGCCCGCTGTATCGTAAGGGAATGGTGCGATATCGTAACGACTTCTTCGGTGATTTGCTGTCCCGCCCGTGTTTAGTGCAGAAGATACACTCGCAACACCTTGACTCGCACTACCCATGGAAGTACGCCCAGACCACATCACCATAGAACTTTCATCTACGCTCATGCCTGATCCGGTAGACTCGTATTGTGAAGTCACATTCGTTGCTAGGTTGAATCTACCTGATTCTGAGTGCGAGTACCTAATCTTATAATCAGGAGAGCCAACGTATCCGCCGTAAGCACCAAATCCCGCATACCCCCCCGTTATAGGCACATAAAAAGATATTGTTATTTCGCTAACGCCGGCAGACGTAGGAAAGTTTACTCGATAGTCTGCCATTGCATTCGGTAATACAAAATCACCCTCACCACCGTAAATATTTTTAGATGATGTAACAAATGCGTTAGTTGGGTTTGTTGCAACAATCAAATCAACACGTTTGCAAAAGATATCGATCACTAAAGGGTTTTCTAAAGCGGCTGTAAATTCTGCTTCATTTGTGACCACCACGAAAGCACCACCTGAACCGGCAGAACTGATTGCATCAAGGATTAATTGATCAACCTTGAGAGAGTTATAATATGTTGTAAGCTGGTTTGATTGTGAGCGATAGGATATAGTTGTATTTGCGGCTACTGATGGATCAACCTGTGTTGTTAATTGTTTTAACCCTGTAGCGCCTGTCGTGGCCTCGTAAACTTCAAGATAAATTGCTTCGCTCATTATACACCTAATCCATTTGTTTTAACGTTTGACGGGTTATTACCATCCGATTTAACGTTACCCGGGTTATTACCATCGCTCCAAACATTAACCCTATATATAAATATATCAAAAGGATGTATGTCATAGGCTATTTTATACTCAATTCTGCTTTCTTCTATGTTTAATTCACGCTCAACTATCCAAGATTTTCTTAAAATTCCGTCTGTAATGAATTGATCCTCTATACCTACAAAAGATAATAACTCATTAGATAGGTTTGTGGGGTTAATTGGAACGTGAACCTTACCAAAAGGTACCGCTCTATTCCTGAACCCAGATAGACCAAGGATAAAAGATAGCGCCTCACTGGTGCCTGTACCGTCAGAGAAGTCAGTTTTAATATACTTATTCTCTATTACGGTTTGACTATCTCTGTTTATGCGATTTCTGCCAGCCTTCAAAGATTGCCAGCATGAGAAAGCTTGTTGATATTCTGAAATATCAATACCTTCAGTGCACAAATCGAAATCAAACGTACTTAAATCTGTTCTCTTTATTCTCACTGTATTATCATAATTACCGGTAGATTCATTGAAATTGAAATTCAGCTCCATATCTGAATAAATCTTAGTTACATCACCCTCAATAATTGGGCTTAAATATGTAAATCTGTTTGCTCCGGTTTCCGTATAGTCAATATCTGTTGAGGATTGGCTAAACACGATACTCTTTGGTAGCCAGTTTTCTAATCTGAATTTACCATCTTGACCGGGATACATGCACAAATGTTGAGTAATAAGCATATCACTTAATAATGCGTTACCTTGATTTTGCTGTATAATCTGGTGAGCTAAATTTCTAACAGGATTATTAGGGAATATATTAAAATCTAGTTCAGCCTGAGCAAATGAAGCTGAATCAATATCACCTGCTGTTTTATCATAATACTCAGTTAACATGTAGTCGATTGTATCTGTAACCGTTTCAATCTCGTTTCCGGGCTGTACGTTTTCTCCGTCACAACCTATTGAGATATCACCCCTTAAATCTCCACCATATTTAAACCCATAATTTATAGGCGTGTACGCTGTTGGCTGTGTTGCACTGCCAGCATTTGTAAGAACTTCTATTTCTATTTTAAATGTAGATAGAGCGTCAGCATTAAGAAAATCATTCATTGTGAATGTTGATATATCTTCGAGTATTAAGTCCCCGAGAATAACCTCGGTATCTATGCCTATCTGATTAAAGTGTATGCTTGATAATTCAATAGATGTATCTACAAGAGTCAAAGATCTACTACCGGCAACAACAACACTCCTAACTAATCCAGATATTTTTATATTTACCGTTGCTAAACTTGGTAAATCATTAAATCCCTCTAGTAGCAATTTTTCCATAAAGAATATTAATTTTTGCTTTTTCTCTGCGATATCATTCATGTCGCTAATTGATACGGCCGGTAAAATTGCATCAATCTTAAACTCTGCCGTACCGGGGGCATACCAATAATCCTCAATAAATGTATTTACAACAGGCACAATTGAAAAGCTTCTTATTGAATTCCCCTCACTTACACTTGTTACGTCTACCTTTTGAACACCTTCGGCATTTATAGACCCCTCATAATCTTCTGGTGAAGATAAATTAAAATCAAAATCTTCTTGAGATACAGTAAGTGTCTTTTCATTGAAAGAACTCAAAGTATCGTGTATTTTTTGAACTTCTTTCTGGCTTAATGTGTATGTGTTTAAGTAGCTAACGAGCCTTATTATTGATAAGTTCTCTGTCGATCCTTGGTTTTGCTCAAACACTGAATTCAATTCTGAAACGTCTTCGTTTACATATACCCAATAGTCGTTAAAATCAACGCCATTAGTAATCTTCTCTATAGAATATACTTTAAATATTTTACCTGATCCAGCCCCAAGAGAAACCTCTATATACGTCTGTGTACCATCCGTAAGTTTTGTTTCCCACTCGCCAGACGAGTAAACCTGTATTCTTATTTTATTTTTAGAATCATCAGTGTTTAATACTACTGAGTCAACAGTGTCATAGTTAAACCCGACTTTTGCCGTATATATACTCTTTATTTCTTCATCGCTAACGAGCTTACAATTGAAATTTTTATTCAAACAGATAGGGATTTCTTTTGACCCTACTTTTTCCTTAATCTGAGTAACCAAATCAGCGCAAGAAAACTCAACCTCTAACTCACTGGTAGCCCTTATAGTTTCGACAACGCCCGTCCACCATTGATACCATGTTGTGACACCTATATTTACTAAGCCGATATAAAACATTACTTTACGGCCCCTAAAATACAAGCCGTCTTGCTGTATAATTGTGGATAATGTTTGATTAGTTACATTGAACCCGAAAGAATCGCCAGAAGATAAGCCGCCACCATCGAGTATATTTATTTTACTGTTTGGGTTTCTGATATCTGTTAATAAGTCTTCATCACTTAATAAAGTCCATAACCCGCCAGATATGCCCAATCCGACATTATCATATAGTTCGCTTGTATCTTCAGTTTCACCAGTTTTTGAAGCAAGCCCAGATACAGAGCCGGTAAGACCCTCAAGAGTATAGAAGAAGCCGCTTCTGTTCCTGATCTTTATATAGCCATCAATAAGAGCGGTATTCTCTACAACGACAGCAGAGGCTCCGCTATCGTCTCCATTTACCACTTCATTTACTATAAAGTTTGCAGTAATAGAAACCGGTATTCTAAGAACATAACTCTGTATATCCTCGATTTCTATTTTGTATCTCAATTCCTGATTATTAATAGCCATTATGCTTTAACCAATGTTAGGGTAGCAGTCCAAAATTTAACACTAGTTTGCCTAAATGAAAAGGCCGTTGCTATAACGCTAGTACTTAATGAATTTAAAAATAATTCAATATTTGTAGTCGTTATAATGAACGAATCACCACGCTTTGTAGATAAATACTTTTGCAATTGAGCTAATTCATCACCAGTTTGATTGATCTCTATGGTTGCTGTCTCGGCGTTTATCGTATCGCCTGAGCTATCAACTCTTACCATGTTTCCATAATCGCCCTGTGTAGTGGCTGAGAATGGCCTTTTGTGGAAGCTTATCAGCCTATTTACTGGTAATTGGTAAAATAATTCTGGAAGTATAGAAGATACTGCACCATCATAAACAACCGGCGAAACTACCTGAACTGATAACGGTATTGTAACGGTAAGAATATCTCTAATCGGGTAAGATACATCATTTAAAATATTACATGTAAACACTGAAGTATGATCAATAGCAGGGCCGAATATCTTTTCACCCTCGGTATCAATTGTTATCTGTTTCTTCTCTCCATTCAATGATGTGGCAATCAATTTTAAATCATCAATATCACCAATGATTGAAAATGAGCAACTATACTTATCTGAATCTATACCTCTGTCTGAGTTCAATATGGACTGACTGAAGGACGAATAGAATTTTATAGCCCTAAACCATGCCGGTTGATATGACTTCTCTATGTCTACTGTATAGGCTGTTAAATCACTAAAGGTAATTATCATATTATCGGCTCTGGTCGTTGGTTTCTATCCTTAGATATGCCCCTATAATTCTCTATTGCTTGAGCTATTTTGTTAGGATCTGAACCTATGCCGGCGTTGATTGTTATGTATGTGTGTCCACCGTTTCCATTTACAGCGCTCAATAAATCAGAATTGCTAACGCCGCCAAGTTGAGCATTAGTTTGAGCATCAACAACACGTTCTCCCCTTGATAACATTGCTGGGACTGAATCGCTTCTGTTTGTCCCTGCCCCTTGCACATACTCTGTACCATCTGCAAACTTAGCTCCGTTTACTTTGGCTAATTGTGCGACACCAGAGGCACCGACAATACTAGCCCTTATAAAGTCGAATGGAGGTAATAGTTCGAATGACTTCTGAATACCTATAGCGGTGCTTAGAATTATCTCAGCGCTCGCAAGAGCTTTACTTTCGCCGAATATAGTTCTGAATGAATCTATTGCTACTCTGGCGTCACCTTCATTTAGGCCTCTTTTAAAATCTGACGTAGACTTAGCTATGTCTTTTTCATTCTGAGAAGCCCTAGACCTTAAGGCCCCTTTCTTTGCCTCAAACTCTTGTTGCTCTAAAAATATCTTCTTCTGAAAATTTATCTCATCTTCAGCTTCCTTTTCCAAAAATTCAAACTCAGCCTGTGCTTCTCGCTCTCTCCTTTCGTCATTTCTTATATTTTCGTTCGCTATTTGTTCTTGTAATTTAGCGTCAGCTAATTGATTTCTTTCATTGGCTGTCTTTTCAAGCTCATCAAGTCCGGATTGCTCGGCGACCCTTATGGCCTCTAAGCCTTTTGCTTTTCTTAGGTCTTCCTCGGCTTTGATTCTCTTTCTTACCGTTATTATTCCTAGCTCAGCCTCTATTCTCTCTTTAAGTAGTTCACCTGTTTTTTCTTTAGAAAAACCAAGATCAAATTCCTGAAGTCTTTTTATGTCACTAAGAACCATGAATTGTTGTTCAAGAGATCTGTTCTGTATATCGGTCTCTTTAGCTTTCTGTATTGCATCAAATTTATTTTGAGACTCGAACAATACGCTAACGCCAGCAAGTACGCTATTGAATGCCTCCTGAGCACTTTTAACTACGCCTAGTTGTGTTACATATGATTCAGCGTTATTTGTAAGTATAGTCCATGTTTGAGAAGATGTTTTTTCAATTGTCTGGAACTCTTCATTTATTGCTATTGTCTGATCTTGAATCGCTCCAATTATCTTTGCTGTAGTTAGTTCACCCTGAGTGCCTAACTCACGTAAAGCGCCAACACTTACGCCTAGACCATCCGCTATTAATCTGGCGACTCTCGGTACTTGTTCTAAAACAGACCTAAGTTCATCACCCCTTAAAGCTCCCGATGCTAAACCCTGTGATAGCTGAATAATTGACGCTTCAGCCTCTTGGGCGCTCGCTCCGCTTATTATAATAGCTTTGTTTAATGTTTCGGTAGCGTCAATTACTTTCTGATCTGTTAAAAATAATTGCTCTGTAGCTCTGTCAAGTCTAGCGTATAAAGTTACCGTAGCTGCAAATGATTGTCTAGTTTCATTTGCTGTTTCTAATAATTTTCGTTGTACAGAGTCAAGATTGCCACCCTCGTCAATTACTAGCCTCATTTGAGACCTTAGTAAACTGTATTGATCGGTGAGTTTTATGACTCCGGTTCCCAGCTTAATTGTACCGGCTATCGCACCCGCTATACCAACAGTAGCAAGAAGATTAAGTGACTTTGTAGCCTCTTTAGATCCTTTTGATATCTTATTAGTTGCCTCTTCACCAGACTTTCCAAGTTGCTTAAGTGATGTTACAGCGCCCTTACTATCGACCTCAATTTCAATTCCAATTTTCTTAGCCATTTGCAACTCTATTTATTTTGGCACTAAATGCCGCGTTATCTTCTGTATCTGTCTTTTTTAATTCATCAATAAGACCGACATAATAATTTATTAAGCCGAAGTAATCAAAAAGAACTTTTGGTTGATCAAGGGGTGAGCCGCTGAAGGGTAGTAAGTTTTTATATTGATATGAGTCATACAAATACCTTAACGTTCTAAGTTCACCTTGGTAGTAATGGCTAGGGCATCTCTTAGGGTGCACCCGACCTTTACCCTTACATTTGCGACACTTCTTATCTTTACAGCATGGAATATACCATTTTTTTTGTTTGGTATTAACCCCCACACACCCCCATTCATTGGTTGATATGCAAGTGTGTGAAGTGCCACCTATTATAGAGGCTAATACCTTTACTTTTCCACTTCAATAGTTTCATTTATAGATACTATCTTGTTGGCTATCTCTTTAATCACATCCCATGATGGGGTAAACTTCCCGTCTACATCAGAAACCGATACAATACCTAATTTACAGATACCTATATCATATTTCTCACTATCAAGTGATATGAATTTCTTAGTCTTCTTATGGAGAGTTGAGCAGTCAAGAAACAGCTGTCTAAACTTTCCGTGTTCTTCAAAATCAAACACTTTAAGAGTATAAGTCTTCTTATCGTAAGCCGACTTATACTCTATATTCATACTTTTCGGTGGCACTAATTCGAACATATTTTATCCTTTAAATACAAACAATCTCAAGCTCTTCGTCGTCCTGACCGGTGAGCTTAAATTGTAGTTCTTGTTTCATGAATCCATCTTGATCTGATGGTGTAGCGTTTTCAATTTTAGAAGTAGGAGCGAAGAACCAAAACGTGTTTCCTTGTTCTTGACCATATCGCCATTCAAGAGATACACTATCACTATCTAACCAATCGAGTGTAAAATCCGCATCGGCATTTGATGGCGTATCTATTCTTATTGTCTGAGTTGGTACACGTCCAGTTACTACAAAGCCCTCAACTCCACCAGCGTTATTTGCATCTCTGCGAGCGGGCCTGTTAATTGCCAAATCAGTAGTATTTGTTGAATCTACAACGGGAACAAAGCTTACACTCTGATTAACATAAGTTAGCCTACCGTCTTGGAACAATGGAGGTATAGTTTCATCACGAACAATAGTACTCATTGAGCCATCACGCAACCATTGAGGTATGCCGGTATCTTCATAGATAACGCCTGATATCTCATAGTTAAGCTTAGGTATTCCGCTATCATCAGCAGTGATCGTAAGTGTAGGTACAGCGTTGTACATTTTAGAAATGAGTCCATCTTCTTCAGCCTGACAACTTAAGCGCTCACAAAGATCTGAATTAAATTTGTAAGACCACCCGTAATCGGTCTCAACGCCTGTAGCAGTTGCACTACCTGATATAGACCCTGTAATAGTCTCAGAGGTAAACCCGGGGGTTGTAACTGCAACTATAACAACAGAATCAGTAACAGTAGTAGGTACAACAACACGACCAACACCAGTAGCGCCACTTACAATCTCATTATGTACAAACGGAGCGGCAATAGCACTTACAGGAATGGCTTCAAGCTTTGTAGGAGTTAATTGAACGGACTCTAATAAATCATTAAAATACGGGGTAGTTGTACCGTCAGTATAGTCATCACCATACATTTCTGATACGCCCGTCATAGTTCCAATCTTCAAGACTACTAAATCAGCTTCAGTAGTATAAGACGATTTGAGAATGTCTCTCGCAACAACCTCGGGAGTCAATTGAGCGACAAACCCAGCGTCAAGCCTGTAATCATCTGTTGTTGCCGGCTGATCAAATACATTGGCCGACTGCTTTTTGATCAATAGATTTTTTATTCTGGTTCTTTTTGCTGTACAGGACATAATGTTTTCCTCATTGTTATTAATTAATTTAGGCTAAACGCCTCTAAATAAATTGCCAGTGGTTGTATTTGTTGCTGTACCGGCGTCTATTTTGCTTCTCGCATAGGCCGCCAATGTCTCGAAATCAGCTTGATTCCATGTTGTGCCACCGGCCGCACCGGCCGTTAAGGCGTGACAATAAAAAACCAATAGGCTTTTTTCTGCAACAGCTTCGTCTATTGCGGCAGTTGCCTGAGCTATACTAGTTGTATTTCTAAGATTCATAGACCTAAGTAAATACGGTTCAGCGGTAGGCCATTGATTAGTATACGCATCATTGTCACCAGTGTAACGAGAACAAAGGCAATAGTTGCTTATTAGGTCATTAATAGCATTATATTCTTGATAGCTCTTTCCTTCTGGATATATGAAAGTATCCCAGTTGTAAAGCCCGTTAGCTTGCATTACATCAACACACGAAAAGAAATCCGTTTTAAGCTCTTCTAGGCTTGTAGCACTTGCCCAGCCTGAAGGCGCGCCCCCGTGGTTCGCTATAGACCAACCGTGTTTTTGTGCGTATTCATACCACTCTTTAGTTGGGTCACTACCATCTAATTTTGACCCGATAAAACCGACCTCACCAATAAGACCGTATTTGCTCATCGTAGGTAGTTCGTTATCAACTAACGATGCATTACCATCGTCCCACTGAAATACAATCTGAGCCTTTTCCAACTCGCTCTCATAAAATACAATCTGGTCAAATGTTGCATTTGGTGGTGACCCTATTCCTGTTCTGCTTAATAATTGAATCTCGATAGCGTTTATTGCGGAAAAATTAGGGGTTCCAACTGTGGTAATATTGTTCGTTACGCCAGTGGCAAAACTTGCTTCAACATAACAAAAGTTATCACTATTTTGTGAGTTCCAGTACATCCTTCTGGTTACATTAATATCTACATAATCAGTAGGTGACGAATAAAGTCTTATAACTAGACCGTTACCAGTGTTATCAAATGCGCCAACATTACTCAACTTTGACCTGAGTCTTACAACTCTTTTAGTTGATAAGTCGATAGTGGATGAAAGTGTTTTTTTAATAGTTGCCGCGGGGTCATCCACTACAGCTGTTAGTTTTATAGAGCCAAATCCAGCGAAACTATCAGTAGGTATCGTGTTTGATATTGCCGATCCACTAGCACCAAGTTCCCATTCATCTGGTAGTGCACCTAGAGCTTCATCAAAATTAGATAAAAGTAATTTTTCCTTAGGCTCTGGTGAGATGTGCTGTTTAGCCCTAACCTTCGGGTATTCTATATTATCCAAGGAAACGTTTGATAGCTTAGATGCGTCATCGTCAGTATAGTCATTCTCAGACAATTCTTTTCCGGCAACCTTATCTACCTTTAAGTCAAATTCTGTTTGCTGTGTATCAGAAATAGGCTTATTTACATCGCTAGTATTATCAACCTGATCAAGCCCAACGTCATTACTATCAAGAACAACAGCGCCTGTCTTCCCCGCAACGCTAGTTACAGAGGCCGCAGAGTGATCATAGGCTAATGAATTCCAAGCTGTGACACCATCGCCAATCTTTCTCTTTACTTCAGTAGTATTAAGCCCATCGGTTTCAATCCCTAATTCGCCTTGAGCTAAAATAGGGTTTGCACTTGTCCAGCTTGCCGCTGTATCTCTTCTAAGTTGTATCTTATTTGCCATTACGCAAAGCCTCCATCAATGGTAAGCTCTGGGTCGAATATTTCCGAAGCATCGCCGCCGTCTATTATACTTTCAAATGTTGGGTCAGAATCGCCACCATCAATATTACCTATGTAGCCTACAAAAACCTCACACTCTCTATATTTGATGGTAGTATTTATATTTATACCACCATAAACTTCTGAATGATCATTAGTATTTGCAAGCTGTGCAATGTAACTGTCTATCATAATCCAATCACACCAATCGTTAGTATTTCGATTTTTGTAAACTAGATTCTTAATCTTTCTTAATTCTACATCACCATCTTGTTCTAGATTTTCACGTCCAGTATTCAAGATTACATTTAAGTCTATTCCAGCTTTTTCAATAAGGAAGCTCAAAGGGCTACCCTCGTTGTCAATCTCTTCTATCTGTCTACCTAAACAGATAATAGGGAATTTACTTGAATCTAATCTCGTAATTTTTTGTGCGTCAAACTCTTGTATATCATAAATGGTATAACCACCCGTAGTAAACAGGTCTTTCATTATGTCCATTACTTGATATAAACTAGGCATTAAGCACGCCCAAAATGACCGATACAAGGCGAATCAGTACCTTTGTCAGTATCATAAAATGCGTTTTCATCTAATTGTGATAGCCACTTATCATGACATTCTTTTGCGTTCTTTAATTTTGATCTATACTTATCGACTAAAATCTCTTGAGTCTCATATGGTGCTCTTGCATCATCAATAAGGTTTCTAAATACGAGCATTTCCACATAACAAACTAGAATCTTTTTAACTTGATATATTGGCGGGGTTACTAAGGTAATATCTGTTGGGTCAATTGCAAAATCACGTAACAATTTACCGTAATATTGATCACCCTCGTACAGGTAAACGTTATCACCTGACACTACCCAATCATCACCATCTTTTTTAACGGCATCCTTCGAGTCGATATCAGTAAAATCAATAGGTTGTAGTATAGTTGCCATTAAATAAGATCCTGTATTTGCTCGGTTAGGTCTTCGGTGTACTGCTTCTTAAATACTTCTTTGTTCTTATCCCATGCACGCTGTATAAAAGGATTGCCCTTATACCCGGGGTGTCTTACTTCTTTAGCAAAGATTCTAGTGCTTCCAATAACAAATGAAAGAGCACCGGTATCTTTAGGTCTGATTATATGAGGCTTTGAACCTTCATACAATGGCTCTATGTATGGTATGTCTTTCTTATCAACAAATATGGATGATCTAAGTCCTTTTGTAACCGCTTGAGTTGCGTTAACTGTTGCGCCTGTAGGGTTCTTAAATCTTGCATTCTTTGTAGCGTAACTCGCTAAACTCTCAGTGGAATTTGCAAGTGAATTACTCGCCGCTCTTGCGAGAAGCGATTTGTCTTGAAGGGTATTGACAAGACGTTCTAATTCTGACAAATCAACGCTGGGCATCTTATTCGCTCTCAGCTTCTTTTGATTCTATATCTTTTACTTTAACCTTTCTAGTTCTTTTCTTAGGCGCTTCATAACCTTTAATATTAGGGCAGTCTTCAGCGCTCTTTTCTTCACCCTGAAAACGATCATCAATTATCTTAGCTTTTGCTTTGATTGAATCAGCCTTAACATCGACATCATAATGCTTGTGTATAGGGAATTTTAAATACCAAATTTTCATATATACCTTTAGAAAAAAGCCCTCCCCCAAGGAGATAAGAGAGAGGGCTATTTATTATGATTGGTCTGCGATAAGAATTACACCACCGGTGTGTTTGTCATTACTTACGTATTTATCCCAGTTTGTACCGGTTGCAAGTTCTGCATCAGTAGGCGATTTGCCTCCGTTTGTCACGTCCCATGCATAACCTTTAACATTTACGCCAAAAGTATAGTCAGTGTGAGAGATAAGTTCCGCACGCTCTTTAGTAACATCCTCGCCCATTGTATTAACAATGTCAGAG
>Ga0255048_10001854_pt1 | contig 14116 bp, 17 predicted proteins | sample JV7_2_2_MG_FD_183619 | JGI IMG/M metagenome (GOLD analysis project Ga0255048, IMG submission 183619) | Seawater microbial communities from Jervis Inlet, British Columbia, Canada - JV7_2_2 | ecosystem: Environmental > Aquatic > Marine > Inlet | place: Canada: British Columbia | collected 2016-10-06
CTCCGAAGCGCAGGCGTCTATCCAGATGGCGTCTCTATCGGCGACGCAACCGATAAGGCGACGTGGCGTGTGCAGCCAGAGTCGATGATGGGGGCGGCGGCACCCGTCTTTGTGGCCTTCGACACGGACTCGGCAAACACGGCGCAGCAGTGGTATGTCGTCCGCGCGGAGCGCGACGGGCTGCTCACAGTCTGCGACTGGACGCAAGCCACAGACTCCCCGCTCTCTGACGCGGATGCGCTTGCGTGGCGAACGTATCGCACCGCCCTTCGGCAGGTGCCGCAAGTGCAGGCAGACCCCTACGCGATTGTCTGGCCGACGCCGCCCTTTGTCATAGCCCCGTTGCCCTATTAAGACCATGTCTGACATCCTGACAAGAGATGAGTTCCTGGCCCACTTCGTGCCGGTCCGTGACCGCATGGAAGAACTGGTGGTGTTGCAGCGAGCCGCGAATGGCCGCGCAGCCAAGGTCGAGGCAAGGCTCGCGGTGCTGGAGGACCGCAGCCCACATCGAGCGAGCCTCATCGCGGGAGGCGCGTCAGCGGCGGCGGTTGGGGGTCTTGCCGCCGCCGCTAAATTACTCGGCTTTTTCCCATGAGCCGCGCCCTGGACGACCTCGCGGAGCCGTTCCGCCCGGTCGCCTTTGAGCTACTCGCGCGATGCGTGGAGGCTGGCATCCCGGTCCTCGTCGTCGATACGCTCCGCACGGACGCGGAGCAAGCTATCAACCTCGCGAAGAAAGTCTCATGGGTTGTCAGGAGCCGCCATCAAGACGGCGTCGCCATCGACATCGTGCCTTACTCCGTCTTTGACGCGCATGGCGCTGACAAGCTCCTGTGGGACGCCAGTGACCCCATCTGGCAGAAAGTCGGTGCCATAGGGGAGTCGCTGGGGCTGCGCTGGGGCGGTCGATGGAAGCAGATGGACATGGGTCACTTCGAGTTGGCCGCACCGTCGGTGAGCGGCACGCCGGTATGACTGGGAGGGGGCACTATGGCTGAATTTGAAGGTGGAGACCTCCCGCACGGCTCCATTAAGCCGTACGATGACAATGAGATCGCCATCGCGTCAAATATCGATGACCCGCCAAAGCTCCGGCTCGCCACGCTAAACAAACTAGGCGGTGCGGTGTCGTGGAACCGGCTCCGGCCAGATGGTCGCCACGTTGAGGGCGTCCTGCTGCAAGGCAAGGAGAGCGAAGTCCAAGCAAGCGCGGCGGAGATGACGCTGCATCTGAGCGACGGCGGCGAGGACGATGCCTCAATGCGAGCGGTTTTTACACTCCGGCACGATCAGGTCACGTTCCATGTGCCAGTGTCGGCTCCGAGTGCTGCGGCGCAGAGCCGGTTCTTCAGTGGGAACGGGGCGTTTGTATGGAACTACCAGGACGACGGCCATCAGGTGCAATACGCCACGATGGGCACCAGTGATGAGTCGCAATGGGTAGCGGTCTGGTCAAGCTGGCACGGCGACCTGATGCCGCGACCGTGGCCGACGGTAACGACCACTGAGACGTTTCACCTTCCGTCTCCAGATGCGACGGGGTTTCCACACTAGGCGTCTGTAGGTATCTGTATGGGTAATAGACAGGACTCACCTATTTCAGTGACGGGGTTGCGGGGACGTGATGGCTCAACGGCCTCGACCTTGGCGATCCCTCCTCAAAAGGCGCTAGAGATGCTTAACGTCGATCTCTATCGCAGCCAGTTCGCCCATAAGCGGAATGGTGCGAGTACGGTTTTTGACTTGACGAGCAGTGAGGGATTTACGGGTGTCCTCTCGTCGTTAATTCGCTATGTGCCTGGAGCGGACCCCACTGCCGCCTCGTTATGGGCTGTGGATAATGCGTCCACGCCAGTCATTCAATACCTAACGGGCGGCACCGCATGGACGACGCCCACGATGAAAGACAACATCGCAACAGCCCCGCAGGATGTCATTGGGGCCACCTTAAACGGGACGTTATTCCTCGCGTTTGACTCGACGGTTAATCGTCTGCATATCTGGGATCCCGTGGACGCGTCACAGTCCGGTGGTATCACCGTGCGGCGCACCGGCCTCGCCACCCCAGTCGCTCCCACTGTGGCGAATACGGGGTCTGGTAGTTATGCCGCTACCGCGCGGTCGTATGTGGTGTGCTATGCCGTCATGGACGGCGCAACGGAGCGGCGCCTCTCAGAGTTGTCGCCGTCGGTGTCCTTTACACCCAGTGGGTCTGGGACCGCCGCACGGGTGACGAAACCGGCAGCGATCAACGAAGGCGAAACGCACTGGATGGTCTTTGGGTCACTGGATGGCAACATCTACGAAAAGCTCGCTGAAATCGCCGTGGGGACAACCATCTATGACGATTCAGCCGCTCCAGCCGATTACACGGGTGACGCGCCGCCGTTAGTCGGAACGCATACCAACTGGACGAGCGTAAAGTATCTGCTCTCGACGGGGAATCAGTTGCTGGGTGCGGGTTCGTGGGAATCTGGGGGTAAGAATAACCGCGTCTGGTATTCCGCGTTCGTGGGGCAGACCGGAATCGGCGACACGGAGTCGGTCCCGCAGACGACCGCTGTGTCAAATTACGTAGATCTCGATGAGAACGATGGGGGCGTGATTACGGGACTCGGTGGCCCACTCGATGGTCGCCCAATCGTCTTTAAGCGCAATCAGGTTTGGCGACTGATCCCAACAGGCTTAGACAACCCTGTCTATCAGCCGCGATCCTTGTTCATTGGCAGCGGGATCGGCTGTATTCGCCATCAGACGATTGTTAACGCGGAAGACCAGAGCGGTGCGCCTGCTGTCTATTGGCTCAGTGACACCGGCCCCTATCGTCTCGGCGCAGATGGTCCGCAATCAATGGTCGATGACATCCAAGACTTGTGGGATACCGTCAACTTTGGGGCGACCTCCGTCGTGGCGCACGGTGTGTATCATCGCGATCTGAGGCAGATCTGGTGGTGGGTGGCGACGGGATCGAGCAATGACCCAGACACGAAAATCGTCTTCGATATCAAGTTAGGGCGCGTCTATGAGGGTGGCCGAATGCAGGATGGCTGGGTTAAGCACACTGGCCTGTCTGCCGCCGCGCGCTGTTCCGTCATGTTTTCCAATACGCTCGCCTCGGCAATGTCGCGTGACGTGAAGCCCTACATAGGCTACACGACGGGGTCTGTGCTGGCGAAGTGTGATAGCACCGCCGTTAACGATATTGGCACGGCGTTTCAGGCGTATGTGGAGCTACCGGATCGGCATTACGCTGGCCTCCACAGGCGCTGTGTCTTAGGGAAACCGATCATCCTCGGTAGTGCTGGGTCGCAGAGTTTACAGGTGACGTATACCGCCGACTATGGGGCCGTGTCGGGTCGGTCGGCCTCGGTGTCGATGGCGGCGGGTGGAAGTGAAACTCGGGCACTCCGTGTCGTCGAGGGCGTAGAATATGGTGATGCGGCGGCGTCGGTCAAGATTCGTATTGGAGATGCCTCGGCCAGCACGGCAGTCTGGACCGTGGACGCGCTAGTGGTGCCGGTAGAACCAGCCGAGGATGTGAGCCAGTGAAGCTCGGTATCAACAATATAACGGAACTCCCGTGGGGGACGCGAACGGCGATGGAAAGCATGGAAGTCGCCATTCAGTCTGGGTGGGGTATCCAGCACGATGGGGACGGCACCCACACCAAGATTACGGGCACCTCCTTGGCGGTGACAGGCACACTTGATTGCGTGGGGCATCGTGTGGGAGGGCCGTCGCGGATTGCGTCATCGGGTGGGTTGACCGCCGCAGGGTTGACTGGGTCCGTCAATAACTATGCACCCAAAGACACATCGACCGTGCGAAGTAGCCAAGAGGCGGTGGTGCTGAGAATCTCCAGTAATGGTGCCTACAATATCACCGGATTAGTTGCGCCAGTCGCTGGTGACTTTGCCATGACGGACTTCGCTCGGCTCATGCTCTTCAATGGCGGCAACAACACATTAACGCTCGTACACAACAGTTCGTCGTCGATTGCACTCAATCGGTTTAGCTGCCCAGGCGGGGCAAATCTCGCCATACGATCAGCGGCATCGGTGTGGTTGCTATATCACCCAGGCTTAGGGAATTGGATCGTAGAAGGGATCTAGGAGACATCATGGCATCTATGTATAACACGGGCGGTGGGAACCCATTCGATTTTGATATTGGCGAGGAAACGCGTCGTGCCCAGGAAAGAGCGCGGCGTGATCCGCGTCATCCCAGTAATGTAAAAGTAAAACCTCCTCCTCCTCCCCCAAGTCGTCCACCGTTTGACATTCCCGACGATTTTCCACGGCTACCACGCGACGAATACCCCGTCCCACACCCCGGCCCTAATCAGCCGAAACCAGACTATGAAGATCTCCCAGAACAAACTTTTGATGACGCCGAGATACAGACGTTTGGGCAAGGTCAAGTGGGGGATCTACAGACGTTTGGGCAAGGTCAGGGTGGGAATCCTTATACCGGTGCCACATCCCATGGAACCCAGGGGACCGATGGTGTCATGGATCGGTACAGGGGCATTGAGGCTTTGACTCCAGCGCAGGAGGCGGAGCGCGCGGCGTATGTCGCCCAGAACCCTGGTGATTATCGTCGCGCAGCGTCGGCGATTGGGGTTCGAAATGTGCCGTATCCCACAGACGCCGCCGGGAACGAACTTGGGGCGCCTCCCAATTCACGATGGGACAGCGCGCGCGGACGTTGGGTGTCTAAGCCAGAAGGCGGATGGTTAACCGCCAGGGAGGATCGCGGCGGCGACCCAGAGCCCAAGGACGAAGCTCGGTATAGGTCCGACGGATCGTACGAAAACCCTTTCGGATCAGAAGAGGGGATTCAGTCACCGACCGATGCTGGCGTCCATGCCATGATCGAGCGCGACAAGGGCGACTGGTTAAATAATCTGAGGACACATGCCTGGGGATTCAGAAACTCTGGAGAGGGGTCTAATTGGGAAGCGGTAGCCCAGGATGAGTTAAATGGGGCTATCCGGCAGATGCAGTATGCCGCCAATGCCGGGACAGACCCACAGAGATGGCTCAATGAAGCCAAAGAGCGAATCACCAGACGAATCCAAGCTGACAATTCAGGCGATGACGCTGGCAACGTGAATGGGGGGAGGCAGATAGGACGGCTCTCGCCGATTTCGGCATCGGGCGGTGGACCCACGTCCACGCTGGACGCAGGCTTGGCGCAGATGCTCCAGCAACGTGGCGAGTCTTCGGAATCGCAGCAGCAGTCAATACGCGACATCCTGATGGAGCAACTGGGACGAGCGACTAGCCCTATCGATATGAGTTCAGATGCCATGCGAACGCAGCTAGATCCACAACGGGTGGCCTTGCAGCGGTCAGCGGAGCGCCAACGATCACAGATGGCGGCACGGCTGGCACAGGAAGGGCTTCTGGATTCAGGCACGTTTGATACGGGCCTCAGTGGGATCGAGCAGCAGCGTGGCGAGTCTGAGGCGTCGATGACCGGTCAGGTGGTTGGGCGCGAATTAGAGTCGCGTCGTACGCAGGTCATGAACTTGCTGAACATGGCGCTGCGAAGCGGCGATGCGGAATCGGCTCGGGTGTTGTCGGGTCAGTTGCAGATGCTTGATATGCAGCTTCGGAAGGAATTGACGCTGTCCGGTCAGCAGATAACCCGTGACCAGAACCTTGCTGGGAACAACCTGCAATTACAGGCGCTCATGAATCAGTTGGCGATTTCGCAGTTGCCGTATGAGCGAGTCAATCTCGGCACACGCCAGTATTAGGTCAGGGAGACGATCATGGGATTCTGGAGCAAGCTCGGAAAGATCGCGTCAATCGCGGCCCCAATCATTGCCGCGCCCTTTACCGGCGGCGCGTCACTCGCCGCTGGCGGATTCAAAAGCGCATTGCTCGGTGCTGGGATGGGGGCGCTTAAGAGACTAGGTGATGGGAGACTTGGGGATATCGGCACTACGGCCAGCGGCGCGGCGCAGGGATCTGCGGAGCAGCGACGGCAAGAAGCTGATGCGCTGACGAGGCGCTACGCGCAGTCGTTACAGGGCGCGCGGGACCAATCGTCCGCAGACCTCAAGGCGGCAGAGTTTACGCGTGGGGAGGACTCACGGGCCTTTGAGAGGGCGTTAATTGCGAATCAAATGGAACGCGGCCCCCTCACGATGGGTGCCCAAATACCCGGCGCGTTCACGCCCACTGCCCCGTCATCTCAGAATGCGCCCGGTGCAGCGAATGCCGCCCTTCTGGCGCAACTCGCGCCATTGCAGCGTATTGATGCCCCGACCTATAGGCTCCCAATGGCCCCAGGCGTCAATGCTCAGGGCATCCCGCTCGACTTAGTGCAGGGCCGTGGTGAGAAGTCCCTGGGTGGCCTTGGCCTCACCTCCAAGTTACTCAGTTCAGCACTGGGGGGATCCGGCACGGGCGCCCCCACGCCGGACGGTCTACCCGCGAGCTTTGACCAAGCTCCGGCCAGCCCTGACTGGAAGAGTATTACGGGATGGGATGGTACGGAGAATATCCCGCTGCCTCCGCCCGATATACGGGAACCCTTTGACCAAGCTCCGGCCAGTATTGACTGGTCGAGTATTTTGGGGGGTGGTGGTAATGACTCTATGCCACTGCTTCCGACGGCGACCTCGGCATCCGTGACACCACCATCGACTCTTGACACCACGAACGCCCCCATCCCCACGTATTCTGAGGGTTTTCCGACGGACTGGCAAAATAAATCACGGCCCCAGATTAAGGATGCTGGGGCGAGGTTCATGATGCAGCCGCAGGTTACTCAGCCTCCTCTGGATAAGTTGTATGGGGAGATGAGAGGTCGAAGTTTATTGGATGATATGCCGAATCTTCTCCCTTCACAAAAGCGCGCGTTGGAAGGATCTCAGCAGACAGCTAATATCTTGGCTGCGGCGGCGTCGGTGATTCCGGCGGTGGTATTAGCGGCCCCGGTAGCTTTTGGCGCTGGGGGGGCATCACTAAGTCTTACGCAACTTCTCCAAGGAGGTGCTATAAGCGTCCCAAGCCTGAGACTTACGGTTGAAGGTGCAAAGGGCGTTGCAGAGCTTATCCAACGTAACGTTCTTAGGCCGGGGATGCCAGTCTACCAGCAAGCGGTCCAGTTGCTGAAGAATTTCTCACAAGGAGTCCGCTAATGGCGTTTGGATTTGCAGGTGCAGCGGCTGGGGCCGCAGAGTCACTCGATACGCTATTGGCGAAGCGACGGGCCGAAGCCCTCGCGCAGCAGGAACTGGAGCAGCGCCGCGTAACTGAGGCGCGGATGCGTGAGGTAGCGGATGCCCAGATGGCTGAGATAGATGCCAATAGAGCAGAGCGTGAGCATCAGACGGGACGAAAGGAAGCCCTTGAACGCTTGGCCCTTGTTCCGGTAGGCGGGATCGTCCCTCAACCAGCAGTCGATGCCGCGAATCAGTATGGACTAGGTGGGCATCTAAGGGATGAGATGATAACACCATCAGGTCCGCGACTACCTGGAGGCTCCAACGAGAACTGGGAACCATATTCGACTGGTGTAGTTCGCCGCATTCCAACTGAAACAGAAAGGCTTCTAGAAGCACAGATAGCACGGGAGAGGAGGATAAGCGATAGAGCAGAAGGAAGAGCGGACGATAGGACAAGGATGAGTCTTGCAGGACAATACGCAAGGTCCATGATGCAGATTTCAGCGCAGGACGCTAGGGCCGCGTTTGATCGGGTTCCACCGGGCGTACAGGATTACCTCGGACAGTTCGTGGGAAGCACACGGCCTGGAGTAGGGAAAAAATACTGGGATAGCGAGAGAGGAGTAGAACGTCCTTATACCAATGCCGAGGCGTGGTCTGAGATTCAGGCGACATTCCCCAAGCTGAGAGCCGACCACCCAAACTTGAGTCAGGAAGCGGTGAGAAAACTACTTGACCTTATACTCCCGCCACCAGAGACAGCGTCAGGTGGGATAGACCTGAGTGGGTTGGGCGGTGGTGGTGGTGCGCCTGGTGATTTCGGCATCACCCCAGTCAAAGACTAGTAAAACATCGGATGCCTCAAACATACAGAATCGACGCCACCGGAAGAGAATATCGGTGGAATAAACCGACGCCACCCACGGCAGCGGACTTCCGCAGGATGAAGGCATTAGATGCCGCGCGAGGGCCGGAGAAGTCGTTCCTCGATTCCGCGATCCCAACAGCCTTACGCATCGGTGGGGCCGTTGGCGGTGGAATTGCTGGCACCCTTGCCGCACCTGGGCCAGGAACTCTGGCCGGTGGAGCCGCTGGTAGTGCGCTCGGGGAGCTTCTCGCGCAGAAGTATGAGGGGAGGCCGCTCAACCTAACGCAAATCGGTGTGCAGGGTGCATTGGGTGCGCTTCCCGTCGGTAGGGCGGCTGGTACCCTCGGTAGGATTGCGCTCAAGCGCGCTGGCGTCGGGGCGGCGCAGGGTGCCGTCGGTGCGGCGGCGACCGAGAGCGCCGAGACAGGGAAGCTGCCGTCTCTGGGGACCATCGGGACTGGCGCGCTGTACGGCACCGTATTGGGTGGCACCCTCGGCGCGGCTGAAGGCCGTGCGTTACGGCGGTTGGGTAAGCTGACCCCGGTGGAGGCCACCCCGCCGGTTACTCCACCGGTTGCTCCACCGGTTGCTCGACAGACCACTCGACCGGTTGCCACGCCGCCCATCGTAGATTCCCCTGTGGTCACACCACCAGTGCGTAGAGGCACCGGGTCACGACTGGGACGGACCGAAGCGTGGCGGAAGCAGGATGTGGAGAGGGCGAATCGAGTTATTGATAATACAAATCTGACCCCTGACGAAAAGGCGACGACTCGGGAACTGTTCCGTGAGAAGGATTATTTCCAATCCAAACTCGGACCCGTGCCACTCGCTAGAATTCAAACGATAGCCGACGACATAATCGCAGAGGGCAAAGTACAGCCCAAACCACTGAGCATCGCGGCCCCAGTGGAGGCGCAGGCGAGGATGGCATACGGGGCTGTGGAGGATACTCGTCGTGCCGTCGAGAAGAAGTTGGCGGCTAATCCCGGTATCAAGTCAGTGGCGCAGCTAAGTGATACGGACAAGGCGGACTTACTCTCGACCAGTAATGCCATGTTCGTTAAGTATGCTGTGGCACGGGAAAATATATCTGAAGTAGCGCGGACGATGCGTAATCATCAGAAGATGCTGTCTGTGATGAGAGATCCAGATGGACGGTTTCTCCAAGATGCGGTGAAGGCTGGAGCTACGAGATTAGACGCACTCGATAAGATGATGACGTTACCTAAAGCATTGGATAGGTATCGGTTCATCCGAGATTTAGCGAAGCCTACGAAACAGGACTGGTGGAAGTGGTACTACCTAAGCAGCCTGCTCTCCTCACCGCGCACACAGCTAGTTAATGCCATCAGCACCGCTACGAAGACGGGCCTTGATGTCACCGCACCATTCTTCCAGGCCAACCCCGTGGCGGGGGCCAAGGAGGGAATGGCGAGTGTGGCTGGGGCTATGCACGGGATCCGAGAAGGCTGGGGGAAAATGGCGTTCATGTTCCAGAACGGATATTCGGTGGAACATGCGATTCGCAACGTTGACCTCCCGGTAGAGATCTCCATACGCGGTAGTCGCACGTTGCCCAACGTGATCGGACGAGCCATGCAGACCAGCGATGAGTTCTTCCGCAATATCGCCGCCGAGTCTGCCGCGTATCGGTGGGCCTATACGACTGCCAAGAAGGCTGGGCACCCATACGGGTCGAAGGCGTTCAACAACGCCGTGGCCGACACACTCTCGAATCGTCCCGTTGCGCTTATTGCGGAGATGGAGGAGGCGGGTCGCTTGGGGACCTTCCGGCAGAAGGGTGGTAAAGGACTCCGCGTTATAAAGCGCGGAAGGGCAGTGCTTGATGAGTACGGGGCTGCATTTGGCGATGAAGTCGAGAGGCTTGCCGGGAGTGTACTCTCACCGAGACTTAGTCGCGTACTAGGCACTGTCGCCTCAGTGCCTATCGGCTCATTCATCGCACCGTTCGTGCAGACACCTGCGAATCTTATTCGCGCGGGTCTTGCTTATTCACCAGTAGGCGCACTGAGGGGTATCGTGACTGGTGACAAGCGTTTGTTACAGCAAGGCATTTCTGGAACAATAGCGACGATGGGTTTAGCGCTCATCGCGAACGACGACAAGCTAACCGGTGCGGCACCATCCGACCCCAAAGAGCGCGATCAGTGGTATGCCGAGGGGAAGCTGCCTAATTCGATTAAGATTGGTGGTTCGTGGTTTAGCTACGAAGCGACACCGTTTGTGCTACAGCTTGGTGTCATCGCGAGTGCGTATGAGGCCCACAGGAGGCTTCGCGCCGAGGGCGGCAAGATGGACGCTATCGCATCTACGCAGATGGTTGGTGAGGTTATGGGGCGTCTCGGTAAGTCACTCCTTCAACCAGGGTATCTCTCGGGTGTCATGAGTTTGCAGAAAGCCGTCATGGAACCAGAGCGACACGGTGGGAGTTGGGCCGGAAGGGCGGCGTCCTCCCTTGTGCCTGCGTCCTCCCTACTACGTGCCACGACTCGCGTGGTTGATCCGACCATACGAGAGGCGAAGACGCTGCCAGAGTATTTGCAGAAGGGGATCCCCGGCCTCTCATCTAGGTTGCCTCCGCAGTTGGATTATGAGGGCGAGGACATCACGAAGCCCGGTGGCTGGATTAACCGTTCGCTGAACCCAATGACGAGATCCAAAGAGACGAAGGATCCACTCCGACTGGCGCTTCGGGAGTCTGGGGGACGCCTCTCTCGTCCAGTCGGCCAACTGGGTCGCTTGTCACTAACACGCGAAGAACAGAAGAACGTCGAGCGCCGCGTGGGTCGCACACAGGCGGCAATACTGCGGCGGCTCGTCGCGCTACCCGGCTTCGCAGCGTTACCGAAGGCAGCACAGTTGGATGCGCTCGCTAAAGTCGGCGCTCAAGCACGGAAGGCGGCACGGGATAGCATCGACAAACAACCAATCGTAGATCGATTGATCGAGGAGTTGAAACAAGAGAACCAGCGCGATCCAGACCCAGCCCGAAGTAAGAGTCGGATGGATGAGTTTCTCGCGTCATTGCCGAAGACGCGCTAACACGAAAGCACCGTGAACCCGTTTCGTTTAATCAAGATCTACCGACGAGCATCCACGCTCTTCGGACTTCTGGAGGACGCACGAATGACGAAAGCACTATGGAAATCAAAAACGTTCTGGTTTCAGGTCTTGTCGGCTGCTGCCGCGCTTAGTGGCGTGGTCCCGATCCCGGCAGAGATCCTGGCTGTTGTGGTCGGTTGCATTAACGTCGGACTCAGACTCGTCACCGACGAGCCAGTCAGCGTTACTTAGCGTCCAGCCGCTTTCTTATTGCGCTGCCGCTCGGCCTGTGTGGCGGAGAGACGGGCGCGGCGCTCTATGCTTTTGCGGTGGAAGTCCGCGAGGTTATCGTCGGCGCGTGGTGCGCGGCTGCGCGGCTGCGGACCTGGTGTCGGTGGCCTATGGCGCCAGAGTCTCGCCCGTATACGAGATACCTGCTCCTCGAAAATCTGATCAAGGGATTTTGGGGACTCACTCACCGACGTGTCTTGTTGCGGAGACGGACGGCCCACGCGATGAGCGCCTCAACAATCGCCGCCGCTATTACGAGGGCGGCGAGCGTCGTCCACGTCCAGTGGGGGCGCCCAGGAAAGATCTCAGGACTCATCGTCCCCTCTTGGCCCGACGGTAGACCCATACGATCTCGTAGCCCACCTTCGCAGCCAGGAGTTGGCTCACACTTTTCCTGCCAGAGAGGATGTAGCTCAAACTGCCCTTGCTGACCCCGATTTGTCTCTCGTATGCGGACTGTCCACGCTCGGCTATGCGCTGTCGTATCGTGTCGAGGACAGCGGAGACACCCTCAGTTTTCGGTGGTGGCTGCGGCATCGCTCCCCTTCCCGTCGATCCGACCACAGAGATCCACGAAGTCCCCGTAGCGGATCACGACTAAGCCCTCAGTGTCACGCTGGCGTGGCCGCTTCAGCACCAGCACTCCGATCCTCCCGTGCGGAGCCGCGTCCCCTACGATACCGAGTAGCCAACTCCAGAGCCACTGCGGGAGGCTCTTCCTGAGCTTCACCTGAACATGGAATACCGGCGTGACCACGTCGGCTCCATCTCTATCCACGCCGGTCACGGGGATCCGCTGACCTCCCAGGTCCGCAGCCACGCGACGTTCCGCACCCTTCCAGGTGGCGCGCGCGGTCACCGGCAGACCTCTTCGAGCGTCTGGAGCCGACCGCGCAGGATGTCCACTTGATGAGAAAATGAGGCGACGGTTTGACGCGCCGCGCCTTCCACGCTAGACCGCGTCGTCCACGCGCCCGTGAGGCACCCGGTGGAGAAAATCGAGCAAGCGCATATCACGACGAGCGTCACTCGCACTGTGCCCTCCATGCATAGCCGCAGACCGCGCAGAAGAATGTCGTGACGCTGCCAGTCTGGATCGTTTCGACCAGACGATCCTCACAACATTTGGGGCAGCGCACGTCAGGCGTCACGGCGTGGCCTCATGATGATGAGCGCCGATGGGAACGGCGCGGTCCCTGCGCCGTCGCCGAACTTTAAGCGCCCCTTGATGTATCGGATCTCGACACCGGGTCTAGGCTGGTGCAGGTCTACGTCCCAGACCGTCTCATGCCACCACCGCGTGTCCGTACGACTCGGCACAAGGCAGACGACTGTGCAGCCCCTGCCTACCTCCTCTGCGGCCTTGGCGAGGAATTGCCGGCATTGTGAATAGGGCGGGTTGAGAAACACAGACAGGCCGTAGGTATACCAATCCTCGTCCAGAGAGTTGTGGTGGAAATAGTCGTCGCACTTGGCGTTCTCGCATGACGCGGCGGCGTCTAGGTCGAAGCCGAACTCGGCGTTTAATGCCTCAAAGAGATCCTGCGGAGTACTCCACTCGTCCGACTGCTTAGAAAAGATCGCAGTGAACTCGCTCATCGGATACGCTCAGGGCGCTCAAGGAAGGTCGAGGCCGCGCACTGAGACCGGCCATCACATGCCGGGAGTGTGATCCCCCGATGGATGGCCCCCTCATGGGGGCACTCCCACGCGCGGTAGTCGGGTTGGAGACCCGGCTTCTGGGCGGTCCTCGGTGCGGCAGTGGATCTATTCAGCCACCCGACCAGGAATCGTGGCATCCCGCGTGGCGTTTTGAGGGGGTGGCAGAGTAGCCACGCGTGGGCCTTCCGACACTCCCCTGCCACGTCCACGCCAGGATAGGCCTCGATCCATGCGTCCATCTGTGTCGCCGTCAGCGTCCACCCAGACGCCGGTCGTGCCGTCGGAAATGTTAACCACACTACGTCACCCATTATGCGCCCTCATTTAAGACACGTCCCCCGCGTCCTCTCTCCCTCGGCTCACTCCCTCCCTCAAGCAGGTTGTCCCCTCGATGTCCCCTGGCACCGGAATCTTGTCCGGTTCAGAGCCATCTGCCGTCGGTCGGTCACGTCGCGTCGGTCGATAGATCGTTGCAGTCCGACGGCGCTGGTTGACACGCGCGTCGTGTCCCCGCAGCCCCGGTCGTGGGCACCCCACGCCGCCGTCCTGGCAGTCCCGTTCAGACGGCTGTTCCGCTCCGTCATTCACGACTGCTCGTAATAACCTTGTCGGGAGTGCTGAAATTTGGCAGAATAGCGGGAGTCCGCATCCGCTGCCAAAACAGCCGTTGCCTGACTAGGGGCGCCGAGGTCGCACAGACGAACTCGGCGTCCCACTATTATTCCTCGACAGCCGCCTCCGGTGTCAAGCTAAAACGGTATTCCGAGACCGTCTGCCCGTCCGACGTAGACCACTGCCTGTTATCGATGTGCATACCGAGTCGGCGGCAGTCGCTCACGCGTGAGCGCCACGCATAGCACCCGCCGACGGCAGCGAGGTGCATCCCGTTCACCCAGACGCCGGGGCGGGACATGAAATACTGCGCCACGTCGTCGGTGTAGCTCACCGCCGCACCGGCCAGTGCCAGCACGGCCCGTGATATTCCACGCGTGACACTAGGTGATGCTGCTGAACCCACCGTTCAGACACAAAGCCAAGCGTGG
>Ga0255048_10001856_pt1 | contig 14114 bp, 12 predicted proteins | sample JV7_2_2_MG_FD_183619 | JGI IMG/M metagenome (GOLD analysis project Ga0255048, IMG submission 183619) | Seawater microbial communities from Jervis Inlet, British Columbia, Canada - JV7_2_2 | ecosystem: Environmental > Aquatic > Marine > Inlet | place: Canada: British Columbia | collected 2016-10-06
CGTCGGTAGACGGCGTCTGAGATCCGTCGCTTCAATGCCCGGATCGCTTCCTTCGATGTTTTGCCTTCGGCGATCTTCTTGTCGTAATAGATGCGGCCGTTGGTGTCGTGTCGCAGCTGGGTGACAGGGTCAACGTCCAGAATCTCGGAATGAACCGACTCGAACGGCTACTGACACCTGCGGAACTCGCAACGTACCTGGGCGTGCCCATTGCGACCCTCTATGTATGGAGGCATCGGCGACTGGGGCCTCCCAGTTTCAAAGCGGGTAGGCACCTTCGGTATCGGCTCCGCGACGTCGAGCAATGGATCAACAACCGCGTAGAGACCGTCCACTATGACTCCTTTCGTCGAGGCGAGTGATCACCAACTCGAGATCTTCCCATCTCGGCGGTCAGTCTTCGGGCATACTCAGTGGTGTAGAGACGAGTCGATGCCGAGAGGAGAACCATGGCACGCGAGGCGATTGATCGGCGCGAGAACGGTCGGTACCGCGCACGCTACGAGGGGCCAGATCTCCGTTGGCACAGCCGAACCTTCGACCGCAAGGCCGATGCCAAGCGATGGCTGACCGAACAGCTGGCGACATCGAACCAGGGCCGGTGGGTTGATCCCAACGCCGGTCAAGTCGACTTCGCCCACTACTCCGCAGGATGGCTCAGCGGCAAGACCCGGATCAAGGAAAAGACTCGTGCTGGATACCAGTCACTACTCGAGTCGCGCATTCTTCCGACATTCGGACGCGCTCGCCTCGTGACCATAAGCCGTCCGATGGTTGGATCCTGGGTACGTGAAATGGCAGAGGAAGAGCTATCTCCTTCACGCATCCGTCAGGCGCACCAATGTCTCGCCGCAATTCTAGAGCAGGCAGTCGACGACGGATTGATCGGACGCAACCCAGCCCGCCGCGTTGAGCTTCCGCGACTCATCCAACCCGACCACCGGTATCTCACGGCTGACCAGGTCACCGTGCTAGCCGATGCAATGCCATGCTTCGAGCATCAGACAATGGTCTACGTCCTCGCATACGGCGGCCTTCGTTGGGGAGAACTGGCCGCGCTACGAAGGGGCCGCGTAGACGTGCTGCGCCGTCGACTCGCCATCAAGGAATCAATCGTCGAGATTTCAGGTTTCCTGTCCTTCGGAACGCCGAAGACGTACCAGACTCGGACTGTGCATCTTCCTGCGTTTGTGGCCGCGATGGTTGGGCACCACCTTGAGAATGTGGCGGACGATCCGACGGCGTTGGTGTTCACAGCACCCAAAGGTGGGCCGCTTCGCTACTCGAATACTCGTCGCGGAATGTGGGATCCTGCCCGTTCTCGCGCCAGTGAGGACCTCCATGACATCACTCCGCACGACCTGCGGCACACCTGTGCATCTCTGATGAGGGCTGTCGGCGCTGACGTGAAGGCGATCCAACAGCAGCTAGGTCATCAGACCGCGACCGTCACGTTGAACACCTACACGCACCTGTTCGAGGGCGATCTCGACGAGGTGATGGACCGTCTAGACGGTTATTCCGCGACCGAAACGCGTCCTGAGCGCGTCCTGGGCGAAGTAGTCGAGTTCCCACCTCGTACAGAAACCCTTGGTACATAAGGGTTTTCTCGGCTCCGGGGGTGGGACTTGAACCCACGACAAACGGATTAACAGTCCGCTGCTCTGCCAACTGAGCTACCCCGGAAGGTGTTCAACACACTGGTGAACGGGCCAGAGGTTACCAGCGCCGAGAGTCAACTCCCCTCCCCCACGTAGGTGGTTCCGGTGTGCAACAATCGTCGTATGAAGTTCCGAATCGGCCTCCTGATAGGCCTCATCATTGGCTTTCTCGCCGGGGCGAGGGCAGGCAGGGATCGCTACGAACAGATCGTCGCCGCACTCAACAAGGCCCGATCGAACGAGCAGGTACGCGACGCAACAGCCATTGCCGAAGAGAAGACCCGCAAGCCGCGCGCCGCGGCGGGCAGGGGTCTGGTGTCCGTTGCCGACTCAGTGAGGGCGAAGGCCTCTCGCTGATCAACCGCTCTCGAGATATCCGTCGAGCTGCTTTGCGCGAGCTGGCTGTCTGAGCTTTGCAAGGGCCTTGTTCTCGATCTGACGAATCCGCTCCCGCGTTACCTCAAAGTGATTGCCCACCTCTTCAAGCGTTCTCACTCGGCCGTCGTCGAGACCGAACCGCATGATGAGCACCTCACGCTCGCGGTCGCTCAACGCCTCCAACGCCAACGACAGATACTCCTGGAGAAGCCTGAACGCAGCTTCCTCGACAGGAACATCGGCGCCCAAGTCCGGTACGACGTCACCAATGGTTGCATCGTCCTGATCACCAATCGGAGTTTCGAGCGACAACGGGTCCAGAGCAATGCGCCGCAGCTCAGTCACCTTTGACGACTCCATGTCGAGTTCGGCAGCGATCTCTCCGATTGTCGGCTCTCGGCCGAGATCCTGATGGAGGACACGCTGCACCATGGCGAGCTTGTTGATCGTCTCAACCATGTGGACCGGAACCCTGATCGTTCGTGCCTGGTCGGCCAGCGCACGGGTCACGGCCTGACGAATCCACCAGGTTGCATACGTCGAGAACTTGAAGCCTTTGCGGTAGTCGAACTTCTCGACTGCGCGGATAAGGCCCAAGTTGCCCTCCTGGATCAAGTCGAGCAGGCCCATCCCCCGTCCCACGTACTTCTTCGCAATAGAGACGACAAGACGCAGGTTCGACTCAACCACTCGCTTCCGTGCTTTGTCGGCCTTGCGCGATTGTCGCTCAAGGATGACGCGCTCTGCCGTCGTGTAGGTCGCATCCGAGTCCAGTCGCTCTTCAGCTTTGACACCGGCTTCAACCTGCATCGAGAGCTCGACCTCTTGCTGGGTTGTGAGCAGCGGATACCGGCCGATCTCCTGGAGGTACATCCTCACGGGGTCGGACACGTGCACGAGCTCATCGTTTGTCATCGCGGTATCGAACAGCGCGTCCTCGGACTCCTCACGAACGTCCATGCCGGCTTCCATGATCTGCTGCGTCACACGCTCGAACGAATCAGCAGGCGCCTGCGCGTCCTCGAGCTCCTGTTGGATCTCACCGACCATGATGAAGCCGCGCTGACGACAGCGGTCGCTCAACAGCTCGATCACTTCGGCAACTGCATCACTCATTCGACAGCTCTCTTCGTTCGCTTCTCTTGCTCCAACGCTACCAAGCGGTTGAGCAATTCCGAATACCCCTGTTCATCGGCGTCGCGATCGACGGTCTGGAGCCTTCTCGCAATGGACGAGATCTCCTCATCGATACGGAAGACCTCGAGCTTTGCTGCGAGCTCCACCGGATCACCGACAGGACGGGCATCTACCGCAAGACGGCGCAACACTTCCGCTTGCGTCGAATCATCCGAGCCGATCGCTGCTCCCAGATCAGGTGTGTCCCCTGGCCCGAGATCCTCAATGATCGACTGAACCGTCGGAAGTGCTGCGGATGTCTCCGGGTCCGTGAACATCACGTCGGAGATTTCGACCGATTTCAATCGCTCGTCGTTCGCGAGCATTGTACGCAGCAGCTCACGTTCGATCTTGTACGAGGCGGTGTGTTCGATAGTGGCTAGCGCGTCGCCGGCGTGTGAGCTGTCGCTCCGTGACGAGCTCGACCGCCGCCGGGCTTCGGAGATGGCCTGCTCGACGAATCTCAACTCCACACCGGTCTTTCGCGAGACGCCGTTTGCGTATTCGTGACGGGTAATGGCGTCTGGATGGAGACCGATGACCGCCGCTGCAGACTTGACGGCCTTCGCCCTTGCCTCGGGTTCGTCAAGGTCGAATCGGCCGAGTTCCGAATCGATCCGGACCTGGAGAAGCGGAATCGACTCCTCGACGGCTGCTCGCAATGCATCTGCGTTCCCGTCGGCAACCACATCAGCCGGGTCTTTCCCCTCCGGCAGCAAGGCGACGCGCAGGTCCAGGTCACCGGGTACGGATCGCTCGAAGCCTCTCAGGGCCGCTCCGACACCTGCCTCGTCCGCGTCGAACGCAAGAACGACTCGCTCTGAGAACCTGCGCAGCAGGTCGAGATGATCCTCACCAAGCGCTGTTCCGCACGTCGCCACAGCGACAGGCATGTCTGCCCTGTGCATCGCTATCACATCCGTATATCCCTCGACAACAACCGCGGTGTCCCGCCGCACGATGTCCGACTTCGCCCAGTTGAGGCCATACAGCAACCTTGACTTGTGGTAGATCGGGGTTTCGGGAGTGTTGAGATACTTGGGGCCGTCCCCATCGAGGACGCGAGCGCCGAATCCGACAGGGTCGCCGCGCAGATCAAAGATGGGGAACATCACGCGGCCGCGGAAGCGATCCACCACGCCGCCTTTTCGAGTTCCGCTGGCGAGTCCGGCCTTCTGCATCGTGTCGTCTCGGATGCCTCTGTCTCTCAGATGACGCACGAGTTCTTCCCAACCCTCAGGCGAGTATCCGAGCTGGAATTGATCAACCACTTCACCGTCGTATCCCCTCGAGCGAAGATAACTCCGAGCAGATCCGGCGTCCGGTCCCATCTTGAGCCGCTCCACATAGAACTCGACGGCGATTGACGTTGCCTCTACGAGACGTTCACGATGGCTGCGGCGCTTGGCCGCTTCAGGGTCGATCGTGAGAGTCACGCCAGCACGTCGAGCAAGCAGCTCAAGGGCGCCCGTGAAATCCACCGTCTGGGTTTCCTCTACCCACTTGAAGACGTCGCCACTCTTGCCGCATCCAAAGCAGTGGTAGAGGCCACGAGAGCCGTCGATGGATAATGATGGTGTCTTCTCGGAGTGAAATGGGCACACGGCCATCGTGGAGCGACCAGAACGCTTCACCTTCGTTACCTCCGCGGCGAGCTCCACCAGATCGGTTTTCTCGCGAACGAGGTCAATGTCATCCCTTGAGTAGGCCACAGCGCGACGATACAGCCATCGCGCGAGAAGGGCACCGCTGCTGCGGTGCCCTTGTGCGCTCTTTGGAGGAGATCTTGAGAGGTCCTACTTCTTGGCCTTCTGCGTCAGCATCACCTCTGCGGCGAATACTCGCGCCCTGACCAACTGAATGGCGGTATCGGGATGCATATCTGTTCCTGTTCTTCGAGCTGTCTCCGTGGACAACGCTGCATAGTCTATATACATTCCCGTCGTTTCGTGTAATATTCACGCCAATGGACGAACTTGACCGTAGAATCATCACAATTCTGACCGAAGACGGACGGACCCCTTACAGCCGGATCGCTGAAGACTGCGGGGTTGCGACCACCACCGTGCATCAAAGGGTGAAGCGGCTCACCGACAAGGGCGTCATCATCGGCACAAGAGTCCGGGTCGATTGGGAATCCGTCGGGCTACCGGTGACGGCAGTCGTATCACTCGAGACCCCAAGCAGTGAGCCACTTGCTGACATCGCTGAGCAACTCAGGGCGATTCCATTCGTACAGAACTGCTTCGCAGTCACAGGCGAGTTCGACCTTCTCATGACGGTGCGAGCCCGATCCTCGGAACACCTCGGCGGACTCCTCGAAGAGATCCGTGGCCACGCACCCGGCCGCAGTCGCACGCTCGTCGTGCTCTCAACCTACTTCGAAGGCCGCGTCCCCCCGGTCTGAATAGTGGCTGCCGGACGAAGTCCGTCCAAGGACCGCGACAAGCGTTCCCGTTCTGAGGGCCACAGTGCACATATTTGTGCAGCTGAACCCAGGGTTACCGATTCAGGGGCTAGTTGGGGAGGCGAGTGGAGAGGTACGAGACGAGACTGTCGATGGGGATGCGGTCCTGGGCCATCGTGTCGCGGTCGCGAACTGTCACCTGGTTGTCGTCGAGGGAGTCGAAGTCGACCGTCACACAAAATGGCGTGCCGATCTCATCCTGTCTGCGATAGCGACGACCAATCGACTGGGTGACGTCGACCTCGATCTGCCACTTGTCCCTCAACAAGCCAGCGACCTTCTGAGTCGTTTCCACGAGGTCAGGCTTCTTTGACAGTGGCAACACGGCAACCTTGATCGGCGCGAGCCTCGGATCGAGTTTCAGCACGGTACGCGTCTCTCCCCCGACCTCCTCCTCTGTGTAGGCATCGATGAGGAACGCAAACGTCGTTCGAGTCGCACCCCCGGCGGGCTCAATCACATACGGGACGATCCGTTCGTTCGCTTCCTGATCGAAGTATGTGAGATCCTCGCCTGAGCGTTCGATGTGCGCCTTGAGGTCGAAATCGGTCCGGTTGGCGACACCCTCCAGTTCGTCCCATCCCCACGGGAAGAGATACTCAACGTCATAGGTACCAGCCGCGTAGTGGGCGAGTTCATCCTGCTCGTGTTCGCGAAGCCGCAGGTTCTCAGGCGTCATGCCGAGGTCCAGGTACCAGTTGTGGCGAATGTCCAGCCACTCTTGGAATGCATCGTCAGCGTCGTCTGGATGGACGAAGTACTCCATCTCCATCTGCTCGAACTCGCGGGTGCGGAACACGAACTGACCAGGAGTGATCTCGTTACGGAACGACTTGCCGATTTGGGCGATGCCAAACGGCAGCTTCATCCTTGCGGTGCGGCGCACGTTCTCGAAGTTGATGAAGATTCCCTGGGCGGTCTCTGGGCGCAGATACACCGCGTTGTCTGCAGACTCGACGGGACCCATGTGGGTCTTGAACATGAGGTTGAACTCTTTGGGTTCTGTGAACGCGCCCGACTTGCCACACGTTGGGCACTGGTCAGGATTATCGAGCTTGTCCAATCGATGCCTGCTGTTGCAGTTGGTGCACTCGACAAGAGGATCAGAAAATGAAGAGAGATGGCCGCTTGCCTCCCAGACCTGTGGCGACTGAAGCACGGCTGAATCGATACCGACGATGTCGTCACGGAGCCGCACCATCGAGCGCCACCACTGCTCCTTGACGTTGCGAAGGAGTTCTGTACCAAGGGGGCCGTAGTCGTACGCAGACCGCAACCCGCCATAGATCTCTGACGATTGGAAGACGAACCCGCGCTTCTTTGCGAGGTTGACGATCGTGTCGAAATCGGCTGGCATCACGGAATCCTGGTTCTCTGGGGTGTCGGTGCTGAGATGCTACCGGGGAGGGTCGCCGAACGATTCATCAACGGCTCCGCCGAATCTGCGATCCCTGTCCTGGTACTCCGCGATACAGCGCGCAAGCTCGTCCCTGTCGAAGTCAGGCCACAGCACAGGGGTGAACACATACTCGCTGTAGGCGGCCTCCCACAACAGGAAATTCGACGTTCGCTGTTCCCCACTCGTGCGGATGATGAGATCCGGATCGGGCATGTCGGGTATATAGAGATGATCCTTCATCGTCTCGTCGTCAATCTCGCCAGGGCGCAGCTCGCCGGCAAGCAAGTCCGCTGCCACACGCCGGACCGCATCGATGATCTCCCTGCGGCCGCCGTAGTTGAACGCAAAGACCATCGTCATCGTTGTGTTGTCTTCGGTGAGTTCCTCTGCGGATCGGATTCGATCACGCAGCTCCTGGGGCACACGGTCGTCATCAACATCGCCCATGAAGATGACGCGCACGCCGAGGTCATTGAGCTCATCGCGGCGTCTCTCGAGCAGATCAACGTTGAACTGCATGAGGAACGAAACCTCGTACTCGTCCCTGTTCCAGTTCTCGGTTGAAAACGTGTAGACCGTCAGCCACTCGATGCCGAGTTCGAGGGCACCGTGCACGACATCGAACAACGCTGGCTCACCCGCAGCATGGCCCTGTGTACGGTGCAGCTCCCTCTGGTTCGCCCACCGGCCGTTGCCATCCATGATGATCCCAACATGCGAAGGGATTCTCCCCCGATCAACATCCACGGTGATTCTGTCAGCCATCGAGCATCACCAGGCTCTCGAGTTGCCGTTCAAGGTGGTACTCCATGAACCGTTTCGTGACACCGAGTGCCTCGCGCGACATCGAGTTGTCGGCATCGGGAAGCGTATGGAACTCGGATGCCGCCACGGCTGCCATGTAGGGAACCAACCCATCGCGCAGTGCATATGCACCGGGTGTTCGGCAGCTGTCACACAGCGATCCACCCGCCGCAAAACTGAACCGACGAAGACCGACGTCCGTCCCGCATCCAGCGCACGAGTCAAGCGCAGGCGCCACTCCGATCACGTCTGCTGCCTTCAGCAGGAAAGATGTGACGAGGTCCGGGTGCGGGTCGCGATGGTCAAGCACGGTGAGACCACGCTGCAACAACAGGAACATCCGCAGGGAGGGCTCGTCCTCCTGAACAACTGCATCCACGACCTCGACCATCGTCGACGCCGCGAGAACCCTGTCGAGGTGGTTCCGCAGCTCCCCGAAGGCGTTGATGGTCGATACCTGGGTGATGGTGTCGAGGTTCTTGCCCTCGTACAGCACAACATCAACGTGCGTGAAGGGTTCGAGCCTTCCACCGAATCGGCTCTTTGTCTTGCGCACACCCTTGGCGACCGTGCGAAGCTTGCCGTGGTTCGGGCTGATGAGCACGACCACGCGATGCGAATCCCCAAACGGGTAGCCACGAAGCACGATGCCCTGGTCACTGCGAATTGCCATATCGGACAACGGTAGACGCTCGCCCGCGGGGAGATGACCTTTGGCTAGAAACCGAGGCGGTCGAGGAGATCGTCCTTGGATTGCCAGTCCTTTTCTACCTTCACGTTGAGATCCAGATACACCTTCGTGCCGAAGAGTTTCTCGAGATCGACGCGGGCGTCGGTGCCAACGTCACGAACAAGTCGTCCGCCCTTGCCGATCACCATCCCCTTCTGGGACTCCCTCTCGACGCACGCCGTTGCGTCGATGTGGACCACACCATTGTCCTTCGTCTCAAGATCGTTGATCACAACGGCAAGCGAGTGCGGGAGTTCATCGCGTAGACGGCCGAGGTACTTCTCCCTGATCAGTTCTGCCGCGAGAAGCTGGTCGGGTTGGTCAGATCGGGCGTCGGGAGGGAAAAAGAACGGGCCGGGTTCGCACAAACCCACGAGCTCAGAGATGAGTGGCTCCATGCCGTCAGACTTCAGCGCCGAAATCGGGACATACGCGTGGAAGTCCCACTCGCCTGCCTCCGCGAGATGCACAAGGATGTTCTCGTTGGAGGCACGATCGATCTTGTTGACCGCCACAACAACAGGCGCACCGGATTCCTTCAGTCGCCCCACGATCCTGCGGTCGCCTGGGCCGATCGGTTTCGTGGCATCGACGACGAACAAGGCAACATCAGCTTCCGCGAGTGAGCCATACACAAGGGTATTGAGACGCTCACCAAGCGCTGTTCGCGGTTTGTGGATACCCGGCGTGTCAACGAGCACAAGCTGCGTGTTCTCGTCTTCGAGGGTCACGATCCCCCTGATCGTGTTGCGCGTGGTCTGGGGGCGCGACGATGTGATCGCGACCTTCTCGCCAACAAGCGCATTCACCAGTGTCGACTTCCCAACATTCGGTCGGCCAACGATCGAGACGAAGCCTGATCGTGTCTCTGAATGGGTCACGGGCGGCTCACCTTGACCTTCGCAACCCGTCTTCCCTGGACAGACTGCGCGGTGAACACGAGGCCGTCATGATCGAACGCCTCGCCCTCTTCGGGGACTCGGCCGGCAAGCTCAAGAACCAAACCACCAACCGTATCCCATTCGTCTGACGGAAGTTCGATACCAACCAACTCGGCAAGGTCGTCAACGTCAAGGCGAGCATCAACCAGCCAAGCACCATCGACCTCAACGATCATCGGCTCCTCTTCGTCGTACTCGTCAACAATCTCTCCGACGATCTCCTCAATGAGATCCTCAATTGTGACAAGGCCGGCAGTTCCACCGAATTCATCGATCACGATCGCCATGTGTTGCTGGTTCGCCTGCATCTCCCTCAGAAGCTCTGAGATCGGCTTCGTCTCAGGAATGAAGTACGCGTCGTGCATGATCTTGCCAACCGACCGGGCGGGGGCTTCTTGGTCGAACAGTTCGAGAAGGTCCCTGCCATAGACAACTCCGACAACGTGGTCGACGCTGTCGCCAGTGACGGGGATCCGCGACCGTCCGCTCTCAAGTACAAGGTCAACAGCGTCGTCCGTCGAGGCGGTACCGCCAAGCGTCACCATGTCTGTGCGCGGCACCATCACTTCGCGCACGATCGTGTCCGTGAATTCAAGGATCGACATGATCAGTTCGCGCTCTTCCGCGTCGGACTGGTCTTCGTGTGCTTCCTCATCGTCCGGGTCGGCGATCAGATCGCCCGCAGCAGTGCCAACGGATACAGCGATGGCGAGTGGCGAAGCGAGCCGATAGGCAAGCGAGCGTGGACGATTGCGTCCGACCCACCGAGGAATCACATCCACGATGAGCAGGAGACCGATCGTCATCGCAACGAGCGCTATTCCAAGCTCGACGCCAGATAGCGTGTCAGTGATCGCCCACGTGAGCGGTATCACCGCGAGAACGATCAACGCCGTCGCGGTCGTGCCCAATGCCGGTTGAATCTCGGCTCGGTCCTCAAGGAGCTGGGCGACCTTTTCTGCACCTGGCCTGTCGTGGTCGTTTGCGTCTCTGAGGGCGTCGGCGCGAGGTGTCCGCACGAGGCTCGCTCCCCCTGCGCGCAGAACCGCAGCTATTGCAATGAGTATCAACGCAACGATCCAGCCGACGACGATCATCGTCGCTTCATTCCAACCGTTGCCATATGTTGTGCTTCTCTTGTTTCCATTGCCTCTGCTTCGGCCTCAGTTTGGTGGTCCCAACCCAAGATGTGCAACACGCCGTGGGTGACCATCAGATGCAGCTCCGTGCCGAACGGTACGCCATATTCGTCCGCGTGAGCTCCGACGATCTCCTCACAGATGAAGATGTCGCCGAGATCCATGGGTGGTCCATTCAGACTCCGCACCGGAGGGCTCCCGGGAGACGCATCCTCGATGGGGAAGGAGAGGACATCGGTTGGCCCCTCCTTTGACATGTGCTCAAGGTTGAGTTGCGCGATCGAATCGCTGTCGAGGAACTTGACCGACAGTGTCGAATCGTCAGAGACAGCCTCTCGATTGAGGATCGAAACCGCGAATCGTGCGAGTGCGGCCTCATCGACGTCTGATCGGCTTGCGCCCGAAATCTCTACGTTCATGACCCCTCAACGGGAGCGACAGCAGGGAAGTCCGGATACTCAACCCGTGCGTGGTAGTAGGCGCACAGCGCCGCAACGACCTCATGCTTGATCGTGGTCAACTCGCCGAATGTGAGTGAGGACTCGTCGAATTGGCCATCGTCGAGCTTCTCCGAGACGATCGAGTCGACGAGCTTGGACAAGCCCTCCTCAGTCGGTTGCTCGTTCTGGGCATATGCCCTGGCGGCGGCCTCTGTCGCGTCGGCGATCATCACGATCGCCATCTCTTTGCGCGTTGGCTTCTCGCCGTGGTGCCTGAACAGCTCTGGATCGACATCTGAGTCTTCCGTGAGCGCCTTGTGGTAGAAGTACCGCATGATGCTCGTGCCGTGGTGCATCCGTATGCCGTTGGAGACTTCCTCAGGAATCCGATACTGATTCGCGAGCGCCAGTCCCTCGGTCACATGACCGCGGATGATCTCAGCCGATTCAATCGGAGGCAGCTCGTCGTGTGGGTTGTAGCCAAGCTGGTTCTCTACGAAGTACTGGGGGTTCTCCGTCTTGCCGAGGTCGTGATACCACGCTGCGGCCTGCGCCAGAAGCGGGTCTGCATCGATCGAGCGCGCAGCCTTGCCAGCGATTGAACCTACGAGCATCGAGTGATTGAACGTACCGGGTGCCTGTTCTTCAAGGAGCTGAAGAGCTGGGTGGTTGCGGTCGAGGAGATCCAGCAGCGACATCGAAGTCGTGACGCCGAAGAGACTCTCGAGGAACGACACGAGACCTTGGCCGATGAAGCCACCAATGACGGCGCCTACGAGGGCCCACGCTCCGGCCTGGAGTGAACCAAGCGCCGTGTGTTCTGGGATGAATAGGTATTCGAGGCCAGCGGCAACCGGTGCCGCAACCGCGGCTGATCCGAGGACGGAGAGGCGCAGCTGTGCCCGCGTGGACACGCTCGAAACGAACGCCACCGGAATCGCGACTGCGATACCGGCGTAGACAGTGAACGCAATGTCGCCCGTCGAGATCGCGGTGAATCCGGCCATCGGAATCGCCATCAGTAACGCAGTCCGTTGGTCAAAGAGAATCGAAGCCATCACGCCTATGGCCACTGCGGGGATGATGTATCCAACTGCGTGATCGGAACCGGACACGATCTCTGGGATTCGTGACGCAGCGGCGGCGAGCGTAAGGATGATGCCGATAAGGGCAACGCGTCGTGGGCGGTCGAAGTTCTTTGGGGCGATTCTCTCAAGGAGAAACGCCGTGATGAGGATGCTGATGATCCCGAAGAGGATCAGCGCAGAGAGCGGAACGTTCGAGCTGACCTCCGGCTCATAGAGCCCTAGCTCAGTGATGGCTGTGATCTGGACGGTCGTGAGTGGCTCGCCCTTGTCAGCGATTGGGTCACCGAAGCGGTATGTGGTCGTCTGAACTGCCACGGCGTCGCGAGCGGCTTGTTGCCGGACGGCCCACTCGACGTCGTCGACAGACTCGTTCTCCAGTATGCGGCGTGCCACAAGCCCGCCCATCGCTTCTCTGGTCAGTTCAACATCATCTGCGGAGAGACCAGCGATTGTGATCGGCGGGATTGTCAGCGGATTCCGATACTTGGCCACGACCTGGTCAAGGTCATCCTCACGGATGCCTTCATCCAACTCATCTTTGGCCCAACCGAGCGTTGTCGCCTGCATCTCGGGGAACACCGACTCCTCGCCATCTGCGACTCGGTCGATGTCGTTCTCGTGGAGGTCGACGAACAGCGTCACCGTTCGGACATCGAGCACAGGGTTTGATGTCAGAAGGGCCTCTATCTGCGTCTGGCCATCGATACGTGGCCGCTCCTCAGATGGCGCTTCGGTGGTCGTTGTCGTCGTGTCACTCGCAGTTGTTGAGGTCGCACCGATCACGTACTGGACGACACCAAGAATGGATCCTTCAGGCACACTCTTGCCGGGATCGGTCAGCTGGAGAGCGATCGTGCCATCGGATTCTTCATCGGGCGGCTCGATCATGCGAACGACAGCGATGGTCATGTTGGCGGCAGTCGCCGCCGTCTCAGCTTCTCCCAGTGTCATCCCGACGACGTCCGGTACCGCTGTCTCTGCAATCTCTGGCGCTGGACCGAATGCACCATCCGATAGCTCGCTGTAGAACACGTTGATCGCCGTGAAGACGCTCTGATTCCTGTCCGGGTCCCGCGAGAACGGTGCAGGCACGTTGTTGGCTGCAACCGTACGCGCTTCCTCAGTCTTGTCGGGATCATCGATCTCGCTCGTCGTCGCATTCGCAACGAACTTCTCGGGTGAGGGCTGCCCCACTTCGATCCCTTCGGGAACCTGTGCTGGAGCCTCATACCCGAATCCGAGAATGATCGATACGGCAAGCAACGTCGCAATCAGCACGCCGATGTTGACCCACCGTTTGTTCTCAATCACCCAGTCGCTCATGAGCGATCCTTGCGTTGGGCCTCGTAATTGGCATACGCCTGGACGATGGCTGCAACGATTCGGTGCCGAACCACATCATCGCCGGTCAACTCAACGAATCCGGCGCCATCGACACCGTGAAGGACACTGCGGATGACCTTCAATCCTGAAGGCCGACCGTCGCCGAGATCCATCTGTGTGATATCGCCAGTGATCACCATCTTCGAGTTGAAACCGAGGCGTGTGAGAAACATCTTCATCTGTTCAGGCGTCGTGTTCTGAGCCTCGTCGAGGACAATGAATGCATCATTGAGCGTGCGACCGCGCATGTACGCAAGCGGAGCGATCTCGATCGTTCCCTGCTCCATGAGCCTGCCTGTCTGCTCAGGACCGAGCATCTCGTACAAAGCGTCGTACAGAGGACGCAGGTATGGGTCTACCTTTGCAGCGAGATCGCCAGGGAGGAATCCAAGGCGCTCGCCAGCTTCGACGGCAGGCCGTGACAGGATGATTCGCCTGACTGCGCCATTGAGAAGTGTTTCCACGGCAGCGGCCATGGCGAGATATGTCTTGCCCGTACCCGCTGGAC
>Ga0255048_10001857_pt1 | contig 14107 bp, 14 predicted proteins | sample JV7_2_2_MG_FD_183619 | JGI IMG/M metagenome (GOLD analysis project Ga0255048, IMG submission 183619) | Seawater microbial communities from Jervis Inlet, British Columbia, Canada - JV7_2_2 | ecosystem: Environmental > Aquatic > Marine > Inlet | place: Canada: British Columbia | collected 2016-10-06
GCTCTGCCAGTTCGGATGTATGTTCTTCCCTGATCGAGTCAAGGCGTATAGCGAGGCCCGTCGCGTGCTCAGACCAGGAGGGACTTTCGTCTACAGCATGTGGGACCGGATCGAGGAGAACGACTTCGCCAATGTCGTGACGACGGCACTTGCCGGAATGCACCCAAACAACCCGCCTCGCTTCCTTTCCCGGACGCCCCACGGCCACTATGACACCGGCGTGTATGTCAAGGAACTCGTTGCCGCAGGGTTCAGCGACATCAGTGTCGAGCCGTTGGATGCCGTCAGCTCGGCGAGCAGCTCGGTGATACCTGCGGTTGCATACTGTCAAGGCACGCCGCTACGAAACGAGATCGAGGATCTCGATCCCGGGGGGTTGGGTCGAGCAACCGACCACGCCGCAGGAACCCTCGCCTCACGCTTCGGCGAAGGTCGCATTCGGGCCTTTGTCATCACGGTCCGCTGAGATCTTGGGTGCGTCCGCGTAGTATCTGACGGTGCGCCGCTCGTATCGTCCAACGACTCTCGCTGTAGGAGCCTTGGCGGTGTTCGCCGTGATGTTCATCGCCGGCGGTGCGGCGGGTTGGTGGACAGCCGCTGAGAACGAGCAGGCCATAGGCGAGGTATCGCGCTGGTGTGAGCGGGTGAGTGGTGGCATCTTGCGCGAGCCGATGAACACCCTTGGCAACCTCGGGTTCGTCGTCGCAGGTCTGGCGATGTTCCTTGTTCTTGCGCGTGACACCAACCAGGCGAGGCCAAGGACAAACCGGTTCATCGGCAACCAGCCGATTGCGCTCCTCTACGCAACGGCAGCTCTCTTTCTTGGTCCCGGTTCGATGGTCATGCACGGGAGTCACACGTTCTTCGGAGCATGGATCGACAACGTTTCCATGGTGGCCTACATCCTCATACCGTGGCTGTTGAATCTCACGGTTCTCGGACGTTGGAGGGACAGGACGTTCTTCGTCGTGTACGGCGCCGTGTTGGCGGCATATGCCGGCGCGTATTGGATGTTCGGGTCTGATATCGGGATCGGACTGGACCTTTTCGGCCTTTCGATCGCGCTGTGGATCACTTCAGAAGTGGTATACCGGTTCTGGTCGCAGCGGCTGCGGTTGGCATCCGGTCTTGTCGGATTCGGCGTTGCCATTGTGTTCGGGATCACACCGATGGTGATGCTCGACGACATCGGGCAATACTGGTGGGTCGTCCTCTTCTGGCTCCCTGCTGTGTTCGCCAAGCAGGCCACGGAGTCTCGCAGGACCTATACTCCGTGGTACTGGGTGGGGTTCGCCTCGTTTCTCATCGCCTACGCGATATGGACCACCGGCACGAACGACCACCGATTCTGCAAGCCCGACTCATTGCTCCAGGCGCACGCCGTCTGGCATCTGCTCACGGCGTTTGCGACATGGTGCTTCTTCATGTTTCTCCGAACCGAACATCAGGGCAAGGAAGGGACTCGGAAGGAAATCGACCGCGCCGACAGCTCCTCTGGGTGATGTGGCTACATCCCGGACGCACCGGCGAGATGTTCTTCGACCGTGTCTGCGACCTGTCCGGCGAGACTGCGAGCCCTGATCAACGCAGCCTCGTGGCGCGTGATGATGTCGGATGTGTCACCTTCGAGGCCGTCGAGGTTGATGCGCACGTTGAGCGATGCACCCTCCGCGGCTGCAGCGGCGCAGGCAGCGGCGACGCCAGCGTCGGTGACCGAGTTCGGGTTCCCATCGCGGGCCGTGCTAAGCGCCAATTCCAGCGCCTCGACGCTTCGCTCGAGTACTTCGAGCGGGACGAGCGTTGCCTTCATGTTCGCCGCAGCCATGGCAGTCTCGCGAATCGTACGTTCCGCATCGGTCTTTCGGGGCAGGCGAATCGCGGCCAGGACGCCGTTGAAGGCATCGCTGTCCCTGTCGACGGCAGCCAGGAACCAATCCTTCAGCGACTGCGCATCGCGCCCTGTTGTTTCCATCTGCTGCTTCGAGTCCTCCATTCCCTGCTTTGCGAAGGTCAGCGACGCAACCATGGAGGAGAGCGCAGCGGAAAGCGCTCCGACGAGCGCAGCAACCGAGCCGCCGCCCGGGGCGGGGGAATCCTGCGACAGCACATCGGCGAACTCCGAGACCGTAGCGGTGACCAGTCCTTCAGGCATCCCGCGGTATCGGTACTCAATGATCCTTGTGGCAGGGTCGAACTCGCCGATCTCGTCGAGCCCGAGCGACATCACCGCCGTACGGATACGGTCCGCCTCGGGTATGGCGGTGGTTCGGCCCTGGGCCGTGAGGAAGTGATCGCCCGCAGCGAGCATCGCCTCGAGAGGAACAAGCCCGACAAGCTCGCTACCCGTCACTCGCATGCCTCGCTTCGTTGCCTCCTCTCGGCATGCATCGAATACGGCATGAATGGGCGACACGGATGCGTCGGTGAGGTTCAGCGACACCTGGGCCCTGTCGTATTCGTCGATGTACCAACCGACTCCCTTCACCTCTCTGAACCGCCCTGGTGCGAACACGGTCTTTCCGTGCTCGTCCTTGATGATCTTCCCTTCCGAGTCCCGTGTCGCTGTGCCCAGGGTGCGGACCGCCGAGGCCACCTGATGTGCAAGGCGCCGATCAGCCGTGTTGAGATTCACGTTGTAGGCGATCAGGAACTGTCTCGCTCCGATCGCCGTGGCGCCGGCGGTAGCGTTGAAAGCGGGACCGAAATCGGGGGAGTCGTCGCGTGCAGCCAAACCCTCGTACTCTCCGCTTCGCACATCTGAGAGCGACCGCCGACCATCGACGCCGGCATGCTCGTAGAGGTAGACGGGGATAGCGAGCTCGCTTCCGACCCGCTCACCGAGCCTGCGGGCGATCTCGACACAATCCTCCATCGTTGCGCCCTCAACCGGAATGAATGGGCACACGTCGGTCGCCCCCATGCGGGGATGCTCGCCCGTGTGGTGCGTCATGTCGATGACTTGCGCCGCCTTCGCGATGGCACGAAATGCTGCCTCCTCGACTGCATCGGGCGACCCCACGAACGTCACTACCGTGCGATTTGTGGTGACACCGGCGTCGACATCAAGGAGTTCCGCTCCACCGACTGCCGTGATCTCAGCCGTTATGGCATCGATCACCACACGATCTGCTCCCTCTGAGAAGTTGGGCACACACTCGATGAGTTTCATGGGACCTCCCTGGGGACTGCAACGCGAGGCTAATGCCTGTCTCCCGCTGACATCCCCAGCGGGCAGTGCCTCGACCATCGAGAGTGGTTCAACCCGTCTTCACAACTCTGGTGCCACCTGCGAACTCGTCGTGCCATCCCGTATGGGTCGGTGAGTCGTTGATCGTGTACGCGATGTACAGGGTCGCAGCGAGTTGGGCGATTCCGCCGAGCACGGGGACGATGCCGATGGCGTAGAAGGCGTTGCGCTTGACGGCCATCTCGAATGAAGGATTCTGTCCGTCCGGCCCCTCCGTCTTGAGTTTCATCACCATCTTGCCGAGCGTCTGACCCCTGGTGGACTCCAGATATGCGAAGTATCCGACATAGATCGCGGCAAGCACGATGCTGATCATGATCGATGTGATTCCGAAGCCTCCGAATCCGAAACCGCCTGAGGTGCCAAAGACGGCCACGAAGATGATCGGAACGATGACGGCGAACATCACGAATGACAATGCAATGCTGTCGATCAGTCTGGCGAGGAATCGAGGCATGAGGTCTGCACCTGCTCCGTTCGTCGCTTGCGCGTCCTGTTCTTGGGGGTCGTTGCCGTTCAAGTTCGCTCCCTTGTTTGTTGCGGTGTTCCCGCTCTCGACCATAGTGGCTCGGGTGCTGCTCTGTCTTCGATCGCCGCGCTATCGTCGCGGCATCGACGGAGGCATATGGCGGACGAATCAGTCAGGATCTTCCATCTCGAGATGCCTCTGAGAAGCCCCTTCTCCACCGCTGGCGGCACGGTCGATGTTCGCAGCGTCTGCCTTGTTCGTCTTGGCGACGAACCGTCGGGGTGGGGTGAGGCTGCCCCGTTTCCCGGACAGGATGAGTCGATGGATGATGTACTGAAGGCTGCGAGAGCAGGCGAAACAACTCCGACCTTGCGGGCCGCCTTCGATGAAGCCAGCGCTGATCGCACGGCGAGGATCAGGGGCGTTTCGTTGTGTGAGACGATTGGAACGACGATGAGGGAGGTACCCATTTCGCTCGCCGTTGGCCTGGATGACCCGGTGGGTGTCGTCGAGCAGGCGTACAACCGGGGCGTGGCGCGGTTCAAACTCAAGATCGCACCCGGCAACGTGGAACATGTAGCTGGGATCATGGCCCGCTTCCCAGACTTGGTCGTCGGTGTTGATGCCAACGGTTCGTTCGACGGCGAGACCATCGGTGAGCTGTCCGCCCTGCGCGACCTCGACATTGTCTACATCGAACAGCCGACGGCTCTTCCGGGGTCGGACGAAGCACACCAACTACGAGCGACCACAGAGGTCCCTGTGTTCGTGGATGAATCCGTGCGCAGCATCGCCGATGCCGAGCGGATGCTCGCACTCGACTCAGTGGATGGTGTGGTTGTCAAACCAGGTCGGCTCGGATGGACCGGTGCTGTTGCCGTGCGCGAGATGGCGAACGGCTCAGGCAAGCGGTGGCGTTCGTCGGGGCTTCTCGAGACCGGCGTCGGCCGCGCCAACACCGACATCCTCGCAGCCTGTCCCGATGCCTTCGTCTCAGATGTTGCGCCCGCAGAATGGTTCCTGGAGGCAGACGTCACGGAATCGCGGCACAACAACGGACGCGTCACGGTTCCGTCGGGCGATGGCATTGGCGTCGCCCCCGACCCGGACCTCCTCGACCGGTATCTCGTCGAACGCATTGACCTGATACTGAACCGTTCTGGCGTCCGTGACGGCGGTATATCGCCCTGACGGACGCCAGAACGGGTTAGGTCAATGGATCGGAAGGCCGAGGCCTTTGCTGATGACGAGGCGCTGGATCTCTGAGGTACCTTCACCTATCTCGAGCACCTTCGAGTCGCGATAGTGACGAGACACGAGGGTCTCATCCATGAAACCTGCTCCGCCGAACACTTGGGTCGCATCCCTCGTTGCGGTTACCGCGGCCTCAGACGCGTAGAGCTTTGCCATGGCGGCCTCCTGTTTGAACGGCTTGCCCTGATCCTTCAACCACGCTGCCTTGTACGTCAGTAGGCGGGCGGCGTTGGCCATGACCTCGATGTCGGCGATCTTGAAAGCGATCGCCTGGTTCGATCCGATCGGCCTGCCGAACGCGTGCCGGTTGTTCGCATAGGAGACGGATTCCTCGAGACAGGCCTGGAGGACACCGACAGCCATCGCGGCGACCGCAACACGACCGTCGTCGAGCGTTGAGAGAAACTGCTGGAGTCCTCTGCCCCGTTCGCCGAGCAGATTCTCAGCGGGGACGCGGCAGTCGTTGAACGTCAGGCCGTGCGTATCAGAAGCACGCCAGCCCATCTTGCGATATGACGGTTCGACGGTGAAACCCTCCGTGTTCGACGGAACAAGGATCGTCGAGATCTCTTCGGGGCCGGTTCGTGCCGTGATCGTGATGACGCTGGTCATCTCCGCACCCGAGTTGGTTATGAATGCCTTGGATCCGTTGATCACCCATTCGTCGCCATCCAGGACGGCTCTCGTGGCGGTTGCGCCTGCGTCGGAGCCGCCGTCTGGTTCGGTGAGACCGAACCCGGCGAGTGTCGTTCCTGCTACGAGATCGGGAAGCCACGTCGCCTTCTGGGCGTTCGTCCCGAATTCGTGGATCGGGTTGATACCAAGGCTGACACCCGCCTCAACGGTGATGGCCATCGATTGGTCGACGCGTGCGATCTCCTCGATCGCGATGCACAGACTGGTGAAATCTGCGCCCGCACCGCCCCACTCCTCATCGGCGGTGATACCGAACAGGCCTAGAGCGCCCATTTCCTTGACAACATCGGCAGGAAAGTGGTGGTTGGCATCCCACTGCTCTGCGTTTGGCGCGATGCGGTCGTTTGCGAACTCACGCACCATGAAGCGAAGATCATTGTGTTCATCCGTGAAATCGAAATCCATCTGTCCTCCTGAGCCGAGGTTAGAAGCGAACGGATTCGGAGGAACAGATTCGGGATCTCGATACCCTGCCCGGCATGAAACGTTGGTTCTGGACGCTTGACGGGCTCGCTGTCATCTCCTTCGTCGTCATCGGAGCGGACACCCATGGCTTCACCTACGGGATCGCCGAGATCTTCCGAGTTGCGATGCCGTTCCTCATCGCTCTCGGCGGCGGAATCATTGCGCTGCGGGTGTGGAAGAGGCCGCTCTCGCTGTTCAACGGATTCCTGCTCGGCGCGACAACGCTCGGTGGTGGCATGCTGCTCCGCCACCACGTGTGGAGTGATGGAACAGCGAGGACGTTCGTTCTTGTGTCCGGTGCATACTTCGTTGCCCTGATGGTTGGTTGGCGTTTGGTCGTCCACGCGATCGTGTGGTTGAAGATCCGATCATTGAGCGCTGACGCTGCCCACTAGCATCGCGCCATGGACACAGCAGTCGCCCTCGTTCGAAGCTACCTTCAGGCGAACGGATTCTTCACCGTCACCGAGTATCCAATCCTTGAGAGCATTGGTCTCACAACTCGCAACGTCACCGATGTGGATGTGCTTGCGCTGAGATTCCCCGGAGCGGGTGGGTTTGGGTCGGAGGCGCAGACCGGCGGCCTGCGAATCGAACCCGATCCCGAATTGGATCTGTCGGACAGCCAGATCGAGTTCATCGTCGGCGAGGTCAAGGAGGGCGCCGCGGACCTCAACAAGGCAGCGAGGGATCCCTTGGTTGTTGCGGCTGCACTCTGTCGTTTCGGAGCAATGCGTCCAGACGTTGAAGCAGGACTCGTGCAGGAGTTGATTGACACAGGGGTTGCGTTCCACCCCGCGGGGATTCGGCTTCGCCAGATGGTATTCGGCACGAAACCGCCGACCAGTCGTCAATACTCGTATCGTTGGATGGACATCGGCAAGATCGCTGCATGGATGACAGCCCAGGTCCACGAACACTGGGATCAGATCAAGACGGTCCAGTCGAAGGACCCCGCGCTGAGCTTCCTGCTGCTGTTCGAGAAGGCACGCCGCGAAGAGAGCTGATCCATCGTGTTCGACGTAGTACTTTGGCGGCCGGAGATACCCCCCAACACGGGCAACCTGATGCGTTTGACGGTGAACGCAGGGTGCAGGTTGCATCTCATCGAACCACTGGGATTCGACATCGATGATGCTCGGCTGCGAAGGGCCGGCCTTGACTACCGCGAGTTCTCCGATGTGGCGACCTATGTGTCCTTCGATGCGTTTGTCGCCGAGCGATCTCCGGCCCGCATGTTCGCCTTCACCCAACACGCCGAGCGGCTGTACACGGACATCGAGTACGAACCACGCGACGCGCTCATCTTCGGCCGCGAGTCCGACGGTCTGCCAGACGATCTGCTCGCGTCGGGCGCGGTTACCGACCGAGTTCGCATACCGATCGCCGAGGGAGGTCGCAGCCTCAACCTCGCCAACTCGGCTGCCATTGCGGTCTATGAAGCCTGGCGACAGAACGGCTTTGCGTAGTGCGTGGCTGTGAACTGTGCACTGCGAACTGATACCTTCCTCCCATGATCCACAAGACACCTATCTCCGTGCGGTTCTACGAACTCGACCCGTACCGGCACCTGAACCACTCCGTGTACATCCAGTACTTCGAGACCGGCCGCATCGACCTGTTCAGGGCGATGGGGTGGAGTCTCACCCAGATGGCGGATCTCGGAACGCAGGTCGTTGTCGTCAGCATCGAGACCCAGTTCAATGCGCCGGGTGTCGAGAACGATGAACTGGTCGTCGAGACCTGGGTTGAGGAGGTCAGGCGCGTATCAATGAGATTCGGGCAGCGCATCATGCGTGGAGATGAGGTTCTTGCGACCCAGACGGTGCATGGTGCGTGTACGAGCCTCGAAGGACGCCCGAAGCGCACGCCGGATGATCTGCTGGATGGTCTTCGCCGGTTCGCTCCCTCCGAATCGTGAACACTACGGCTGAACTGGAGGCAGCCTCCTACGCCACGTGGTCCGCCGATGAGTCCGATGTGGTCGGAGGATGGCATGTCACGGCGACGGCCGGGGTGACCAGGAGGATCAACTCGGCTCGTGCGATCGGTGCGGCGACTGTTGATGACGCGACGCTGCACCTCCTCACTGACTGGTTTCGTGGCCACGATCTTCCACTCGTCATCAGGGAGACCCCACTCATGGCTCCAGGAACGAGCGAGGCGGTCAGGGACCGGTGGGGTTTCGAAGCTCTGGACGAAACGCACATCATGACAAACGCGACCGGCGAGGGCGGCCCTCAGGAGGTGCAGATCGTTCCCGTCAACGATCGTGGCTTTCAGTATGAGCTTGCCGGGTTGAATCATCGGAGTGAGGCAGATGCTGCGACAACGCACCGAATCTACGACAGGGTGGGCGACAGGAGCGTCGGACTTTGGATCCCCGGCAAAGGAACAGCGGTCGCTGTGAGGGATGGGGACTTGGCTGCAATCTTCGCGGTTGCGGTGAGTCCCGAGAATCGGCGGACGCGAATCGCGACCCGGCTCATGGAGGCGGCTTCGGCATGGGCTGCCAAACAAGGGGCACAGGAGCTGTTCGTGCAGGTACTCAGAACGAATCGACCTGCCATCGAGTTGTACGAGGGCCTGGGATTCACGGAGCGATACCGCTATCGATACTTGCGGCCGCAACCGGTTCGAGGAACTGCGTAGGATCGCGTCTGGAGGACGATGAACAAGACACGAGTCGCAACCTGGTCAGACCTTGAACCCGGTGGTCTTGTCCATGCCCTCGTAGGGGGAGTGGATCTCGTCGTCGTGCGGTGGCCCGATGGTGAGGGGCACAGTGTCCTCTACGGTCGATGCGTGCATCGTGGTGCGCTCATGGCCGACGGCCGCATCGAAGGTGACAACCTCATCTGTGGCGTGCATTCGTGGGACTACCGGTATGACTCGGGAGTATCGAGCTACCGCGATACGGATGTTCTCCAGAGGTTCACCTCTGTTGTCGAGGATGACGCGGTCTTGGTGGACGCCGATGAGGTCGCGGCCTGGGCAGAGAACCATCCGCAGCCGTACGACAGGGATGCGTATCAGGGGGTGTATCAGGACCCAACCGGCACCCATGACGAGCCGTTCGTCAAGAACATCACGGAGCTGGCTACCCATGGACTTGGTCGATTGGGCCACCATGGAGTCTCCGGTGCCATGGGTGTGCCGCGTGGCAAGTTGCCTGCGTGGGATGGCATCCAGATCCTCACAGCTCAATTGGCTCGCCCACCGCTGCTCGACGATGAGCCCGTCGACACGACTTTGACGATCGGTCCTGCTGCGCGGAAGCCACTCGTGCTCGACATCCCTCTCTTCGTTTCCGACATGTCGTTCGGCGCCCTCTCCAGTGAGGCGAAGACTGCTCTTGCCAGGGGCGCTGAACTCGCCGGCACCGCGATTGCCTCAGGTGAGGGAGGCATGCTTCCTGCAGAGAAAGCCGAGTCGAGCAGGTATCTCTACGAGCTTGCATCAGCGAGATTCGGCTTCACATGGGACGGACTCACAGACGTGCAAGCCTTCCATTTCAAAGGAGGCCAAGCGGCCAAGACCGGGACCGGCGGCCATCTCCCCGGACCGAAGGTGACGGCTGAGATTGCCGGCGTGCGCAACATCCCTTTCGGTGAACCCGCCATATCCCCGTCGCGGTTCCCTGAGTGGACGAAACCTGCCGATTTCGCCGAGTTTGCCGCCGAGGTGCGCGAACGTACGGAAGGGATTCCGATCGGCTTCAAGCTGTCGGCCCAGCACGTCGAGGCCGACCTGGACGCCGCCCTTGAGGTCGGTGTCGACTATGTGATCCTCGACGGCAGGGGAGGGGGCACAGGAGCAGCGCCGCTTCTGTTCAGGGACAACATCTCTGTACCGACGATCCCAGCCCTCGCTCGGGCGCGGCACTTCCTTGACGACGCCGAGGCCCCGACCGTCACACTGATCATCACCGGCGGACTCCGTACACCTGCGGACTTCGTCAAGGCCCTCGCACTTGGTGCTGACGGCGTAGCGGTCTCGAATGTCGCACTTCAGGCGATCGGCTGCATCGGCATGCGCGCCTGCAACACGAACAACTGTCCGGTTGGCATTGCTACCCAGCAGGACCACCTGCGGTCCCGTCTTCCTGTTGATGAAGCGGCTCAGCGCCTGGGGAGGTACTTCGGCGCCGCGACCGAGCTCATGACCGTCCTGGCCCGCGCTTGCGGTCATGTGTCACTAGGTGACTTCGTCGTCGACGACCTCACGACGTTCGACCGTGACATGGCTGCGCTTGCCGGCATCTCGTACGGTGGGGTCGAGCACCGCCAACGGTCGATCTAGAGCCCAGACGGTTCCGTTGCGCCCGAATCCGGATCGACCATCAGCGAAGATACGTCGACCGCTTCAAACGCCGAACCGGGTATGTCATCCCATTCGTGGAGCATGGTGTTGTCCCATCTCGGATCCGGCGCACCTGAGATGTACCAGGGTGATCCATTGTCGGCGAGAATGAGGCCATATTCCTTGAAGGCTCGCAGGATGACCTGGACCTGGGTTGAATAGCCTGAGATGTCCTGGCCAGCCTTGAGCCGGAATCGCTGGCCCATCGGCGGATGGTTCAGACCGGTGAGATTCGACGCGTGGTGTCTCGCGGGCCAGACATGAGCCTTTTGAGTCTCGGGCGCTGTGAATCTAATCGCATGCGTGATCACGCCCGAGGCGACCTCGTCGTAGGTGACGAGGCCTGGGTATACGGGCAGGCCTGCGGCGTCCGCCGACGTCCATCCGTTTGGTCGGAGATCATTCGATGTCAGGTCGTATGCAGCGCCGGACATCGCTTCCCAGGACCCGTTTCCCTGGGGAAATGCACGGTACAACTCGTAGAGCATGCACGCGTCGCGATCGACGACGATGACATGCCGGTCACCTGAGGCGTCAGGGCCGCCCTCGATCGCGGCATCGGCTGGAACAGGGAACGGACCGGGATCGGACTCGTCGCCGTAGGCCGTGTATGTGATCGCCACATCCGGTTGTCCTTTGGGCACCTCGATGAACGGAATCCCGATCGGGCTGTTTGACCCCGGTGGCCAGACCCCTGATCCAAAGTCCGCGTGGAGCGTGTCTGACGCCCCGATCGACGCGATGTACTGGTCGGATCGGGCGTCCGTCGGGAGATCGTCGATTCGACGATTCCAGATGTTGTCGCTCGGAAGAACTGAGCAACGCGGTGGCGGGATATCGAGCTCCCCAAAGCGTCCCGCGACCGGCAGGAAGGAGGATTCCCCCCATTGGTACGTTTCGTCTGCATTGCCCTGGGTATTCGAGTGCCGCTTGTAGACGGTATGGTTCGATGGTCTGAATACGGCTGCGTAGTCCTGTCCGTTGCCCAACCAGTTGCCTGCAACGAGACGGTCCCCCGGGTTCCCGAAGTAGAACGCATGGTGCGCAACACCCTGCGTGTTGGTGTTCCTGAAGTACATGAACCCTGACGACTCTCGATGGAGGCCGACCGTATCGATCCCGTTGTCGTTGAAGTCTCCTGTGAAGGGTTTGTCCCCTGGGTTCCCGAAGATGTAGGAGTAATCGGCATCCCCCAAGCCCCCGTTGTTCTCCCCGAGCTTGTTGATGACGTGGATTCGCTGCTCGGACGGTCGGTATATGGAGACGGTGTCGCATCCGTCGCCGTTGAAGTCGCCGGCCAAGGGGACGTCTCCAGGGTCTCCGAAGAAGAATCGGATATCTGCTTGCCCTTGTGAGTTGGAGTTCCGCAGGTAGACGAGACCGTCTGACCGGCGGTACAAACCAGGCGTGTCGATGTCGTCGCAGTTCCAGTCTCCCATGATGGGGAAGTCCCCCGGGTTTCCGTAGTAGAACGATGCCGGATCTCGGTCGCTTGTCTGCAGATGCCACATACCACTTGTTGGATCCACCAGGCCGACAGCGTCGGCACCATCAGGTATTGGGGGAAGGGCGGCCGCCTGATCGGTGAACACCATCGAAATAGACAGCGCAACAACGAGAGTTGCCACGACGGTGGCGACTGAGGACTTCGGACGCATGTGAACCTCTCAGCGCGAAGGTGTACCGACGGTATCGGCTGCTGACGAATTCCGGTTGAGCCCAAATAGCGAATGGCTGATTCTCTGGATCGACTCCCGAAGTCGACAGCCGGCACCGTAGAATCCACCACGCGGGCCCGTAGCTCAGTTGGTTAGAGCTGTCGACTCATAATCGATCGGTCGCAGGTTCAAGTCCTGCCGGGCCCACAGCACACTGCCGGGCCCACAGTTGTTGTCTTTCGTACAACGTTTCTCCAGGCCAGTTCGGTCGTGGCTTGGCCGTTCAGTTGACCGTTCGGTCTGGTTCATCCGGTTCGTGGCGGCGGTCGGCTGGAACGAGAACGTTCTTCAGCTACGCGGGCAGAGGGTATGCATATTGCCAGATATGGGCGGGTCCATTGGCTTGCGGGCTGAGGCAGTCGCGGTGTCGTGGAGGCGATTCGGCTCGGGAAGACGCAAAGTCCTTCGGAGCGGAGGTGGGATGGCGTGTAGATTTGGGCGTGAGCGTAGAAGGAGGCTCCGATGCGGACGCGTACTCTGCGACTGCTTCTGTTGTTGGCCGTCATTTCGACATTATTCGTGGTGGTTGGCGTGTCTGGATCGATGGCGAGGGCCGCGGAACTCGATCAGGAACCCACGGTGGGTCTGGTGGATCCAACGACGGGAGAATGGCACCTGCGCCATCAGCACGGTGCTGTCACGTCGTTCTACTACGGAAACCCGGGTGATGTGCCGTTTGCGGGGGATTGGGACTGTGACGGTATCGACACGCCCGGCCTGTTCCGGACATCGGACGCCTTTGCATACCTGAGGAATTCAAATAGCCAAGGGATCGCCGACATCCGGTTCTTCTTCGGGAACCCGTCAGATATTCCGCTCGCAGGCGACTTCAATGGCGACGGCTGTGACACGTTGTCCATCTACCGCCCCTCAGAGGCTCGGTTCTACATCATGAACAAGCTCGGTGAGAACGAAGGCGGGCTTGGTGCAGCGGACTACTCGTTCCTGTTCGGAAACGTTGGTGACAAACCTGTTGTTGGCGACTGGGACGGCGACGGGGTTGATGAGATCGGGCTGCATCGTGAGTTGACGGGGTTCTTCTACTACCGCAACACCCTGACCACCGGCATCGCCGACGGGCAGTTCTTCTTTGGCGACCCGGGTGACCGATTCGTTGCAGGTGATTGGGGCATCGTGGACGGGGTTGAGACGCCGGCGATGTACCGGCCGTCGAACAGCACCTTCTACTTCCGCCACACCCTCACGCAGGGCAACGCCGATTCCCAGTTCGTCTGGCTCGGCGCAGGTGCGACGTGGCTTCCGGTGGCAGGTGTGTTTAGCAACGTGGAGTTCACCGTCGACACGACGATCCCAGATGACCGTTTCCCATTCGGTCCCTTTACCGCGACCGGAGCGGCTGTCGATGCCGGGTGGATGTGCCCCAAAGGTGACACCCAAGACTTTGGCACCACCGGTTCGCCGGTTCCGGGCGGAACGAGGTTCATCGGTGACAAGACGTTCACGTGCGACGACGGCAGTGGCACCTTCACTCTCCGCTTCGACGCCATCGTGATCGGTGATCCCTTCAGCGACATAGGCACATGGCGCGTAACCAGCGGCACCGGTGACTACACGAAGCTCGCAGGTGAAGGCGCAGTCACAGCTACTAGGTCCGGTGCAGGACTCCTCGACGAACTGTGGGCAGGAGCCATCCAGAACAACGGGTGAATCGAGTCGAGGCTGAAATGGCGCACAACGATTCGGCACGCGGGCGGACCGCTGTGCGCCCATGACGGCTTTGAGCCCCTTGGCATCGCCCATATCACCTGAAATCGCAGCCGTTATGGGCGGCCGTGGTGCCCAGCTGTTGATGTTCGTTCACAGGTCTGAGACACTGACTTCTGCCTCTGGCTGGCTCGGGGGCATCAGGAAGACTGGGCGGATGGGTGCTAGGTG